>Ga0307378_10003519_pt1 | contig 22954 bp, 46 predicted proteins | sample UN1MG_FD_202238 | JGI IMG/M metagenome (GOLD analysis project Ga0307378, IMG submission 202238) | Soil microbial communities from Risofladan, Vaasa, Finland - UN-1 | ecosystem: Environmental > Terrestrial > Soil > Coastal area > Acid sulfate soil | place: Finland: Risofladan, Vaasa | collected...
TACGCAAATATATTTATAGCACTGCGAGAAGACGCGAGACAAAAGACCATGATATTGCCAGCAAAATAGCGAGAGTAATACATGTTTCTTTATCCACTGTTCAAGGCTGGATACTTATTAGCAATCCCAAAACATTAACTCCACGCAATGCAAAATTAATCGAGCAAGCAATAGAGCGGGGGGACATATGAAAAATAAATCACCATTAAACCCAATAGCTCCTACCAAACAACAACAGGATAGATATTTCTTAGCCAAGTTTGATGAAGCGTTAGAAGATAAGCGTAAAGAAGATAAAAAAAAGGAGAAAAAATCATGAAATGTTTTTTAGTTACAAGTTTAGGCTGGGTTGCTTTTATAGCTATAATTTACAGTTATGCAGTTACAAATCAATATATAATTATTCCCAACCAAAGGGGTTATATGGAGGTTAGAAACGATAATATCAGTCTTACCCCAGCATCTTTTGAGGCTGATGTAAGAAAAAATAATCAGTTAGATGACTTGGTAGGGCAAGTTACGCAAAAATAACAACCACAAACCCACCACTCAACCAGCCAACTATATATTGGCTGGTTTTTTTGTGTCTAAATCGCATTTTAAGCATGTTTTTAAGCGCAAGTTACAGAAATATGAACCCACCTAGCCAAACATAGTTATCCACAGATAATTATAGGGTTATTATAAAAAAACTAAAATTTTACGCTGTAAAGGATTGCGTAAAATTTTTGTAAAAAAAAATATTCATATAAATCAATATATTATATATATATTCATTCTTTTTACAATTTTACGCAATACATACATATATGTGAGAGCATATAAAAAAATACACACAGATATATTATCATGTTTGTGATTTATTTTTATTACTTACATATATGTATGATTTTGCGTAAATTGCGTAAATTAGAAAAAAACCATATATTTCAACAGCTTATATTTTACGCAATCCTTTACGCAATGTAAAATTTGCGTAAAAAACGAGAAAAGCAGCCGTTGGGCTGCCTTTCATTTAATATATATTCGCATTAAAAAGTAGTCAAGCTATTCTCCACACGCGATAACAATTTTCTGATTGTTTTTTTGATGTTAATTTAATTGAAGCATTTTTTTGTGAAGCAATTACACATTTTCTTTCTTGATAATCACAAATAAAACTATCGCCAATTTTTAATTTTTTTAATGCCTCAACTCTTCCAACGCCATTTTCTTTTGGTGGAGTTATTCCATTTTCAATTATATACATAAATATTATCCTTTTTTATAAGTTTATATTTATATAATATATAATTAAAAAATAGTCAATCACTAAATCTATCAGTAATATTTATGCTTACCGCCCGTTGTGCGGTAGTAAAAAACGAAATGGGTTTCTCGGTGCGGATAGCGTCGCCGAGGCGCACAAGCACTTTATCCCACCCAACACTATATGGGGTTGCGTTTAATAGCTGCTTTAATCGCTCGTTTTTATTGGCAATATAGAGCCTTTTATCCTCCATGATGCGCAACCCATAAACCGCTAATGATTTATTCATAATCTTAAAATCATCATCATAGGTGCTGCATTTAATTACACGCTCGCATAAATCGCCTATGTTTGCTTTTTTGTCGCCATGCTCTATGTGATAACTAAAAATAGCATCTAAACAAGCCCCTGCATCGTCTTGCTCTGCATATTGAATTGCATAATCTGATAAATTAGGGAGGGTTTCAATCCAATCGCTCGCATCTTTATGCGTCATTTTAACATTTGCATGATACGATATTAACCCCGCAAGCATTGCGCCTAATTGCTCTCCTGCCCTGCTATCATTGACTATTTCGCCAACGATATCAGCAAAAACAGAAGCGTTATGCTTTATTGTTTCAGCTTGACTTACCACACGCCAGTAAAAACCAGCGCAAGTTTCGGGGGTGAGTATTTTTTTCGCTTCAATCAATGCAGCGTATTGCGCGTCACTGCCATATTTTTTTTTATCAATCTCAATGGCAGTAATTCGTGATTTATCACTATTTTGCACCACGCCATCAATAATTGAAGAAAAGCAAAAACATGAGCGGATTAAAAACTCCATAGCATCACCGCCCGTAGTTCCTTTGGCAATCATTCCACCATCACCACTACTCGCTTGTCGCGCTAATTCAAGCACCCTTTGAATGTTGCCACGGGTGCGCTCGCTATTGCCTTCAGCTTCATCAAAAAGCACTGGTAAGGTATCTGCTTTTAACCTCTGCCTAATTCCTGCCTCAGTTGTTGATGATTGCACAAATAAAACGTTTTTACCCATTAAAGGCTTCATGATTTTACTAACCACCCACGATTTACCAGTTGATTTTGAACCAGTTAGCCATACATGCGGTCGCCAATCTAAAATGCCTGACATTTGAGAGCAAGCAATCCAACCAGCTAATAGATAAGATTGCAAGCGATTTTCAGTTGGAATGTGATTAAAAATATTTATGATTTTCTTAGCGTCATCATCGCTTAGTTTTTTTACTTTCTTAGCTGCTATAGAGGAAGCCCTTGGATATAAAAAATCAGTTTCAAATAAATCCGTTTCATATTCTTCATCGTTTTGCACATCATAAATATTTTTACCTTGATGCACAATAATGCGCCCGTTATCTAGCCATGCACCACGCCCCCGCACCTCTTCCGTTTGAAAATCCATGCGCTCGCTTTGTCGCAATAGCCAACTTACCGCCTCATCTGTTGCTATACCGCCCCTCTCGGCAGGATATGCGTCAAGCCAAAACTCATAAGGTGCGAGTGAAATTAAAACTTGCTTGTTGTGTGACGCAGGGGAAAAATCATATATTTGACCATCAGCAAGCATATAGTAACATTTTTTTGCGTGCCTACCTAAAATCCTAAACGGTATTTGATTTGATTTATATGTTTTCTCTGGCTCTACCACTGGTGCAGATTTAGGAGCAGGGGGAAATATTACATCACGGACGGCTTGTAAGCCCTGCAAACGATGTAAATCGTTAAAATCGCTATCTATAGGACACAAGCGAATAATGGCGTTAGAAATCCCTTTAATTGCGTTTTGCGCTGCATTTATACCAGTTTCGCTTTTGTCGTTATCAGCGCAAATAATAAGCAAAGCAGAAGGGTTTTTTTTACGCACATATTTTGTAACGGCAGCTAAACCGCTTGCAGTAAAAGCAACCACCACCGCAAGCCCCGTTGCCTCATGGACTGATGCACCAGTAGCATAGCCTTCAACTATAGCAATTTTATCTGCATTATTTGGATTACCTATGACGTGATATGTGTCTTTTGATGCGCCCTGCCCCGTGAGAAACTTTTTAACGCCGCTCGCATTAATCATTTGCGCCGAGGCTATTTCACCATCACGATAAGATGGAACGACTAAGCACCCATAGGCAACACCAATATTACTAAAGTTTTTTATCTGCTTTTTTAGCAAATAAGGGTGATTATTATCTATAATCGCCCTGTCAGATAATTTTGCAGCCTTTATGGCAGTTTCTTTTTTGGTTTTTTCTAATTCACGCTTGCGATGCGCCTCCTGCCTAGCCTGTTTTTCTTTGAACTTAATGCGCTCCTCGTTCGTCATGTCTTTTGTGTTTTTGCTGCAAAATCCATGCTTCTCACCAGTGCGAAAATCACCAAATGCACCGTAAGCATAATCAGTATCAAAGGTTATAATATACCAACCTGATTTATTTTTCTTATCACGGCTTCCAGTATGAAAATGGTGGTGCTTATTATCCATTATAACTTGAGAAGGATAACCATCAAGCCTAGAGCGAATAGCGTCCAGTGCTTTTACTTCATGTTCTAGCATGTTTAATCCTATATTATTTTGATTTACTATACAAAACCCCTAATCTTGAAATTTATCTAATTCACGCTTTTTATATTCTTCTAAACCTATGTTTATTAAGTGACGGATTAACTGCCCCGTTCTGCGCTCACTAATTAAAGCAAGTTGCTCAACCTCATTTTTAAGCTCTCGTGATATATAAATGCTATATACGATATTATCATTTTCATTTTCTGCCATAAAATCCTCTTTTTGTTATTGACTATTAAAATATAATATGCTTAAATAGTTTTGTCAATAAGTAAAAAGGATTAAAAATGACAATAAAAATTCATGATAAAATAGCACAAGGAACGCCTGAATGGCTTGAACTAAGATGCGGAAAATTATCCGCAAGCAATGTAAAGGCGATTATTACACCTGCCAAACTCGAGCCAGCAAAAAACGCCACTATGCTTTTTTATGCTGCGCAAATAGCAGTTGAGCGTATTACTAATAAAATTGTTGATGGGGTAAAAACCAGCGCAATGGCAAAAGGCAATGATTTAGAACCTGAAGCAAGAGATTTTTATCATAATAATTTTGCATCAGTTCGTGAGGTTGCTTTAATGGAAAATAGCGATGTTCCGTTCCCGTTTTGCGCATCACCTGATGGATTATTAGTAAATGAAAATGGCGGACTTGAAATAAAATGTTTAAGCAACGCCAGTGAATATTTTCACTTATTGCGCAGCCCTGAACCCGATGCAATACCGCTTGAACGCCGTTTGCAAATGGCTTCCCAGCAATTAGCGGGTGGATTAGATTTTGTTGATTTTGTGATTTACATTGAGGGCTTAAAAATGCGCCCCATAAGATATTACAGAGATGAAGGGTTGATTGCTAAAATATTACTTGCGGGAGAGGCTTTTGAGAAAGCGGTGCAAGAAGCAATTAAATTACATGATTTATGCGATGGAATATTAACGCCAGTTATAAAAACTATTGAGGACACAGAGTTATGGTAAAAATATCAGATGCTTTGAAAGCAAAATCAGACCAATTAAATGCGTTGGATTTAGTTGGAAGCCCTTTAACGATTGTTATTGAAAGGGTTGATTATCATCACGGCAAAGAGCAGCCAGTTGAAATATTTTATCATGGTAGTAAATTGCCATGGAGAGCAGCAAAATGTATGTTGCGCTTATTATCTAGTTACTGGAGTGATGAAACTGAAAATTGGGTTGGAAAAACAGTTGAGTTATATTTTGAACAGAATGTAATGTGGGCAGGTAAAGCCGATGGCGGAATAAGGGTTAGCGGTTTATCTGATATAGAAAAAACCGAGCAAGTGCGGGTTAAGGAGGGTAGGAATAAGCATAATATTTATAATATTAAGAAACTATCACCTGCAACGATTTTAGCCGCTAACGAACCATCGCAAAAAATCCTTGATGCAATTCAAAAATGTGTTGATGAGGTTAATTTGATTACGGATATTGCCCAAATAACCGATTTTATGGAGGGGCAAAAATACCAATGGGCGAAAAAACAACAACCTGATTTGCTAAAGTTGGTGGATAATGCGTTGGAGAATAAAGAAAATGAATTAAAAGCAGGAGTTGAAAATGTTGAATAGATGTGAATTTATAGGTTTTATGGGGGCAGACCCTGATATACGCAATACACAAGACGGCAAAGCAGTTGCTAATATGACAATAGCGACTTCGGAAAAGTGGAAAGTTCGGGAAACAGGCGAACGCAAAGAAAAAACTGAATGGGTAAGATGCGTTGCGTTTGAACCATTATCTAATGTGTTTAAGCAATACGTTCATAAAGGTAGCAAGGTTTATGTTGCTGGTAAAATGCAAACCCGCAAATGGACTGATAAAGACGGAATTGAGAGATACACCACTGAAATTATTGTTAATGAGCTTGTTATGCTTGATAGTAAAAAAGACGATAATCAATCATCACAGCACGACCAGCAAAAACAAAATGGATATGCACCACAATCCACACCTGATTTAGATGACACTATCCCTTTTGCCTTATTTTTACCATTTATTATGTCATTAGCAGCATTGGGTGGCGTGGCTTGATAACTCTCCGCCCCTACCAGCAGCATGATATAGATAATATCCGTAGTGCTTTCACTAAGCATAAGCGGGTGTTATATACACTTCCAACAGGCGGGGGAAAAACAGCCGTTGCATCATACATCACACAAGGCGCACTTGCTAAAAATAAGCATGTGCGTTTTGTTGCTCACCGCCGCCGATTGCTATCACAGCTTGAGGAGCGTTTTATCGCCGATAATATCCACAGCGTGCAATTTAGCATGATGCAGACGTTGCAGAATAATTTAGCTGCCACTCCGCCGCCTGATTTTTTAATTATTGATGAAGCACACACTGCCGCAAGTAATGGCTATAAGAAAATATTAGAGTGGGCTGGCAATATACCGATATTAAGCCTCACAGCAAGCCCTGAACGCCTTTCGGGTGAAGGCTTAACCGATGTAGCATCAACGATGGTAACGGGCTTAAGCGTGCGGGAATTAATCGCACAGGGTTATTTATGCGATTACGATATATTAACCCTGCCTGATAACACAGAATTAAACCCGCAAGAACAATACGCTGATTTAGTCACTACCTACAGAACCCATGCACACAATGAAAAATGCGTTGTGATGTGTAAGGATATGCAACACGCTAGGGAGGTTGCCGAAGCATACCAGCAAGCAGGATATGCAGCCGATGCGCTATATTCTGAATTATCCGATGATAAGCAGGACGATATAATGCGAGATTTCACCAGTGGCAAGCTCCGTATCGTTGCCAGCGTGAATATGCTTGTTGAAGGTATTGATATACCTGATATTAGCGTCATACAGTGGGCAAGGCGCACCGATAGCCTGATTATATGGCTACAGGGTAACGGCAGAGGATTACGTTCCGCAGCGGGTAAATTGCGCCTTCTGATATTAGACCATGTAGGCAACCTAGCACAACACGGCTTGCCCTGCATGAAACGTGAGTGGAGATTAGAAGGCAAGAAAGCCCGTGAGAAAGCCGAGGCAGACGCTAAGGCGTTTAATGTGCGAGAGTGTGGTGATTGCTATTCTGCATATCCTGCAACTAAAAAACACTGCCCTTATTGTGGTGCATTACCGAGCGCAAAGGATAAAACCATACGGGTGCTTAAGGGGGAACTAGTTAAAATTGATAAAGCAGCATATCAGCATGAACTAAAAGCCAGCATTAAATTGCATGGTAAAGAAAAAGCGATTATGATTGATTTAGTTAATAAAAACCCCGATACCGCCCCGATGTCTGCTATGTTTAGATTTAATCGTGGTAAGTTTGATAAAGCGTTATTAACTAGATATGAATTAATGAGAGATGAAATATTATGGCAACAGAAGAAAGCAATATTGTAAATAAATTACGCTGCGAGGCAAGCGAGCGAGGCGATAAATTGTTTCGCAATAATCGCGGTAAGTTTCGCACACTGGACGGCTTGCGAGTTGTTGAGGCTGGTTTATCATCTAAGGGCAGTAGTGATTTGATAGGCTGGACACGGGTAAAAATTACGCCTGATATGGTTGGAAGTTTTGCGTGCATCTTTACTGCGGTTGAGGTGAAAACCGCTAAAGGTAAAAAACGCAAAGAGCAACAGGATTTTATAGATTTAGTTAATAATGCAGGAGGCTATGGGAGTTTTTATTATGGGGATTAATCCTTAAAATAATCAGTTAATTTTACCATAGTATTTATATTTGGATTTTTTTGCTTGCCATTATAAATTGAACGCAAACATTTATACGAAACATTTGCACCAGAAGCAACTTTTTTCAAATTTTTATCATACAATTTATTAATAATTTCATCTAATGTCATAATTTCTATAATTGCCATTTTTTTATCCTTAATGTTATTTTTAATATTGACATTATCATTATAATGATGCAAAGTGTATTTGTAAAGACAAAAAGGATATTAACAAAATGGAATATCAAGATTTTTTAACTGCTAAAAAAAAAGCAAGAAGTGGCAGTTGGGTTTAACCCACAGACACTACATAACGACCTTTTTAAGTTTCAAAAAGATATTGTTTCATGGGCTTGCAGACGTGGATTAGGAATAGAATTAAAACCTAGTTATTTTAAGCAAGCATCTAAAAACTTAAAAGAAGCTAAAAACACAACTGGAACATTGATTTGATATATAAATGCGGGGGCTTTACGCCTCCGCACACATATTAGCAGCGCAACCATAGGATAAAGTTGCTTTCGATGGAATATAAGCTATTCTTGCAGGTGGTATATTTTCTTCATCTTCAAACATCATGAAGCATTCATTTTCAATAATAGCAGGATTGACTTTTTGCTCTTTTTCCAGTGGCGCAGATTGTTTTTTTGTTGGTTCGGATTTTTTTAACATATAATTCTCCATTTTTAAATTAAGTGCGCCAGCGGTGAGAAACTTTCAAAAACCCACCGCTGTCGCAAACAACCGCCAGAAAAGGTTAATAAAAACTGGCGGTATTCTGTTTGTTATCTACGCTTATAAACTTTACTTTCTAATTTCATAAGCGCAATTTGTTCTGCGTAAAGCCCAGTTTCCATAGCATGCTTAACAATTTTGTCAACTTCATTATTGCTTATTTTCATTTCAATTGCAATACGATTTAATCTTTCATGTTTATTCATAAAAGCGTAATCAATATACTTGCGCACAATGGTTTTTTCTGTTTCATTTAATTGCATTATTGCCCCCCAGTGCTGCTGTTAGTGCTGCTTTTGCTTCAGGTATAAAGCTTTGCCATGATTTTTCTACATATTGTTTTTTACTCATACCTTTTAACCCTGCCGATGCTTTAAGTGGATATTGGTTTTCCCAATAAGAACCAGCTAACGACTTAGCCCCACGCTCCACCATCTCATCTGTCACTGGTATGGGTGCTATTAGCGTGTCTATGGCTTGCGTTAAATCTGAGAACTTAACAATAAATTCATTTTTTGAGTTGTCGTAAGGAGGCTCTCCTTTAAGAACCTTGTTATATTCAGTTAATATTTCAATCGCTTCCTGCCTATCCATTATCTACCTCTATATAGTCTGTTACTTCACCAAAATGCACGCCGTTTGCGTCTGCCCACGCTTTGCATTTATCTAATCCACATACGCGAATTTCTCTTTTTCCACTTAAATAATCAGCTATAATTATATCACGGCGAAATATTCTAATTGCATTTATTTCACAATTAAGTTTTTTTGACGCACGATTAAAGAAACGCGCCAATTTATTTATATTTACTGTTGGGTTTTTACCCGCCTCTCTTAATTCTCTAATATATTTACAATGCAAAAAATAACGTTCATTTTGTTGCATTACTTGCTCAATATTCCTAGAATAACCAATTTTTTTCCAAATTGCAGCCCTCATTAAATCATTTTCATCACCAACAGTATGCGCATGTTTTTTTCTTTTATTTTTATTTTGCGTTTCTTTATCCGCCCATCGGCAATTTGATGGTTCATAATTGCCATGTGGATTAATTCTATCTATACTATGCTCGGCACTAGGACGAGACCCCATGTCTTTTTTGAAATTATCAAAGTTTTCAAGCCATTCTTTGCATACACTAACGCCTTTTGCGCCATAGCTTCTATAGCTTTTATTTTTTATATTATAGCAACGTGAAATCATGTTGCGCCATGTGCAGCATAAAATGCGGTCATCAGATTTGTTTTTCATTTTTCACCTCTAAATCATGCTCAACAAAATCATCAGCATTTACCGCGCCATTAGTCACTTGCTTTATTTTATGCACCGCTTCACTAGATGGCTTTCTTTTGCCTTTACTCCAGTGAGAAACGCATTGCTCGGAATATCCTATTTTTTCAGCAAATTGTTTTTGTGACATTTGCATCATGGTGATAAATGTTTTTAATTTCATTAATTCACCTTATCAACATTTTGTTTATATGTCAATGTGTTTTTTGTGGTGACAATGTAAATATATGAAACTTTAATGCAAAACACAAAATAAACATTTTGTTGATTTTTGCGCTTGACATTATCATCAATCGCATATATCATCATTTTACCAGCACACACTGGTTTATTAATTAACGATATAGGATTTAAAAAAAATGATTAAAGAACCTAAAAATCCTGATAATCACCCAATACGACAAACTCAAAAAAAAGAGATTAAACTTTGGGTAAAGATGGAAAAAACAAAAAAACATAACAAGGGTTAATATGATTTTTGGATTATTTGCAGTATTTATAATTATAGCAATTATAGTTTAAGCTGCCAAGAACGGCGTAAAATAACAAGCAACAGGAGCATTTGGGGTAACACCCCGATTGAGAATTAAGATGATTAAACCGTTAAGAAAAATTAAACAAGAAACTTATTATTATAAAGATGGGCTTAAAACGCTAGGAGTGCATGAGCGTATCCATGGTTATGTCACCAATATCCATGGTAATGTATCTAATATCCATGGTAATGTATCTAATATCCATGGTAATGTATCTAATATTAGTGGTGATGTATCTAATATAAGTGGTGATGTATCTAATATAAGTGGTGATGTATCTAATATCCGTGGTGATGTATCTAATATCCGTGGTGATGTATTTAATATCCGTGGTGATGTATCTAATATCTATGGTTATGTATCTAATATCCATGGTGATGTATCTAATATCCGTGGTGATGTATCTAATATCTATGGTTATGTATCTAATATCCGTGGTGATGTATTTAATATCCGTGGTGATGTATTTAATATCCGTGGTGATGTATCTAATATCTATGGTTATGTATCTAATATCCATGGTGATGTATCTAATATCCGTGGTGATGTATCTAATATAAGTGGTAATTTTGACGAAATACCGCTTGATGAGAGAGCAGAAAAACCAAACGTAATTGATTGGGTTGAATAACAAACAATAGGAGCATTTGGGGTAACACCCTGATTGAAAATTAAGATGAATAATGCTATTAAAAAACTGATTGAAAGCGGCAAGTGGCAACCGATAGAAACTGCGCCTAGGGATGCAACTGTTATTTTAGGTAAAAGTGAATATTCGGAGCGCATAGGCACTATTCGATGGATGGAGATTGAAGGCTCAGTATTAAAGGGGCATTGGAGCGGTATAGGATTAGGCATAGATAAACCTACCCACTGGATGCCTATTCCCACAGGCAACGCAGGTTACGATGCTAAAGATGATTTGTGGCTTTTTAATGTAGAATATAAAACTTCGCATGATGGTGTGATTGGGCAATATGTAGAGTTCATTAAACTAGACGACCGCCTAGCCAATGCGCTAGAAATAGCGGTGGAGGCTTTGCAAGCTATGTCATTATGGGAAGATGGTTCGGTATCATACAATGCACTAGAAAAAATCAAAACCATAGCGGAGACAACCAATGACCAGCTTACTTAACCAATTAATTTTTTTGCTAATTGCGACAATCGTAATATTTGCAATATTTTCAGTGCCAGAAATTAACCGCACAAACAAGCTAATCGCTGGTGATGATGTGGTAACTTACTACGGCTTGCCTAAACCTTATATTATAGATGGAGAGTAATGTGGCAAGAATAAATAACATAGAAAATGTCAAAGTTGGCGATGTTTTTTACTATAAAAAAACTCGTGGCGAACGCTGCATTGTGCCAGTGAAATGCGAAAAAGTTACGCCTAAATATGCTTTTATAGGGGGGCGCAAATACAGAAAAGAAAACGCTGTGGAAATTTACGAAAGAAAAAATAATCCTTGGCACGATAGCCGTGAATTATACGATGCGCAAGAAACAATTTAATTAAAGGAGAATAATATGTTACCACCAGAATTAATAGATACTGATAGTTTTTTTGAAAGTGATGACGATAATTTGGTTTGTTATGATGACCAAGGCAGAATATGCGAAAACCCTGATGATTGGTTAGATAGAAAAAGAGATTGGGAGGACATGATAAATGACCTTTGTGCAATTATTGGAGCGTGAATTAACCATAGCGCAACATAATATGGTAGTTGCTAATTTGCAACCGAATAATATTAACAACAACATAACCGAATTTTTGCAAAACATTAAGATTTTGCAAGATGCAGAGGCAAATTATGATAGATGAAATTAGAAAAACATTTGAAGTAAATTGCAGTCACTTTCTTGTAGTGAAGGGTAGCGGCAATCCATTTGCTCGGGCAAAAAAAGACAGAGCATATCTCAAAGAGGGTGATTATATCCTTTCTGATGCTCGTATAGCTTGGCAAGCATGGTTAGCCTGCCAACAGATAAATGATGTTGTAATTTGCGGATTAACGAGAAATAGGAGTGTAAAAAATGAAAATAGAACAACTTAATAACGGCGCAGCAACGCCACAATATGCAACAGAAGGTAGCGCAGGCTTTGATTTAATAGCGAATGCAAATTATGACATACGCCCGCTTGAAAGGCAGTTGGTGACAACAGGTTTATGCGTTGCCATTCCGCAGGGCTATGAAATGCAGATACGCCCACGAAGCGGATTAGCTTTAAAGCATGGCGTCACTGTGTTGAATGCACCTGCTACCATAGATAGCGATTACAGGGGGGAGATTGGAGTTATTCTTATGAACCTTGGTGAAAAACTATTCTCTGTGAAGAAAGGTGACAGAATAGCGCAAGGGGTAATTGCGCCAGTGATGCAAGCGGATTTTACTTTGGTAGATAATTTAACAGAAACAAGCCGAGGCAATGGCGGTTTTGGTTCAACAGGGGGTTGAGATGACAAAGCATGACAGTAGAGTAGATGAGTGGGTTGATTTTATTAGCTCCACCAATCAAAGCAAATGTATATTTTATGATAGTGTGCTAGAGTTTATTATTGACCAAACTATACCACGTTATGGAGATTTACCTAACGATTTAGCAGCTAGTTGGACGGCGGATATATGCTTGAAGCAAATAGAAAAATATAAAAGTCGTGCTATGCAACCGCCAACTAGAAAGCAAGATTTGTTATGGGATACATATAAGCGGGCGCATTATGCTTGTATGGCTTATTTTAAGGGGGCAAATAGCGATTTATGTATTGCTGAATATTGCGATGCTAAAAAAGCCTATCAAAAAGTTATGGAGGCGGGATTATGAAAGTCACTATAGAAGAAATTGAAAGCGTGAACCATACTGTTATTTGGCACGCTGACGTGCGAATAGGCTATTGGATAAATTGTGGACTGTTTTATATTAAGACATTAAGCCATGTAGAAATAAAAGACGAAGAGCCTAATTCAGTTAGTCATAGGCACATAGCAACCGCACTCCCCCCCTTGCCAAGAAATCCAACGGCTGATGATGCTAGGTTGCTGCATTTATATGCAAGTCATGGGTTAGACGGGTGTGGTTTTTGGTTTTCAACGTTAGCTGATGACCATAACAAAGTAAATAATACTAAAGAGATAATAAACATAATTACTTGTGATGCTTTGGATTTAACAATAACAGTAATCACCCACGCCATAAACGAGATTGGTGAACGTGTAGAAATAGCAATTAAGGACTAAATAAAATGAAAATTACAATTCAAACAATACTGATAGCAATCTTAATTTATTTAATTTTTGCATTTCTTAGCTGGGATATCAACTGGTTGCTAAATAATATTAATAATGGGCATATGTTTAGGCTTGCGTATCTAGTTTGCGTATGTGTTGCTGCGGGTATTCTGATGGAAAATGAAAATGACAAACAAAGACTTACACGTCAGGATAAAGAATATGAATAAAGCCGAAAGAGCGATTTGTGATTTTTTTGCTGGTGAGCGTGATATGCCCGAAGCATATTGGAGCTTAGCAAAAACGGTCAACTGGCTTTTTGCAGCATCTCGCAAAGAAAAAATCAAAGCTTTATCACCACTTAAATTGCAAAAAATGCTTTATTTGATGAATGGTATATGCTTGCGTGAAAAAGGTAGACCCTTAATTAGAGAACATGCGCAGGCTTGGAAATATGGAGCCGTTTTTCCTGAAGCATATCATGAATATAAAGAGTTTGGCGTAGATTGCATTAGCCTTGGCACATTATATTACATGGGCGAAAAACAAGAAAAAAACAACACAATTATAAAAGTTAAGCCATACCCTGAAGATAACCCTAATCAAGAGGAATTAGGAGATATGCTGCGCCAAACAATAATAAAATATAAGAAATTTAATGGAATTGAATTATCAAATTTAACGCATCGTAATGATGCAGATAATCCAATTATTAAGGCTCGGGAAATATCAACATTACTAAATATAGAAAATATCCCAATTCCACATGTGAGGATAATGGAATATTTTAACAAAAATTGTGAGTGGTAAAAAAACATGACAACCCCAGAACTGATAACCGATAAGGAGGAAGTGTGAAAATAGTTAAGGCGATACCATATGGATGGGCTTGTTCAATAGAGGATTGTCCAGCAGGGGCGTTTGTCCCTGTGGATGGAATAAAAACAAATATTTGCTTCAAAACAGAATATGGAAACAATGAAGCGTATAATTGCGCTGGCGAATATTATCACGGCAAAGGATTAGTCCAGCCAATAATTTTTGAGGAGTGCGAAGAATGACAAACCCAGAACTGATACCCGATGAGATTGTGGAAAAAGCGTATAATGCTTATACTGGTAAAGAACGTCGCTTTTTTGTCAACACATGGAGATTAAAAGAAGCCATCCTAGCAATCCAAGACGACATCACCCGCCCGTGGATTAATTTAATGCAAGGCTATAAGCGTGATGCGGAGGCGTATGAACGGGCTTTAAAAGAATTAAGAGAAAAAAACAAACAATACGCAAAAACTCAAATTGGCAATGTAAATCCTTATTTTAATAACATAATGATTATAAATAAAGCCCTCAAAGGCGATTACCACAAAACAGACTTTACGGAATATTGCGAACAAAACCCGATTACGGAGGAATTATGAAAGATAAACCAATTTTAATGTCAACGCCAATGGTGCGAGCTATATTGCGTGAAATTGAACAGAAAGGCACAGGCAAAACGCAAACAAGGCGTGTTAAAAAAGGCGATATATGCCCATATGGTAAAATTGGTGATTTATTGTGGGTAAAAGAAACCTTTCGTTTGTCTAAGCAATCAGATAATTTGCAACCATCAAAAGATACATTCGGACATGTTATGTATGAAGCGGGTGGGGGTGCTAATGTGTATGGAAAAAAACGACCATCAATATTTATGCCTCGCAGCGCATCACGAATTACGCTGGAAATCACCAGCATTAAGGTGGAGCGGTTGCAGGATATTACACTTGGTGATTGTATGAGTGAAGGTTGTCCATTTCCGAATATTCAGCACGGCCCAAACCCTATAACTTGGTATAGAGATTTATGGCACTCTATCAATGGCGCAGGCTCGTGGATTTCAAACCCCTATATTTGGGTGTTGGAGTTTAAACCACATTTAATAAATATAGATAAGCAATGTCAACAAAGGATAAGGAGAAGTAAATAATGCAACAATTATCAGAAACATTATATGAACTTGGCGAACATCTAATAGTTTGCAATCAGATGACTAAACCGTTATGGCGTGTATCATCAACTGGTTGTGATGCAGTATTTTCAAATACTGATAAACAAGAGGCGTTGAATAGCATGGTTAAATATCTAAAGAGCAAATAACATGAACCAAGTAACCCCAATTAAAAATCAATTTACCGATGACTTTGTAGCGGATTGCGCCCGTGTATCATTTGGCAAAGATGCAAGCCAATACACCCCAGAACAGAACGCCAATCTAATTAATTATCTAATTCGTGAGAATCACATTAACCCCGCTTTTCACGGCAAGCATTCCATAGAGGTGGCAAGCAATGAATATCTAGAGAAAAAATTACTAAAGGAGAAATGTTTATTGGCTGGACTTGATTTGTTTAGTAATGATGATGATAATACTTGGATTATTACTGGCAGTCAATTTGGATTATTAGAACTTGCACGCCACTTTCAATGTGGCGAGTTATTAAATACTATCCGTGAAAAAAGCCCAGTCCTCACAGACGCTTATACAAAATACAACAACTTCCATAATGACGATAAATCACATGAATTGCAAATTATTGATTTTAACGCAGATACGCCATATTGCCATGAGCCTTTCACATTTAAGTTTAAAACAACGCTTGATGTAAAAAACCAGCTATATACTCACTGCGTCGGAATGGCTAAATCAAGTGAAAGTCATCGTTATATTAAAGCGTTGGAGTATTTTACCCCAGAGTTTAGGGGGAAAGCGGATAATGTTAAGCAAGGTAGTAGCGATGCTATCGTGAAAGAAAACCATTATAACTTGCCAATACAAGTTAATGACGCAAGGGGGGAAAAAATCATGTTTGATATTCCTATCCTTTATATTGATTTAGTGAAAATGACTAATGGCTGGTATGATGCGAACGAGCATGTGGCGAACGAATGCAGGAGGGCAGCTAATTTGCAATCTACAGCTATTCAATACTATATTACTGGCAGCCGTGAAGCGTGGGAGCGCGTGGTTTGGTTACGCGATACACCGCACGCACAAAAAGAAGTTAGGCAGTTAATGACAACAATTAAGGAGACTTTAAAATGAAAGCGTTATGTGAAATAGGAAGTATGATTTTTGTATTAGCATCGATAGTAGTTGTGCTAATGTCACTAACTTAAAAAACCCAAGCGGATATGGAATATTATTAATGATTGTTGGGATTATTTTTATAGTTGCAGGATTATCTAAATAATTGTTGCATCGTAAAATATTATGCTTTAGTATCTTACGCACGGACATATACCGTATATGCCCTATTATCCATAAATATCCTTATGGTTGAGCAAAGGTAGTTAGGCAAAGTGTGACGCATATTGCAGGATTTATGCACACTTTGCCTAAGACGCTCTATTTGCATTTTTTCACGCTAATTAATGTTAGTGTGCCGTTTGCTCACTGCTTGCAAAGTGAACGGCTTTTTTTGCATATCAACCGCACACTTCATTGCACTCATCAGGGTGGTGACGGCAGAATAGTTTGCATTGTTGCCTTATGCACTCACTACTAGCGCAATGCACCACTGGGTCAAGCGGATATGGAATACTACTTGCGTCGCAGCCTATTTGATAATCGTGACGACATGCGCTCAACATCAGGATTGCCATCAACAGTATTGTTTTGCTTAATTGTCTGTTTAATATTTTCATAATCATTATGCAACTGCTCTTCTTTTTGTTTCTTAACTCCTACCGAATGCCCACGATAAAACATTGCAAGCCCTGCGGTGATGATGGTAAGTATTGCAGCGATGATTTCACCAATATAATTAATCATTTTACAATCCCCCCTTCACCCTACTTTGCAAATAATCAACAGCAGTGTTTAGCTTATATTCATTTGGTGCGCTATGATAAAATGAGTGAACATCACCTTTTCTATCAACAAGGCACACCCCAAAAGCCTGCACATCTTTATTGGCAAGTTTTTCTAAAAAAGATTGCAAATCAAGCAAAATATCATGAGGAATAGGTTGCTGCTTTTCTAATAGTTCAATCATAATCTCTCAATGGTTTTCTACATGCTTCTTGCGCTTCTTTTATGTCTTTTTTTATTGAGGCTAAAATTATCAGCGAAACGAAAGAACCTAATCCGCACAATAAAAATATTATTTCCATAAAATATTCCATTATTTCCGTCTCCACCCCCAAATCCACCATATACCACCACCAATAGCAACTACAACAACAATAACAACGCCAACCCTCCAGTCTAAGTAACTCAATATAGAAAATGACGGCGCAACTTGATTGGCAACTTCTATCGCACCACCTGCGGTTATTCCTCCTGCTGCCGTCACCGCCGCAACTTTTTTAACTTTAGCTTCATCAGTCTTAATCTGCGGCTGCTTGCCTTCCTGCTTGATAGTAGGTAACGGCAACTCGTTATCTGGTATTGGCTCATTGTTAGGGTCTGGTTTAATTGGTTCAATTTTAAAACCTGTAATATTAAGTTTTTTGTCTAATTGAAAGGCGTAAATATTATCTTTACTTTTTGCTATTTTATTTTCGTATAATATATCACTTTCAAACATTTTTTGTTCGGCTTTTCTTCTGCGGACTAACCCAGCTAATTTGCGCATTTTATTAGTTTTTCCATCACGAGCATAAACCCATCTGGTGAACTCCTTGGCAGCCCCCCGATAATCTCTTTGATTTAACTTATAAAGCAAACTTGAACGCTGCAATGAACCAGCCCCTAAGTTGAATGTGAAGCTAACCAAAGCATCGAATTGCTTTTGCGTTAATGGCACTTTCACCAAGCGATTAACTGCCTGCTCATATTTTATTAGGTCGCTACTTAGCAAATCTGATGCCTGCGCAACATCTATTCTCTGCCCCTCATATGCGGTTTCAGTATGACCATAGCCAATCGTCCAAACGCCTGCGGGGCATAGATATGCGATTAAACGCAATCCTTCATAATGCTTGATTAATGCTTTACCTTGAGCGGATATTTTCAACATACTTAATTATACCCCAATTATTACATTTAGTCACTTTTTTTTTGCTCGTATATTCTATCAGCGTTTTTTTCTATCTTTTTGTTTAATTCTTTAATGCTAATATTCAAACTATTAACCGAGTTTTCAAGGGGTTTAAAGCCTATGGTGACTTGGTTTAATATTTTCTCAATAGTTTTATGCCGAGCATCATCAACAATTTTATTGTTTTTTACAGTTTGTTTAAGGGTTTTTATATCTTGCTGGGTTCGTTCGGCTTGCCTGTAGTGGTTAATTGCCCCCTCCCATATGAGGGCAAATAACCCACATACCACAGTCGCAATCGCCATTATATTTTTAACTTTGTCAAGGCTGAACTTTACTTGCATTTCTTAACCTATACAATATACCAATAATTAGATGCACAACAGGAATATAAAACGTCCAAAATGTATCTATAATGCTACTCTGCGCAATCGAACCACCGATAGCATCAAAATTATACAGAGTAATTCCTGCGCCGTAAATAACCACGAAAACAAAATCTTCTGCAATATCATTCCAAACGCCACCTTGCTTAATTTCAAAAATCAAATAACCTATTGCAATCCCTACGAAAACCACCCACTTATAGGCTAATTCACCCTGCGCAATGTAATTACCGAACATCGTATTCACCACAAAAAACAAGCCAAGCAACATATGCGCCATTTGATTGGTAGCCCATTGATACCAATCATCTTTATAAAAACTTGGTGCAAATGTTTTTTTTAGCTTATTTCCAGCCAGCCAACCAGCAGCGGAGCAAAAAGCATAAAATAATATATCTAGCATAAACCTCCTATACAGCGGTGAAATCCACTTTACCAATTTGCAAATGCTTACCGCTTCTTGTGAAATGGTTGTTTATCATAATTTACACTCATTTAAATTGTTAGTGCGTCCGCATAAGTTGCAATACGTGCTGCAACTTCAGCATGTCCTGCACCACTTAAATGAATACCATCAGATGTGAAAGAATAATCCGACCATTTATTAGTATTACTATCCATGATTAAATCGTTAATTGTCCAATAAGCATCTAGCAAAACATCTCCATTCTGAGTTATATTTCCGTTTGCATCAATTGGTTGCCCAACAACGCTTGCAAACCAAGTATTTAATTGATTGAATAACCCGCCAACTTCCCAACCAGTTTCAACAGCAGCATCAGGCGTTGCACTTACAGTCCTTGGCAACCCTTCCAGCTGAATTACTTTCATGCCATTTAGCGCAGCCCTACGCCACGCAATAACCATATTAGTTTTCATATTTGCCAACGTTTCACCACCGCCAATACTATTACCAGAAACTTGTTGCAAAAAGTGCGAGCAATACGGGCTTAGAGTTGATATCAACCTCCCCATTGCCCCTCTGTTATAAAGCTGCAATGTTGCGCCTGAACGAGAGCATAAAACTGCTGGAATAACCCCGCCCGCCGCCGCCCTTAAACCACGTGCAATATATCCAACTGCACCCTGCCCATCTCCGAACGTATCGTCACCAGTTCCATATCCATTACTATCAGTGACTGCTAGAATTGCGGGGCTTCTAGTTTGAACCTTGCCAACTAATGCAAGCGGACTATAGGCAAAAGAAGAATTGCCAATTAAAGTTGCGCCATAACTATTAAGTGACGCATTATTACTAATTGGAGCAGTTGTGCCTAAAGTCACATTTTGAATAACATCACCAACAACTGCTAAATCATCAGTGTGCTTTCTACCAATATCATACGACAAATTACCTGCAAGATAACCGCCTATCATTCGAGAACCAGAGGCAACGCTTATCGCACTCCGAACCACAAATTGCTCATTTGGTGCAATATCCATATCAAAGCCATAATCAGCAATAGCAATACCACCACTATGCAATGTGGATAACAACTCGCCGTTAAAAGTATATGAACGTGCGTTACCAGTTAATGGAATTAAAATAGAAGATGCAATTTTTGCGCTAGCTGGTGCTAATGCCTCACCTGATGACGCAAGGTAAAAATTAGTATATATAGGACGTATTCCATTAACACGCCCACTCTTACCAAGAGCATTATACAACTGTTGCGCCTCACATGTGCGCCTATTACTATCACTTGCGCCACCATCTAAATTAATAGCTATACGTGTGGTAGCGATTAATTGCTCCTGCGCCGTTGGATTGCCTGCTAATTTTTTGTATTTTATTGTAGTGACCATCTTAATTTAAATCCGCAGTAACATAGTTATTATTATCATCAATCACGTAATTGCCGTTATCATCAATTAAATATGCAAACCCAGCGGGAAGTGAAGTCAATCGACCAGCTTTTACTTTTAATACTGCGCCCCCACTTTCAGAAAACGCCTCAATGTTTGTGATTATTGTTCCAAATGAAATGACATCATTAATTTCAAGTCCTCGGTCTAGCGCATCGCTAATAAAATCATCTTTCAATAATTGCGAGAAATCAACATCTTCTGAATAACTCCAATAAGTTACTCCATCTTTTACATCAATAATAGTGAGTGCATTTGGATTATACATATTTTAGAACCTTAATATTGCACCGCTTCCTGTGAAATCCTGCACGTTGGTTGCAATTCCACCAATTAACACAACGTCATCAACTTTAACGCCACGTTCTTTTGCATCACTAACAAAGCCGTCCTCTAATATTTTTGATACGCTAACCTCACCAGTATAACTCCAATAAGTAACATTATCTTTTGTGTCAACTGCAGTTAATTTGGTTGTGTCATATAGCATAATTCACCTCAAAAACATTATAGATTAAGTAATGGTTATTTGCAATAAAATATTATGCTGGCGGATAAGCTGATGATGGCGTATTTAAGGTTAGTTAATAACATATCTAACCGCCTCCATGGCTAAAATAACAAACGCCGCCTGTGGTAATGCGCCGCTAGCCATTTCAACATAACGGCGTGTATCAAAAAATCTTTTACCGTCACTATCACCCGCCTCATAAGGTATTTTGTCATAATTAAGCCATTTTGCAATAATAAACCCAAGTAGAAAGCCGAATGGATTGCAATAATGTGAAAAACCAACCATCTTAATTTTATCCATTGCGCTATAATAAACCCGTGTGTCCATTGCCTGTAATTCAACATGTGCTTGTCTGCCTCCACGAGTGACGATACGCCATAGAAACCCTATGATTAACCCTATGCAGCTATATGCACCAGTACCAGATAGGAATAGCATAATCGTGCAATATGCCATCATAGCAAGTGTGGGGATAATTTTATCCACTTTACCGTAACCGTGTAATGCTGATAATATGGCGGTGATAATAATTGTTAACATGGTTATCCTATTGCTATATAGATGTAATCAGTAGATGGTGATAAATCAGTCATTTCAAAACCATTAGCAGTTGGATAACCACCTAAGGCAGATGATATTTCTGCATCAGATGTATTAGGATTTAGCACTGCATCTTGTATTGGTGATAAAGTCCAGCCTCTTTTAACATCAACAATATACCAATTTTGCGTTGCATTACTTGCTTTAAATAAAAGCCACTTAGGAGCAAAACCAAGCGTCACACTTGCTACGCCGCTCCCATCAGTCGTGAACGCATCACAAGCAATCTTATTGCTAGGGTTGTGTGCGAATAGGTAGGCTATGTATGGAAGACTGCTTAGATTAGAAGTGTCAGTACCTGTGGCAGCACCTAATGAAAAGACGCTATTTGTTGGTTGTGTTCCATTCCAATATGTTCCCTGCAAAGCCTCTGACGCAGCAGTATTAAAAAACATAAAATGGTTTTGCGGATTTACACCGCCGTTCCTAAAGTTTTAACAATGATACACCCAACAGGCGCGTTTAAATTATGCGCTATAGTTCGTGCGCTATTATTCCCAGTATAACTCACAATATCAAAGAACCCTGCCGCCTCTAGGAATGTCCATGCAACATAATCCTCACTATTTGCATTAACAGTGGTATTTGCACCTAACGAAAAACCAGTGGAATTAAATGCGCTTAATGTTGTAGCATCAGTTGCTTCTCCTAGGGTGTCATTTGATTGGAGATATTTAGTTGCGCCCCTCACAGTGTCAAAAAGCCTATGGCTTGCACCACCTGTTCTTTGCTTAATCCAAGTTAGGCTACCCGCCGCATTATTCTTGCGAGTGACAATGCTTTGCGTGCCACCGTTACCAGTATATAACGTGGTTGAAAAGTTAGGGTTGTCTTGATTGCTATTAAAGCCAAAGGGAAATACTAACATTAACTAAAATCCAAAGTTGCAACACCATACATATTAGTTCCATCTGATATAAATGTCAAAATATCAATCGCCCCTCCCCCTGCGCTTAATACTGGTGCGTTACCGCCAGCCCATAGATATGCAGTATTATAAGTAAGAGTTCTGCCACCTGTGCCGTCCTGAATAACCCGCAATATATATGTTGCGCCATCTTTCATATTGGTTGGATTATCAAGCTCTCTATTGCCTCCCAACGTAACGCTTGCCACCTGATTATCTTCAACATTCCATGATATGTTTGCGTCATCTGTTAATGTTGTAGCATTAAAGTTTTGCGCTTTACTGTATTCCTGCGCAACGTTAA
>Ga0307378_10003520_pt1 | contig 22952 bp, 12 predicted proteins | sample UN1MG_FD_202238 | JGI IMG/M metagenome (GOLD analysis project Ga0307378, IMG submission 202238) | Soil microbial communities from Risofladan, Vaasa, Finland - UN-1 | ecosystem: Environmental > Terrestrial > Soil > Coastal area > Acid sulfate soil | place: Finland: Risofladan, Vaasa | collected...
GAGGATGCCGCCCAGCTCGGGCGACTGGCTTTCGACCAGGGCACCTCCCATCTCCGGCCGGGGATCTTCGGGGTCTTCGAAGAGCCGGCCGTTGGCGCCGATGACGACGTCGTCCAACCGCAGCACACCGGTTGCCGGCGAGTCGTCGAGCACGTGTACGACGAGCAGTTCCCGGCGATTGAGGAACTCGGACACGTACGCACCGGTAATCCCCAGGGGCAGAACCCGCCTTCCCATGCGGCCACTCAGCTTCCTCATGGCGAGCGGGTCCAGCCCGGCGGCGCGCTGTTCGGTTGCCGCGTCGAATCGCATTTCGCGGGATACGCCGGCCTTGGGCTGGGGCGCCGGCCGACAGCGCATCTGGTGTGCGGCCATTTCCGCCGGCCCGGGCAGGGTGCCCAGAACACTGGACTCGCGCCCGTGGAGGTCCGCCTTGACGTCGCGCACCGTGGCCAGCGCTTCCGCGACTGGATCGGGCTCCTCGGCGATAACCAGCGTCGGCACGAGCATGGCCAGGCAAGTCGCCAGGCAAGTCGTCAGGCAATCAAGCGATGTGATTGCAGTCCGCATGATTTCGTCTCCGTGGGGGAGGAAAGGGGCGAGTGGTCAGTCGCCCCGAGGTGTCAACTGGCTGCGCTGCAGTTTCAACTCGTGGATGTAACTACCGTCTTCCACGCGAATCAACCGGAATGTGACCTCGGGATCCGGGATCGTGGCGTCGATCGTGAACTCGCCGAAGGCGTACTCTCCGGCGATACCGTAGAACTGCTCGGTCCACGCGGGGTTGGTTACCGCCGGCCCGCTCCTGCCGCCGAGGCTGCCGGCCTCGAACTCGTGGAACTTGAACCCTCGCGGTCGAGGAATCGTGAACCCGCGGGCGCCGTGCCGGTCGCCGGAGATCAGCAGCACTCCGGCGATCCGGTTCTTTTCGATCAGCTTGAAGATCCGCTCGCGGCCTTCCGGATCCCACCGCCCCCAGGAATCCTTGCCGGCGGAGACGTAATCGCTCCACATCGTGCCGCACGAGAGGATGATGAACGGGCCCCGGCAGTCGAGCAACTGGGCCTCGAGCCATTGCATCTGGTCCTCGCCGAGAAACGAGCCCTCCTCGCCGGTACGGAAGTAGCGATGGTCCACCATGATGACGTCGCAGGGACCGATCCGCGTGCGCAGGAAGACGCCGCGCCGCCCGTCGCCGAAACCATAGGAAGGATTGTTCCATGCGCGCCGGAACACTTCCCATACACCCTGCCGGTCTTCGTCGGTATAGCCCTTGGGAATCCCGGCCTTGTCGTTCGCGAAATAGTCATGGTCGTCCCAGGTCGCGTAGACCGGGACGGCGGCCACGAGACTCTGCCAGGCCGGACGGCAATCGCGCAGGAAATAGTCGGCGCGGTGCAGTCCAAGATGGTTATTCCGGTCCTGCACGGCGATGTCGCCGCCGAGCAACAGGGCCGCGGGCTTCCGGCTCAGGATCAGATCGGCCTGCTTCTGGTTCCCTAGCCCCCATCGGTGGAAACACGTACCGAAGGCGATGCGAACCTTCGCCGGCTTCGCGTCCTCGGGCGTCGTGGTGATGGCGGCATGTTCGGCCATGGCGATCGGTTCACCGTCGACGAGGACGCGATAGGGGTAGCGCGTCTGGGGCTCGAGCCCGGTCACGGACACGACGGCGGTGAGGTCGGTTTCCGGTGTGCTCTCGACCGGTCCGAATGACCGTTCGGCGCCGTCCACGGTCACCCGCACTTCGACCTTGGCGGACCGTACCGTGCGGAGCCAGACCCTCGCTCCATCCGGGGCAACGGCCCCGAGCATCGGACCTCCCAGGTGCGAGATCCGGTGTTCGTCGCACAGTTGCCGGATCTCGGCATTGGCCGCCAGGTCCGCGAAAGTGGCGTCCGATCTGGCCGCGAAGACTTCGAAAGCGGCCTTGTAGAGACGCTGCACGGAATCGGGCTGCTCGCCCCATTGATTCAACAGCGTCAAATTGCTCGCCAGGTCGCCTCCGGTGGTTTCAGCGGCCCGGACCGCAAGTTCCGGCGACATGAACGTCAACGGCATCCAGGTCAATACGATCAACACGCGTGTCACGGCTCTCATGGTTTTGCTCCGTTTCTTGCTTGCGTGGCCCCTCTCCCAAAGGCAGAGGGGAGAAGTCATCGCTTCGTCGTGCTCTCGGCCCTATCGATCTCGGCCCTGACGATCTCGGCCTCGAGCCCCTCGATCGCGTCCGCGTATCGAGCGGACAAATCCCGCCATCCCTCGGGCTTCTCGCGATCCAGCCTTTCGATCTCATTCCGAAGTCGCCGGATCTCCTCTCGAATGGCGGGCAGATGATCCTCCAGCGTAACCCAACGCCAAACGCCGTACAAGAAGTAGTTGCGGTAACCGATCGCGTGCAGGTGAAGCACGGCCGACATGACCTCGGGATCATCCAGGGCCTTCTTCGTGCTGCCGGGCAATTGGATGCGCCTGAGCATGTCGCCCAGATCGCCCACCACGTCGCCTCCCTGTCCGGGGCCGATCTTCTGGAGATACCGCGCGGCCGCCGCCAGGTCGATCGGACCGGCAATGCGATAATGATTCAGCAGCGTGCCCGCCAGGGCCGCGGAAGTGCGGTCCGCCAGCGGCTTGTTCTCGAGCAACGCATAGGCCAGGGCCGTGTTGTGGGCGTGCGTATGGAAGCGGTACTTGCTCATCCTCAGCGCCGCAGTGCGAACCAGTGCGTCGTCGTCGGTCGCCAGCTTCCGGATGATCTCGAAGACGGTCTCGTTCTCCGAGCCGATCAACGCCAGCGCTTCGGCGGCGCAGCGGCGAACGTGCGGATCGGCGTCGGCGGCGGCTTCGCCGATCATCTCGATCGCCCGGGCGATGGCGGGGGTCGCTTCCTGCGGCTGCTGGGAGTAGTATCCGCTGGCGCGCGGGATGAGTCCCATCCAATACAGGTAACCCAGCGTGCGCAGCCCGCCGCAGCGCTCGTCGGGGTCCCGGCTGCCGAGCAGGCGTTCGACGATCGGCAGGACCGTGGTTTCTCCCTTCGCGCCCAGGGCCTTGGCGGCGGCGTGCGAGTGCGGCATGGTGGGATACCCGAGCAGGGCGACGAGTTCCTCGGGGCCCTTGCTCGCGTACGCTTCGACCGCTTCGTCGAAAGGCTCCATTGGCCAGTCATCGGTCGAAAACGGCGAGGCGGGCAATCCGGCGCGGTTGTAGAGGTTCATCCCGCGCGGATCGAAATGGCAAGCGTAACGCACGGCCACCGGTTGGGCGACCTTGTCGCTGCGCACGATCACCGTCTTGCCCTCGATAAGGGCTTCGGCCCGGTGGAAGATGCGATTCTCGCCGGCCACGGCGAAGAACCGCAGGACGCCGTCCTTCTGCTCGACGAGCGGCCTGCCGATCTCGGGATAATCGGCCGCCGTCAATCCGCCGTCGGCGTGATCGAACTCGAGGACCACGCAGTCGCCCTCGATGCGATGGCCCTTGTAGACGGGCCCTGATGAAGCTCCGCCCCTGCCGTAGACTGCGGCCAGGGCCCAACCGGCGAAACGCTCGCCGACCTTGCCCGAGTAGTTCTCGACGTCCAGCGTCACCACCATGCCGGTATTCTCGAAAGGCAGCACGCGGCGTTGGCGGTCGCGGTGGGCGTGCCAGGCGTTGAAGTTCAGTTCGCTGACGTTCTCCTTGTTCTCCTTACCGCCCGCCGTGTGTGCGTGGTAGATGTCCGGCTGGTTGCGCTGGCTGAAGGCGAACGCGAGATCGGGCCGCCGGAATACGGCCCGCAAGCCGGCGATCAACGCCCGCATCTTGTCCGCGTAGCGAAGGTCGTTCGTGCAGCGAGGATCGCCTTGCGTCGATTCTTCGTGAATATGGAGTACCCCCCGAAACGCCAACGGCACCAACGGGTTGAGTTGTCCGTTGAACACGACGGTCGGTTGCGCGGGATCTCCCAAGACCGGGCCGGGTGCCAGCGGCGGTTGGCCCGGCTTGATCGATTCGCCTCGCTCGAGCTTCTGATCCAGCGTTTGCTTCCACTGCTTCAATTGGGCGTACCACTGCTGGTAGGCCTGTTTTCCGCGCCGAGTCGTGGGATACCATGTTTCGACCTGCCGGGCGATATCATCGAGTGCCGGCATGGCCGCAAAGCCCTCGACGGGAATCGTCGCATCCAGATCACCCACCCTCGCGCGGACGATCCCCACCGGCACGCCCAACTCCTCGCTCAGCCGGTTGGCGAAAGGAATCGACAGCACGTCGAACCCGTTGTAGCGATTCGGGCCCCAAGCGTTGTTCTTGCCGAACGCCTCCTGCGGCGTCGGGCTGAAGTTGTCGCGGCTTGCGCCGAATTCGCACACGCGCGTGCTCGCGCTCGGCACCGGCCCTTCGGTACCGTATTGCTTGCCGAGCCAGTGGTAAAGCACCAGCCACACCTCGCCCACCAGCACGTTCTCCAGCATGATCGGCTCGCCCGTGCCTTGAACGACCAGGGGGCGCGGCCGATCGCTCGCCGCCATCGCATCCAGCGTGACGGACCAGCGGCCGACGCCGTCCGCTGTAGCGGTCTTGCTCTGTCCGGCGAAGCTGACGATCACCTTTTCACCCGGCTCGGCCTTGCCCCAAACCGGCACCGGCACGTCGCGCTGGAGAACCATCTCGGAACCGAAGACGTCGGCCACCTCCACGTCTGCACTTGCCCGCGTGGGGACAAGGAACACGAATGTCAAAGCGATCAGCAGTGCATGTTTTCTGCTCATGGGTACCCTCATGCCGTGGAAGCGACGAGTTCTCATTCGGGTCGGTAGACGACCGCAACTACTCTTCAAGGGTCGTGAACATGGCCGCGGGCAGGCCGGCCGCATTATACAGGAAGGGCGGGTCGGGGATGTTCGTGTAGCAGTAACGCACGTGTACCGGTTCCCGCACCTGTTCCGAGAAGACGACCAGCTCGTTGCCTTCGACCCGAGCCGTCGCCTTGTGCCACTTCTTGTCCGCTGCCGCCAGTTCCACGTTGGGCAGTTCCTTCGTATCGACGAACCGGGGTGGGGCGAGCATCTCCTTCTCGCCGATCCGCAGGCCGCCGTCGGCGTAGTCGAACTCGACGATCACCCGGTCGCCTTCCACCCGGTGGCCCCGGTAGAGCGGGCCGGAGGGGACAACGTCCTTCCTGCCGTAATCCCTGTTCAGCGCCCACAGCGCCAGCCGGATGCCCGAATCGACCTTGTTGGCCGGGTGAACTTCCGCGTCGAGGTCCAGCAGCACGGCCATCCCGCTGTTGGGCACGAGCTTCAGCCCGTTGAACTGTTCCTGGCGAACCAGGGGGCTGCAGTAGTCGCCGCTCCGCTGGATCTGCACCCAATAGAAAGGAATGTCCTCTCCTTTGCCCGTGACGTCGAACGAATCGCGCCAGCTTCGGGCCATCACCCTCAGTTCGATGTCCCAGAGCTTGTTGCGCATATCGCTTTCGCCCTGATACCAGAGCACGCCCTTGACGGCCAACGGCACCAGCGGATGGATCTTGCCGTTGTAGAATCCGCACATGTCGCGATCGGTCGGCTCGGGCATAAGCGGCTGGGGATGGGGAAACGGTGAACCGTGCTTCAGCGACTCGTCCACCTCAGTCATCCACGCGTCGATCTCCGCAAGGCGTTTTCTCCACACCTCCCGTCCGTGCGGCGTGTCGGGGTAAAAGGCATCGACGCGATCGGCCAACGCTTCGAGTTCCGGTTCCAGCCGCCAGGCGTGCGGCGGCAGCCACTCCTGGATGATGCTGCCGGGAAACGCCTCCCAGAGAAGTCCGATCGGCACGTCCACTTCTTCCCGGATCCGCCGGGCGAAGAAGAACCCCACGGCGCAACAGCCGCCGGTCGACTCTTCGTCATCGCAGACGATCCACGGTTTGCGCTCCTCGAGCCCGAAACGGTCCACCGGGTACTTCTCCGACCTGCCGGCGCCCCAATAGCGAATCAGTGGGTGTTTCCATTTCATGTTCTGGGGAATCACGCTCCGCGCCACGTCACGGCCCATGTTCGACTGACCCGAGCAGAGCCACACGTCACCGACGAGGACGCCGCCGAGCGTGATCGCCTCCTTGCCGGAAATGGTCATGGTCTGCAGCTCGGTGCTGAGTTTCAGCGGGTCGAGCACGACCATCCACCTGCCGTCTTCCCCGGCCGTAGCGGTTTTGGCCTGGCCGGCGAATTCCACCGTGACCTTCTCTCCCCGATCGGCCCATCCCCAGACCGGCACCGGCTTGGCGCGTTGCAACACCATGTAGTCGACGAACACGTCGGCCGGCGTGACTTCCGCCCCGACGGAGCAAGCCAAGGGGAAAACGAAGCACCACGAGACCGTCAACCATCGAAGATACGAAGAGCGCATGGTGGGTTCCTTGTCTTACGTTTGAGTTGCGGGAACATCGTCTCGTAGTTGTCCAAGACGTCCTTCACCTCGGCCATCGTGTTGCGATATGATACGCCGAATCCTTGCTTGATGCCCAGCCCCGGCCCATACCGGGAACCCCATAGGGGCCCCATCGGGCCAAGATACTCAGCCGAACCACAAGTGTCAATCCACTCAGAGCGCTCAAGCGAGTGAAACGCCAGCCCTGGTGAGAGCCGGGAGGCTGATTGCGGCTACTTGCCGCCGGCCTTGCGATTGGCGGCATGGACTTCAGGGTCGTCCATGGCGGCACCGGCACTGATATCGGATGTGCGAGGGAAACAAGTCCGGTTTTCGCCAAGAAAAGACCCAAGAATCCACGCGTCCGATGGTCTAATATAGACGGAATCCCGCCACGGCGGCCGGCTGGCCCTTGCGGCGAACCGACGCCAACGGCCACAAGACCACACGGCGGCCAACCTTGAGAAACATCGGCGAGACCCCGGCACCGAGCGACGAACAACTGCTGGCTTCGTACCGGGAGTCGGGTCGGGCCAGCGCCGCCGAGGAACTGGTCCGCCGGCACCTGCCGCGCGTCAACGCGTTGGTGTACAGGATGGTCCTGGACGAATCGGTCGCCGACGACATCACGCAAGAGGTATTCCTGCGCGTGTTGCGGAGCCTAAGTGGTTTTCGACACAAAGCGAGGTTCTCGACGTGGTTGTGCAAAGTGGCATTGAACGCGACTTACAGCTACTTGAAGTCCGAGAAGGGCTCACCCGTCCGCTACTGCCGCGAGCCGTCCGAGGGCCACTCGCGCGAGCCCTCGCCGGAGGACGCGGTCTTGGAGGCCGAACTCGACGCCGAGATCCGCGCGGCACTGTCCGAACTGTCGCCCAAGCTCCGGGCCGCCATCGTGTTGACGTCGGTCGAGCAGCTCGACGTCAAGGAAGCGGCCCGAATCGAAGGATGCACGACCGCCACCATGTATTGGCGGATTCATCAAGCACGTAAGAAACTACGACACCGACTCAAGAATTGGTTTTCGCCATGAACGAACCACGAGAAACTTCCGACCTCGATCGAGCCTTGCACGGCTGGGCCGAGCGGAGAGAGGCGGCCAAGGACCACGACGGGTTGCTGGGCCGCATCATGACGGCCCACGGTCGAGGCGGCGGCGCTCTCCCGCCCGTTTCGCTCCACGCGCCGCGGCTGCGTCCCCATCGCACGGCCTGGTTCGCGATGGGTGCCGCGGCGGCTGCGCTGGTCGCCGCGACGCTGCTGGTGGTCCTTCGCCCTCGACCGGACGTCGTCGTGCCGAGCGATTTGCCGCCGCAATACGCCTGGCTCGATCAGAGCCAACTCGGCGAGAAGGCCGCGCTGCTGCGGGAGATGGAGCGGGTCTTCGAGAATCGTCTTCAATGGGTGGCCGAGACCGAAGGCCGCGTGGTGATGCAGGTGGAGCAAGACGGTCGCGACGGGGCCGCGTTGCCGGCGGAGGCCGCCGGCGTGGCCGTTCGCGTGGTCGTCGTGCAGCGCGACGCCGATTCCGACCAATGGACCCCCGTCTGGGCCGTGGACGTGTTGGCCCGACAGCAGCAGGTGGTCCATCTGACGCCGTCCAATGCCGGTCTGCCGCCGGGAACGGAACTCGTGTTGTGGGCCTTTGCGGTCGACGACGACGTAATCGCCGTCGATTCGCGCCTGTCGGTGGCGGAGCACTCGCTTCAGGTGGAGTTCAGCGACGTGCAGCGTTCGGGCGTGCCCGCCAGGGTGTACGAGGTGCGGGAGCACGGCCGGCAGTACCGTGTGTTTCAGACGATCGCCATGCTCGACGATAAGGTGTAAGCCATGAACCCGATTTGCAGATTTTGGACCGCCGCATTGCTGGCCGCCGGCACGGCCGTTTCGACGACGACGCTTCTTGCGGCCGAGCCGAGCGTGGAGATCACGCCCCGTGAAGGCTGGTCGGCGATGTTCGGCGGCGAGGAAGTCAAACGCGGCTACGTCGTTGCCGGGCAGGCGCCGCTCGAGGGGCGGATCGTTTGGTCCTATTCGGCCCAACGGCGGACGATCGCCCGAGGCGAACTCTCGGCCAACGTCGGTCCACACGGGCCGATAACGATAGAGATCCCCTTGCGATTGCCCGAGGTGCGGGAAGGGATCGCGTACGACACGGAACTGCGGCTGCAACTGGTCGACGACCGGCAGAACGTCGCGGCCGAGCACAACCGGGTGATACGACTCTTTCCCCGGGACGCCTTCGCCGATCGCCGCGAGTGGCTCGATCGGTTGAAGATCGTCCTCTACGACCCGGCGGAGAAGACCGAGAAGACGTTCGACGAGGCCGAGGTCCCGTACACGTACATGCGCAGCCTGACGGCCCTGAAAGCGACGAGCGAGGGCATGGTGGTGATCGGGGAAGGGGTCTCGTGGACGGACTATCCCGCGCTGCCGGAAGCGCTGGTCGAGCTGGCCGCAGGCGGCCGATCCGTCCTCTGTCTGGCGCCGGCCGACGGATACCTTGTCTTTCCGGGCGTCGAACAGGGGCAGCCGAAGCCCGGGCGCGTGTCGCTTCGCCGCAACGACGTGATCGGCGAACTCGACAAGCGCCTGGACGCGGACGCCTGGCCGCCGCGGGGGGAAATGGTGGCTGCCGCCGTGCAGCCGACCAGCCGAAGCGGCCGCGTGGTCCTTGCGGTGACGGACTCTCCGGAGGCCTGGCCGTGGCTGGAAGTCGCCTATCCCGGCGGAGGGCGGCTGATCGTGTGCGGGTTCGGCCTGATCGACCATTGGCAGGCCGGCCCCACGCCGCGATATCTGTTGGTGCGTGTTTTCGAACGACTATCCCAGGGGGCCGAAACACCCCGAAACTCTCTCGAACAGGAGTAGATCGATGCGAAGTAAAAGGTTGTTGTTCTGTTGCGCCGCGTTGGGGTTGCTGCTGGCGGCGGGATCCCCGGCGGCGGCCGCGAAAGTCTATCCGGCGGCGATCCTGCCGTTTCAGGAACGCGGCGACGACGTGAAGGGACTCGGCGCGCAGGTCACCGACCTGCTGTTCGCCGAACTGGTCGCCGACGAGCGGATGTATCTGGTGGACCGCGAGGACCTCGACGAGATTCTCAAGGAGTTGGAGTTGAGCCGCTCCGGGTTGGTCGCGTCGAGCGAGGCCGCCCGAGTGGGCCAACTCACCGGCGCCAAGATCCTGCTGACCGGGTCGGTGATCCAGGTCGACGGCAAGCTCTATCTGGTGGCCAAGATCATCGGCACCGAAACCACCCGGGTGCTCGGCGCCAGCGTCAAGGGAAACGTCCGCGACGAACTGGACGCGCTGACCGGGCAATTGGCCGACGAGGTCGCCAGGACGATCGAGACTCGGGCCGAGGACCTGATCGCCAAGCCTCGGACCCGCGAAGACCGTCTGGCGGCGGTGAAGGAGGCCCTCGGCAATGCCGAGCGGCCGATCGTCAAGGTCACCGTTTCCGAACGGCACGTGGGCCAGGCGACCATCGATCCGGCGGCCGAGACGGAGATCATCCTGTTCTGCAAGGAGGCCGGCTTCGAGGTGATCGATCCGAGCCATGGGGACGCGCGCCAGGCCGATATGCTTCTGATCGGCGAAGGAATGAGCGAGTTCGCCGCCCGACACGGCAGCCTGACCTCGGTCAAGGCCCGGCTGGAACTCAAAGCCGTCGACGCGCGCACGGGCCGCGTGGTGGCGATCGACCGCCAGACGTCGGTCGAGGTGGACCTGAGCGAGCAGCTCGCCGGCAAGGCGGCCCTGCAAGAGGCCGCCGCCGAGATCGCCGAGCGGCTCTTGCCGAAGATCGTCCAGCGCGACGGGGACAAGAAGAGCGGCAAGGAGTAGAATTGTCCCGAAGGAGCCGTCAAGCGGAACAGGCCGGCCTTCCAGCTTGTTTGACACAGGTGGCCTTTCCGTGACGTGGGGCACGTTTTCAACGTGCCAACAACCGGAAAGGCACGTTGAAAACGTGCCCCACTGCAACGTGCCAACAACCGGAAAGGCACGTTGAAAACGTGCCCCACAAGACGTGCCCCACAACTTGTGCGCACGGCGTGCAAAAGTCACAACGTAAAACCCTACAGGTGGACCGTCGCATGGCAGAAGGTACCCGCGACTCATCCGAGTGTTGGCTTGCGGCGTGCGTGCTGGCGACGGGGTTGAAGGAGGAATCATGCGGTTTTTCATTGCAGGGGCCGTGATGTTGACGGTCCAAGTAGCGGCGCTGGCCGCAGCGCCGCCCAAGCTGGCGGTGATCGGCGGCGAGAAGGCAGGGTGGAACGACTTGCTGGTGGCGCGTCTGAGCGAGGCCAGGGCGGTGGCGATTGTCGAGCGCCAGCAACTGGGGGCGGTGTTCGATGAACGGGCGATCCAAGGACTCTTGGGAAACCGCGCGGATCGCGGCCGCCTCGGTGACATCACGGGGGCTGACCTCCTGGTGCTGTTGACGAGCAGCGAGAACGGCGTTCGGCTGGTCGTGTGCGATTCGCACCTCGGCGCGACGCTTCAGGACCTGTCCCTGCCCGCCGACGGCAAGACCCACGACGAGATCGTTGCGGCTTTGGCGGACCAGACGCTGCGGATCGTCCGGCAATTCGAGGGCGGCATCAAGCACGTGGTGGCCGTGCCCGATTTCGTCAGCCGCGACCTCACCTTCGAACACTCCTTCCTGCAGTTCGATTACGCGGAAGTCCTTCGCGCCGCCTACCGGCAAACCCCCGGTCTGGCCATCGTCGCAGTGGACGAAGCGAAGGCCATCGCAGCCGAGCGCGATGTTGCGGGGGTCGAGCAAGTAGACCGCCCGGTGCCCGTGTTCATCGAGGGCGAGTATCGCACCGAGCGCGACCCCGAAGATGCCGGCACCACCGTGCAGATCACGCTCCGCGCCCGCGACGCATCCAAGGTCCTGCTGGAGCGGAAGCTTCCAGCCGTACCTCTGGAGCAGGCGGGCGGACAACTGCTGGCCGTGTTGACCGAAGATCTGGCCGGATGGACCCGCGCCGGCGGTCCGGCAATCGACGCCGAGGGCCAATATCGCCTGCTCACGCAGCGGGCCGACGAGTTCAGCTCCCTGGGCGAGTTTCGGCGCTCCGCGGCCTTGCGCGAGGCGGCGCTGCTGCTCAAGCCCGACGCCGACCAACAGCGCATCCAGCTCGTTCGCGAGTACGCGCGACGCAACCGTCAGCCCGTGCACTTCGGCGCCTGGCCAAAGGGCGCGCGGCAAGACGAGAACGATCCCTTTTGGATGTCACTGGTCACCCAGGTCGTCAGCGACTGGAAGCGATCGCTTCAGCACTGCGAGTACCTGATCCGCAACCGCCGGCTCTGTCGCGAGGAAGCCACCGACCTGACCTACAAGGCCATTTACAGCATCACCGGCGTCCGCGGCCACAGCAAGCCGCTGGAAGAGTGCGAGGCGGTCAAGAAGGAGTTCCTGCGTGAGGTTTTCGTTCGCATTGCCTCCCTGGACCCGGCGGCCAAGACGGGGCGGCGCGGGCTCACCGGCTCATTGGACGTGTACTACTTCCTTATCGAGAGCGCGCTGATGCGCTGCGACGGCAACTACTGCGATGCCGACGATCTGGACCTGATCGCCGACCTGCTGCTTAACCGCCTCCCCGATTCGATGTGGCCAATCATTAGTCTCCGTTACTTCTTGCACGAGGCTGGAGCGCGGATGGGCCGGGAGACCGAGTACCACTACTACCGTTTCACGGAGAAACAATACCACGCCTTCCTGGACCGGCTCATCGCCTCCGAACGTCCCCTGGTGCGCATCTACGGGCGCTACGGGAAGTACTTTCGCCGCCGCTACGGCGAGCAGGAGGTATCGCCGGAATTGCTGCAAGAAGCGCAGGCCATCATCGACGAGGCTCGGGAGGTGGAGTTCGGACGGAGCGTCACTCACGAGATGCAACTGCAGGAGGAGGTGGACCGGCTGCGCCGGCAATTGGAGTTCGAAGCCTCGTACCCGGTGCGGGCCCCGGTCCCCACGCGGCCCGCACCGCGCCCGGTCCCGACGCAACCCGCCCTCCGCCCAGCCCCGACGCCCCAACCCAAGTCGCGCGTTTCCCTGGAACCGATCGAATTGACCTTTGCCGGCACGGAGCGCGACGGCGAGAAACTTTCGCCGGAGATGCGCTGGCACGCCCGCGGCGGATGGGGCGGCGTTTCATGGTTCCGCCCATTGGGTGAAGGGCTCGACGCCTTCTGGGCCCGTGGCGCGGTCTTGTTCATGCGCCAGCCCGGCAAGGTGGTCCAAGTATTGGCCGATGAGCAGTTTTGCGTGGACGACGTGATCGCTGACGGGCGCTACGTGTGGGTCGCGGCGTCTTACGAATGGGGGCTTTCCGTGCTGGACCGCGATGGCAAGGAACTGGCCCGCATCGCCCAGCAACAGGGGCTGCCTCCTTGTGACAACTACTTCGGCATGGTGCTTCACCCTCTTGGCCCCGGACGCGTGCTGGCGGCCGGCTCGTTCGGCAGCGAGAATCGGGCCTGGATCGCCATTGTCGCGTTCGACGGCACTAAAGCCGAGGTCGAAGTGATCCACGAAGCCATCAGAGTCTGGGACCACAAGCGCTACGACGAGGTTTACAGCCTCGATCCGGCCATAACCTTCAAGCCGGAGGCGATGTTCGAGCACGTGCTCCCGGGCCCCGAGCCGCGGCGAATCATCTTCATCTTGCGGCGATATAACCCGCTGCTTGTGGACCCGGAGACTAAAAAGGTGTGGGTCTACCCGGTCACCGACTGGTATCGCCAGTGGTTCCCTCGCGTGGAGCCTCCCGGCGACGCGTTCCTCAGCATCGACGGCGTCCTCTGGATCGCCGGCGCCAATCGCGATTTCCGTTCTTATCGCCTCGATGAACAGACCGGCCTGTTCCAAGTCGTGCGAGACAGGCCCAACTGGCACAGCGGCAGCGCGCGCAGCGGAAGCCTCGCCCGCGAAGGTGACTGGCTCTACTACGCCGGCAACAACTGGCGGCGGATCAATCTCCTCACCGGCGAGGAAGACCTGCTGGTAGACGACCCGCGGGCGCTGCCCCAGTACGGCAGCGGCAACGACTGGCACATCGCCCACTCCAGCCACTACGGCCTGGTCGCCTTCTGCGGAGGCACGCTCTACCGCGTCCGAATCGACGAAAGAGAGTGAATCGAGATGAAACACACCCCGGCCCTATTGGGCATCATACTGGTGAATCTGCTGGCGGCCGGCGCGGTCGCCGAGACGATTCGCCTAAGCGGCGCCGTCTATCGCGGTGACGCGGCGGACGAGGCGCTGACCGACCTGCTGATTGTGGAACTCTCGCAGCAGGAAGGGGTCGAGGCGCTGGAACGCCGCCAGTTGCAGATCGTGCTCGGCGAGCTGTCGCTGGGGGCGCTGGGCGACGACGCCTGGCGCCAGACCCGGCTGGGCAGGCTGCTGGGCGTGGACGCCTTCGTGTGGATCCGGCTCCGCGGCGACCGGGCCGTGCTCGAGGTCGTCGAGGCGGCCACCGGACGTGGCATCGCGGTCCGTCAGGTGCCGATCGACGGCGGCGATTCGATCGGCACGCTCAAGTCGCTGGCACGGCAGGCGGTTCACGCGGCCAAAGAAGGACCCGCGGCCATCGACGCCGACGCCGCCACGCTGGCCATCGCCAGGCCGGTCTTCGAGCAACAAGGCGACGAGTCGTCTCGAACCACGGAATCGTCCCTGATCGCGCTGGAGCAGGCATTGAAGCAGGCCGGCGTGACCATGCTCAGCCGCCGCTTCCTCGACGATCAGGTGCTGGAGCGCTGGATGATGGACAAGGGCCTGACCGACGCCCAGCGGCAGCAGTTGCCGATGCTCGGCGCCCGCTACGTGCTGACCGTACAGGTGCCGGGGGGAACGTCGCAGCCGGTCGTGTCGCTGCTGGAGACGCACTCCGGCCGGCGCGTCGGCCAGCGGACCTGGTCGGCCGGCGAGATGGCAAGCGAAGCCGGCCGGGACGCCATGGCCGATTGGGTCCGACGCCGCATCGACCCGCAGTCGCGCCCGCCCCGGCGTGCGCCGGCGGCCACCGACGAGACACCTTTGCAGCCGGAGACGCTGGGGCCGTTCTACCGCGGCGTGCTGTTGCACAATCAGGGGATGTACCTCGACGCGGCCGAGCATTTCAGCGAAGCGATCCGCCGCGACAAGCACTTTCTCCAGCCGTATCGCTGGATGCAGAGTTGCTTCGTCGGGGCCGGCTTCGACGAGATCGATCAGGCCATGGACGAGTACGTCGCCCGGGCCAGCGAGGACGTCTGGCACGGCATCAGCACTCCCAAGGCACTGCACACCGAACCGGGCGTGGCATTGGTCGGGCTGACGACGGCGCCGACGGTCTCCTCATCGTTGCAGGTCCCCGCGACGATGCTGCTGATCGACGCCCTGCACGAGGCGACCGGGGTGCCGGTCTTCGTCACCGCCGACATGGCCCAGTTGCGCGACGAATTCGACGCCCTGGTCGGTCTGGACAACGTGGCCGGCACCACCTGGCAAGAGGCCCCGGCGATGCTGTTCGCCGACACGCTGACCGCGCACCTCGAACCGCGCGAAGAAGGGCTGCGGCTTCGACTCTGCGTCACCCACCGGCTCGACCCCGGGCGGATCGCCGCGGTAGAGATCGATCTGCCGCAGGACCACCGGCAGTGGCCCGAGCAGATCACCGCGGCGAGCCAAGGGCTGCTGGCGGAGGCGGCTGCCTCGCGGGCCGCGTGGAAGCGTCCGCCGCCGGTGCTCGACGAAAACGACGTTCCGGTGGCCGAACTGCTCCGCGACGATTTCACGGCGATCAGATATCTCAAGAGCGTCGCCCGAGACCACGAGTGCGTCGAGAGCCTTCGCTATCCCTACAGCGGCAAATGGCTGGACGACCTGATCATGCCCGCTCTGCACCGCTGGTTCGTCCGCACGCTACCGGACGACAGCCCGGTCAAGCCGGCGGTCGAATTCGCATACGTCGACTATTACACCGGCGGCGGGGCCGCCTGGTTGGCGGCGATGGAAGAGCTGGGCCGCAAGTACGTTGGCGATCCCGTCGGAGCGATTGCCCGGCTCAACGCGCTGCTGTACGGACTCGAGCTGGATGAAGACCATCTCCGCCAGACGCAGGCGGAACTGGAAGCGTTGCTGGCGGAGTTGGAGCGGAAGGCGTCGACCGTCTTCTCGCCAAGCGACCTGGAGCGGTACCGGGACACGAACGGGCTGATGCGGCGGGCCTTGGGAGCGGCCGACGGGGGCGGGAAGCTGCGGCCGGGCGGCCGGGCCTACGCCCAACTGATGCACCACAGCCCGATCACGATCCGCGCCGGCGGCACCTATCCCGCCACGCTCGAGTTCCGCGGCCCGCCCGTCGATGCGCGGCAATGCGCGCTGGTCGATCTGGCCGTGCTGCGCTGTGCCTGCCGCAAGCAGCGGGACATTTCCGCGGACACGGTCAAGTGGGTCTTCCAGCGGTTTGCCGACCGGCCCGACGTGCTGGCCTACTTCTCGGTGTGCTATAGCAACAAGGTCTTCACCAATCGGATCGGGGCACCCACCGAAGAGGAACTCGCCGCGTTGACGGAAGTGTATCCGGTGCACGCCCGGACCGTGGTCGAAATGCTCGCGCGGGAGCCCCTGCCGTATGACTGGCACGAAGTGGGTTTTCTGGTGGGCGTCCATCCCTCGCTCGAGAGTTTCGGGTCGAAAGACGCCGCGTTTCGCCGCGCCCGGGAGCAGATCAGGAAGGCCGTACAGGACGCGATCTCCGCCGGACGCATCAAGGAGCTGACCCCGCTCAGTCTGTATGCCCTTGCCGGGATGATTTCCGAGCGGGACGACCCGGAAATGACGGCCTACCTGAAGACCCTGGCCGACCGGTCGCTGGCGGCGGACCCCTTGGAGGATCGCTATTGGCGGGTTTACGCGGCCTGGCAGTATCCCCAGACGCCTTCCGAGCGGATGCAGCGGTGCCTGCCGTTCTACGAGCGCATCCGCAAGCTGCACCCCGAGCCGGCGCTGAGCGAAGAGACGATCTGGCTGTACTTCGACTTCGGCGTGGTGTTTTTCCGAGGCGGGCGGTTCGATCTGGCCGACGAGGTCCTCGGCGCGATCGCCGACTGGCAGCGGCCCGGCGGAGCGAGCCTGTCGGTCTTCAAGGCCAATATGTATTACATGCTGGCCTTGACCCGGCAGCACGACGGCAACGTTCCCGAGGCCCTGCGTCTGGCGAAACGGGCAGTCGACGAAATCGGCGATCAGCAGATCGGCATGGTTTGGGGGATGGGCATCGGCGGCAGCCGACACGGTCGCGGCGACACGTCGAACCTGAAATCGATGGCCACGGACCTGATGGCCCGGCTGCGGAGCAATCCCGACGCCCCGTTCGAATACCCCTTCGATAACCACTGGCAATGAGTCTGATGTTTATGTTCATGCGCAATCGCGAGAATAGCCGCAGGCTGACCCTTGAGACGCTCGAGCCGCGAACCTTACTGGATGGCACCGGGCTGAACGCCGAGTACTTCACCGGCCCTGACCTGACGGGCCTGGCCTTCGAGCGCGTCGACCCGCAGATCAATTTCGACTGGGCCTACGGCTCGCCTGGCGCGCCGATCGGCTCCGACTACTTCTCCGTCCGATGGACCGGCTTCGTGCTGCCACGGTATTCGGAGGTCTACACTTTCCACACGTTGACCGACGACGGCGTGCGGCTGTGGGTGGACGACGAGCTGGTGATCGACCAGTGGGTAAACCAGAGTACAACGGAATACACCGCAACGACTTACCTGGAAGCCGGCCGGCAGTGCGCTGTCAAAATGGAGTATTACGAGAATACGGGACGGGCCGTCGCCCGCTTGCTCTGGTCGAGTTCGACCCAGCCTCAGGAGGTCATTCCGTCGAGTCGGTTGACGACGCTGTCGGTGCCGCAACTCGAAGCCGACACGCGGTCGATGCTGCAAGACGTCAATGGGCTCGCGTCCCACTCCGTAGGCCTGGTGGGCTTCGAGGCAACCGCGAACCCGCCGGCGACGCGATATGCAATCCAGGTCGGCATGAGCCCGGATGCGGGCTGGCTGCATTTCGACACTCGGGACGGTCGAACGGACGTTTATGCGGACGGGACCCAGCCCCACTGGCATACCGCGGCCGAGTGGGCGGGGCAGCGTCTGCGTGGCCTTCAGCCCGACAGGACCTACTCCCTTTATGCCATAGCCCGCGACGGTCAGGGAACCGAATCGGGGAGCATGCCCGTGGCGAGCTTCACGACCAACATGGACTGCGATTTGGACCGCAGCGGCGACGTCACCCCGGTGGACTGCTCCTACGTGGACGCCGCCATCTTGTCCGGCGGAGAGTTGGGAGCGGAACAGGCCTGGGCCTGCGACGTCAACGACGACGGAGTGGTCGACCAGGACGACCGGTTTGCCGTCGAGTGGCGTATCGCCAATCCCCTGCCGCTCGAGGGTCCCATCGAGTTGTACGTGTCTCTGGACGGCAGCGATAACAATCCCGGCACGTTCGATGAGCCGTTGGCCACGCTCGAGGGCGCGAAGGCCGCCGTGCGCGACCTGAAGCGTGGCGGTTTACCCCGTGAGGGGATCGTGGTCTGGATTCGCGGCGGCGTCTACGAGCGGACCACCACGTTCGGGCTCATGGACGTTGACTCCGGAGCGCCCGACAGGCCGATCGCCTGGCGGGCCTTCCCCAACGAGACGGTCCGCATCGTGGGCGGAAAGCGGCTCGACTCCGCGTGGTTTGAGTTGCTGACTGATGCCTCACCCGTTTGGAACCGCATCGACCCGGCGGCCCGAGGCCAACTGCTGAAGGTCGAGTTGGCGGCCCACGGCATCGCCGACTATGGAACCCTGGTTCCCCGCGGCTACAAGATTGAAGGCGACGCCGCACTGGAGTTGTTCTTCGACGGCCAGCCGATGCAGTTGGGACGATGGCCGAATTACGGATTCGTCGAGACCGTCAGCGCGCCGGCGGGCGTGAACGGCCGGCAGTTCACCTACGAGGGCACCAGGCCGGAGCGCTGGACCGAGGCCGAAGATCCCCGCTTCCACGGGTTCTGGTGCTTTTCCTGGGCCGAGAGCCATCACGGGGCCGCCTCGATCAATACGACTACGCAAACGGTAACGCTGGACTCGTCCCCACCCTACGGCGTCGCTGCCGGTCAACCCTATTACGCCTACAACCTGCTCGAAGAGATCGATATGCCGGGAGAGTGGTACGTCGATCGCGACACGGGTGTCCTCTACTTTTGGCCGCCCGGCGAGCTTGCCTCGGGCGAGGCCTCCGTATCCACCTTATCGGCGGCGTTGCTGCGGCTGGCGGACACGTCGTACGTCACGTTCGAAGGCATCCGCTTCGAGCTTGGGCGCACCGAACAGGCGGTCATCGACGGCGGCGATCACAATGCCCTGGTCGATTGCGCGCTCATCGGGGCAGGCACCGACGCGGCGCGCGTTTCCGGCAGCCAGAACGGCCTGGAAGGCTGCGAGATTGCCTTCCCGGGCAATCACGGGGTCCAGGTGACCGGTGGCGACCGTTACACGCTCACACCGGCAAACAACTATGTGCGCAACAGCGACATCCACCACTTTGCACGCTGGGTCTGGACCAACCAGCCCGCCGTGAGGCTGGCGGGCTGCGGCCAGATCGTCGCTCACAACCGGCTGCACGACGCGCCGCATGCGGCCATCATGTACACCGGAAACGATCACGCCATCGAGTACAACGACATCTTCAACGTCTGCCGGTTCTCGGGCGACGCGGGGGCCGTGTACTCGGGTCGGGATTGGGCCAGCCAGGGCACCGTGGTACAGCACAACTTCATCCACCACGTGACCAGCGACTACGATGCCGGCGCTCCGCACAACGTCCACGGCATCTACCTCGACGACTGCGACAGCGGCGAGACCGTCTTCGGAAACGTGCTCTACCGCATCGGGGGGATCGCGTTGGAGAATGGCGGTGGGCGGGACAACCTCTTCGAGAACAGCGTCGTCGCCTGGGCGGACAGGGGACACAACGCCGACCGCCGCGGCACCGCCTTGATCAACGATTCGCCGGGCAGCAGCATGAACATGCTCGAAAAGATTCGCGAGTTCGACTACCAGAATGCGCCCTGGAGCACGGCCTATCCCCGCCTGGCCGCCATTCCCAACAACTACGCCTCGCTTGATCCCTACAAGAACCCCGGCGGAAGCACTTGTTCCCGAAACGTCTTCTGGGAAACTGCCCCCTGGCTCGCCGAGAACGCCAGTTGGGGCGCGGGAGCGTTCAACTACTACGAGGCCGTGGAAGACAACCTCGTGGACCAGGACCCGCTGTTCATCGACGAAGCGGCCCTCGACCTCAATCTGCGGCCCGACTCTCCCGCCTTCACGGTCCCCGGCTTTGAGCCGATCCCCTTCGACGAGATCGGCCTCTTGCCCGGGCCTCCGCGCTGGTCGCCGGCGGATGGCGAACTTGCCGAACTGCGTCCCACGCTGTGCTGGTCGGAAGTGCCGGGGGCGGTCCGCTACGATGTCTACCTCGGTCGGGACGAGGACGAAGTCCGAGCGGCCGACCGCTCGTCGGCTCTGTTCCAAGGCAGCGTGACGGAGAGCCAGTTCACGCCGTCTGCGAACCTCCTGGACGGCTGCACCTATTTCTGGCGGGTGGACGCCTTGACGGGTGCCGGCACCGTCGCCGGCGAAGTTCATCATTTCACCGCTGGCCCCTGGCGGCAGCGGAGTGTCGGGGACGTGGGTCTGCTCGGTTCGATGGCCTTTCACCAGGGCACGTTCACCATCCGCGGCGGCGGGTCGGACCTCTGGGGAAGCAGCGACGCCTTCCACTACGTGTACCGGGAACTGAGCGGCGACGGCGAGATCGTCGCCCGCGTAGCCGGCGTGGAGCAACCCCATGAGCACACCAAAGCGGGCGTGATGATCCGCGAGAGTCTGGATGCGGACTCGCCTTACGCAGACGTCCTGTTGCACGCCAACGGCCTGCTGGCTTTCCAGTACCGGACCGCCGTGGGCGGGTCCACCGCCTCGAAGGAAACCAGCCCCGTCAGCGGGCCGTGCTGGGTGAAGCTGGTACGCGAAGCCGACCTGTTCACAGGCTACGTGTCGGCCGACGGCAACACCTGGACGCTGGTGGGCTCGCAAACGGTCGCCATGGCCGACTCGGTCACCGTCGGACTGGCGGTGACCGCGCATGACAACGCCACGCTGGCCACCGCCCGATTCGAGCAGGTCGCGGTCCGGACGGTTGCCGAAGTGGTCGGCCGATACGTCTTCTACAACAACTCGGCCTTCGATGGGGGCAATCCCGCAGCCAACGCGGATGACGACAGTGCTATCGCCCCCGACCCCGCCAGCGCGGCCGAACTGCGACTGGGCAAGACGGCACTCTTACCTGGCCAGACGGCTAGTTTCGAGAACTACACCAGTTACAGCCGCGGCATCAACGGGATTATGGTCGATATCGCCGATCTGGCCGAGATGCCAACGCTGAGCACCTGGGATGACTTCTTCGCCTTCACGGTGGGCAACGACGATACACCGGACGATTGGAGCGCGGCACCCGACCCGGTGGAAGTGGCCGTGCGGGCCGGCCACGGCGTCGCCGACTCCCACCGCGTGACAATCATTTGGGCGGACGGCGCCGTCCAGAAGCAGTGGGTACAAGTGACGGTCCTGGCCAACGAGCACACCGGCCTTCAACAGAACGACGTCTTCTATTTCGGCAACGCCGTGGCCGAGTCAGGCAACTCGGCCGCCAACGCACGGGTCACGATCGAAGATCTTCTCCTGGCGCGGAACAACCCCCGCAACTTCCTCAACCCCGCACCGATCGATTGTCCTTACGACTACAATCACGACAGGCGGGTCAACGCCACTGACGTGTTGCTGGCCAGAAACAATCAGACGAGCTTTCTAACGGCTCTCAGACTTGTCACTCCCGAGCAAGCACCCCCAGCATTGGCGACTGAAGGTCCGTTGCCAGCAACGGAGCCAGAGGTCAACTTGGGCTGGCTTTCCGTGTACGAGCAGCTTACCAGAAGAGACCAGTCAGAGAAGAGTAGCAGCCGTGTCGCAGTTGCTGTAGACAAACTGCTGGCAACGCACGTGCTGTGAGCGACGTACATGCCGTGAGCGACCACCGGCGGGTGGCCGAGGCCCAACGCGGCGTGTCCCCGGATAACGCGATTTCCGAGGGGAGCCTGCTCGTCCAATCACCGCTGGGCGCGCTGGTGCGGCTCGACCGGGACGAACCCTATCGGGTCTGGAACAACGGCCGGTTGACGTGGAATCCCAGCGCCTACCGCGAGGCGACGCACCCGGTCGAAAACGTCGGGCGCGGCGAGGCCCAAGAGTTCTGCCGGCGACTGACCGAAAAGTGCAGCGGGCAACTCGACGGGCTGGTCGCGCGGCTGCCCTCGGACCGCGAATGGGCCCATGCCTGCCGGGCGGGAACGACGACCAAGTACAACACGGGCGATGCGCAGGACGATCTGTTGCGGGCCGCGTGGATGCCGGAGAACAGCTTCGACCGGCCGCACCCGGTGGGATTGAAGATGGGCAATCGCTTCTGGCTCTACGACATGCACGGCAACGTGGCCGAATGGTGGGAGCGGGGAGACAACTTCGGCGGTTCCTGGCGTTCGGCCGCTCCAAGCCCCGCTGAGGCCGCCGGCTTCCGAATCCTCGTGACCCAACCCGAGTGGAAGCTCGGCCGGGACCCGCAGGGTTGGCTGCACCTCTGCTACGTCGATCCGATCCACGCCCGGATCGGCTGGGGGACCTTCGTCCGGTACAAGGACCGCAACGTCAAGCCGGGGATCGGCGGGACGACGTTCCAGACCGTGATGTACGTTCACGCCAATTCGTCGATCCAGTACCGGCTCGACGGGAAGTACGTGCGGTTCACGGCCCACTACGGCCTCTGGACCGGCGCGCACGGCGTCTGCCAGTTCGTGGTTCTCGCCGACGGCAAGGAGCGGTTCCGCAGCGGATACACCTGGGGCCTGGGAGAAACGAGCACGGTCGGCGTGAAGCAGCCCGTCGAGCTGGACGTCACCGGCGTGGACGTGCTGGAACTCCGCGCCGTGCAGGCCGGCGACCTGCCCCTGGCCAATGCGTGCGGCTTGTGGGGAGACGCCAAGATCAAGTAGAGCGAGTTGGAGTCATGGCAATGAAACGGCCAGCCTGCGTGTTGTCGACCCTTTTCTGGATCGTCCTCGTCTCGGTCCCACCGAGCCGTGCCGACGAGACTTCGCGCACGACGCGCGGCAAAGACCGGGACGGATGGACCCACCTGGTGTTCGTCAAGCCGTTGAGCCACTCGGTCGGCTTCGGCCGGCTGGATTGGTATCGAGGGGACGCAGAGAGAACCCTCTCCATCGGCGGCAAGCCGTTCGACATGGCGTTCGATGGTGTGCGGCCATATTTTCTGGCACCGCTATTTCCTTGCGGGGTTTAGGGTTGTCCAGTAAGTTTGCCACATGCGGCTGTCGTCCAGGCTGGCGAGGGCCATCATCGCTTCGGCGTTGTCTCCATC
>Ga0307378_10003521_pt1 | contig 22950 bp, 18 predicted proteins | sample UN1MG_FD_202238 | JGI IMG/M metagenome (GOLD analysis project Ga0307378, IMG submission 202238) | Soil microbial communities from Risofladan, Vaasa, Finland - UN-1 | ecosystem: Environmental > Terrestrial > Soil > Coastal area > Acid sulfate soil | place: Finland: Risofladan, Vaasa | collected...
ATCCTGGACGTCCGGGGCGTCTCGGATGTCCGCATCAGCGGCCGGGGCATCCTGGACGGCGGCCTCATGCCGCACGCCGCCAAGGCCCTGATTAAGGTGGCCGACGCGTCCGACGTCCGAATCGAGGGCATTCTGCTCCGCGACTCGCCCAACTGGGCCGTGTGCCTCTTCGGCAGCCGCGACGTGCACGTCTCGGACATGCGGCAAATCAGCGGGCGCCTCAACAGCGACGGCATCAACTCCGTGGGCTGCCGGCACATCCGCATCCGCGACTGTTTCATCCGCAACCACGACGACAGCATCGCCGTCAAGACCATGCAGCCGGGCGTCGAGTCGAGCGACATCCGCGTCGAGGACTGCGTCCTCTGGAACGACTGGGGGTACGCCCTCGGCATCACGTACGAAACGCGGGCGCCCATCCACGACGTGACGTTCAGGAACTGCGACGTGCTGACGGCTCGGCTCAGCGCTCTGGGTGTGTATCTGGTGGACTCGGGCACGGTCAGCAACATCACGTTCGAGGACATCCGGGTCGAGGCCACGTGCGACAAACTGCTGCGGGTCGTCATCGGGTCCGACATGTGGGGCACCGACCCGGAGCGGGGGCATATCCGCGGTGTCCGGTTCAAGGACGTTTGCGTCGCGGGCCCCCGTGTGCCGCCGTCCGAGATCGCCGGCTTCGACGCCGACCACCGCGTGGAATACGTCGTGTTCGAGAACCTTCGCATTCACGGCAAGACGATCCGGAGTGCGGCCGAAGGGAAGATCACCATCAATGCCCACACGAAGAGCATCCTCTTCGGGTGGCCGCGGCCGCCCAGGCGGCGATGAGGGCGCCCACGCCCGCCCCGCATTATGCTCATCGGCAACCCTGGTAACACATCCCGGATTTTTTGCTCAACATCCTCCAGCCTATGCCTCACGCTTATGCTCTGAGGCCGCCGGTCGGACATATCCACCACGTTTCAGCACGGGGCGGGAGGACGCAGATGGCTTGCCAAACCGAGCGGCGGGTAAAATTCCTCCGCTCGTCCCGATATACATCGGGACTCGGTCGGAATGACGCAGCGCAGTAACAACGGGAGGCAGTGAAAGCGGCGGCTCATGCGGGTTCCCGCGGCGCTGCAACAAACCGCCGGGGGCACCCGACCGGTGAACGGCGGACCGGTTGAAACCCGGCCGCGAATCGGGTATCTATGCGGCACGACGGCGGTGCCGGCCCGGCGCTACTCCTTGAGGGCCAGTTCTTTGCCGCAGCAGGAGAGGGCGCACGGGTTGGGCTGGGTCTTGCAGCCGCATGCCTCGGCGCCTTCCGGGGTGCAGGCCTTGACGACCTTCACTTCCAGGCCGCAGTCAAGGCACGTGTAAACGTCGCCGACCTTCATTTCGTCGCAACCGGCCATAGTAGTCTCCTTCCCTTGCCCAAGAATCCGCACTGCTCCTCAGAAGCCTAGGGCAAAGCAACGTGTAAAGTCAAGGGCCTCGCGCGGGGGAACCCCCGACAGACGGGGCAAGCGGCGACGGCGAACCTCGAATAAGGATCGCCGAACGTCGGACGTTCGAGTGAACCAGAACGCTTTGGCGGCCTGCATCGCTACATTGGACAGCGACACGAGGCGCCATTGCGTCTGGTTGAAACCCGGCCGCCAATCGGGTATCTATGGGCGGCATGGCGGCGCCATTTGATGCGAGTCTGATACCCGAGCCGGAGGACGAGGGGCTTTTCCCGTCCCTTTCAGGTGGACCCCTTGCGGGGAGCGGCCCCGAGGGACCTGAGACGGTCTGGCAACTGACGCGCAGGGTCCAGGCCGCGCTCGAGGACGGTTTCCCCCAGGTCTGGGTCGTCGGCGAGATCTCCAACTTCAAACGCCACACGTCGGGCCACGTCTTTTTCACCCTCAAGGACGAGCGGGCGAGCCTGCGGTGCGTCCTGTGGCGGTCCACGGCCGCGCGCATTCGCCGCGAACTGAAAGACGGCCTCGAAGTCGAAGCCAAAGGGCACATCTCGATCTTCGAGAAGGTGGGAAACTATCAACTGTATGTTTCAAGCGTCAAGCCGCGCGGCACCGGGCCGCTCGAGGTCGCGTTTCGGAAACTGAAGGAGAAACTGGCGGCCGAAGGGCTCTTTGCTCCGGAGCGCAAGCGGCCTTTGCCGCGCTTCCCCCGGCGGATCGGCGTCGTGACGAGTCCCACCGGCGCGGTCGTGCGGGACATCATTCACGTGCTCGGGCGCCGCTGGCCGGCGGCAGAGATTCTCTTGGCGCCTGCGCGGGTGCAGGGCGAAGGGGCGGCGGAGGAGATCGTGCGCGGCATCCGGAACCTGAATCGCGCGGGCGGCGTGGACGTGATAATCGTCGGCCGCGGCGGCGGCAGCCTCGAGGACCTCTGGCCGTTCAACGAGGAGGCGGTGGCGCGGGCGATCTTCGCGTCCGACGTCCCGGTCGTAAGCGCCGTCGGGCACGAGACGGACTTTTCGATATCGGATTTCGTGGCGGACGTTCGGGCGCCGACGCCGTCGGCTGCGGCGGAACTCGTCGCGCCGGATCGGCGGGAAGTGCTGGCGGGACTGGAGGCGACGGCGCGGCGGATGGCGCGGCACATGCGGCACCTCGTGGAGCGGCAGCGCGGGCGGCTCGCGCTGGCCGCGCGGAGCCGGTTCCTGGCGCACCCGGAAGAACTCGTGCTCGCCCGGGCGCAAGTGCTGGAAGATTTCGCCCAGCGGATGCGGGCGGCGGTGCGGGAGGCGGCGAGCGAGCGGCGGCTGCGGCTCGAACGGGCGGCGGCGGGCCTGGCGGAGCATGCGCCGCGGACAAAACAGCAGAGGGCGAGCGCAGCGCTTCGGCTGGCGGCCTATCGGCTGCGGGCGGCCGGGCGGACGCTCCTTGAGCATCGCTGGCGCGCCCGGGTGGACGGACTCGCCCAGCGCCTGTCGGACCTTTCGCCCGACCGGGTGCTCGAGCGGGGCTACAGCCGCACGGTGCTCGAGCGGACGGGGGCGACGCTGATGCGTGCGGCCGATGCGCGGCCGGGCGACCGCCTGAGGACGCATCTGGCGGAAGGGGAACTGGCGAGCCGCGTCGAGCCGACAGAGGAGCCGCGCGCGTGAGTCCCGGCGCGCCGGGAGCGCGCACCGAAAAGAGCGGAGATGCAGACATGGCAAAAAAGAAGGCTGCAAAGCAGAAGGAACCGACGTTTGAGGAGCGGCTGGAGAGGCTCGAGAAACTGGTCGAGCGGCTGGAGTCGGGCGAGGCGGGCTTGGACGAGTCCCTGAAGTTGTACACGGAAGGGGCGGAACTGGTGAACGCCTGTCGCTGCGCGCTCGGGGCGGCCGAGAAAAAAATCGCGAAACTGGCCGAGACGGCGGGCGGAAAACTCGAGGAACCGCCGTTCGAGCCGGAAGAGGTGTAACTCTTTTTTAATGGCGGCGGCCGAATGGGCTGGGCCGAGCCGTCGGGGCGATTCGGTTGGCTTACCGCTTTTCCCGCGGTTTTTCGCCACGCTTTCCGCGGCTGGGGCGCTTTTCGGGCTTCGTATTCGGAGCGGTCCGAGCGCGCTCCTCTGTCTCCACGGGTTCGAGGTCGAGTTGTCGGCGCGGGATGTCCACGCGCGCGATGCGGACCTCGAGTTCGGAGCCGACGCGGAGGACGCGTCCCTGGCGGCGTCCCACGAGGGCCCACCGCCGCCGGTCGAACTGGTAGGCGTCGTCGGTGAGGCTCGAGATGTGGACAAGGCCGTCGAGAAGTAAGTCGGGGATTTCGACGAACAGGCCGAACGCCTGGACGCCGGTGATGATGCCGGTGAAGGATTGGCCGACCTTGTCTTGGAGGAATTCGAGGAGTTTAACTTTCGTCAGTTCCCGCTCGGCCGCCTCGGCCCGCCGCTCGGTCCGGGAGCAGTGAGCCGCCAGTTCGGCCAGAGCGCCTTGGTCCTCCTTGCGCGTCGCGTCGCGCTGCTTTCGCCGCTCGCCACGGGGCCTTGTCGCGCTGCCGCCCGCGACCTCGCCGAACAGGCGGTGGACCGCGAGGTCGGGGTAGCGGCGGATGGGTGAGGTGAAGTGGCAGTAGGCGTCGGATCCGAGGGCGAAGTGGCCCTCGGCCTTGATACTGTACTCGGCCTTCTGGAGGCTCCGCAGCACCGCCAGGTGGACGCCGTAGGCCTCGGGCTTGCCGCGCACGGCGTTCAGCAGTTGCTGGAGTTCGTGCCGGCTGCGCGGATTCTTGAGGCGGTAGCCGATGCTCTTGGCGTAATGCATGAGTTCCTCGGCGGCCTCGTCGCCGGGTTCGGGATGAACGCGGCGGATAAAGGGGTGACGCAGCGCATCGAGTTCCCGAGCGACGGCCTCGTTGGCCTCGACCATAAACATCTCGATGATGCGATGGCTGAAACTGGCGTCCTCGGGGTGGGCGGCGACGACGCGGCCCTGGTCGTCAAACTCGAGGTCCACGTCGGGCAGGTCGAGTTCAAGATAGCCCATGCACCGGCGGCGCTCCAGCAGCCGGCGCGCGAGGTGTTCCATCCGCCCCAGGAGCGCGACGGTCTCCGGCGGCAGACCGTCGGCCTTGCCGTCGAGCGCGGCCTGGGCCTGGACGTAGGTCAGGCGCTTGGCGCTTCGGAGGAAGGAGTTGGCGCACTCGACCCGCACCGGTTCGGCGTCACGGTCGAAGGTGATGAAGACGCTTTTGGTGAGGCGCGTGCGGCCTTCCTGGAGGCTGCACACGCCGTTGGAGAGGACTTCGGGGAGCATCGGCAGGACGGCGGTCGGCAGATAGACGCTTGTGCCGCGCTCGCGCGCCTCGAGGTCGAGCGCAGAACCTGCCTCGACGAAGTGGGCGACGTCGGCGATGTGGACGCCCAGGGTCACGGTGCCGTCCCCGCTCTCGGTGAGGCTGATGGCGTCGTCGTAGTCGCGGGCGTCCTCGGGGTCGATGGTGATGATGGTTTCGGCGGTGAGGTCGCGTCGTCCTGCGAGCGCCCCGTCGTCGAGGCGCTCGGCGGCGCGGCCGGCTTCGGCGAGGGCGGCCGCGGAGAACTCGTCGTGCAGGTCGAACTGGCGAATGACGGCCAGCGTGTCCACGCCCGGTTCGCCGCGCTTGCCCAGGACCTCGACGATGACGGCTTCGCCGGCCTCGCCGCGGAGGGCGTACTTGAGGACCTCGAAGACGACCTTGTCCTTGGGGCGGGCGCCCGCGCTGGAGGCGTCCGGGACGGGGAAGTCCTGCAAGAGGACGCCGCCGTCGGGGCGGACGATCGGCCCGGCGTCGGTCACAAGATAGTTGCCGACGTAGCGTGTCTGGCCGCGCTCGACGACCTCGACGACGCGGCCCGAGTAGCCGCGCCGGGTCTTGCGGTCCACCTTGGCGAGGACCAGGTCGCCCGTAACGGCGTCGCTCGTGTAGTGGGCAGGGATGTAGATATCCTCGCCATCGGTTGTCGCATCGCCGGGCTCGGGTTCGACGAATCCGAAGCCTCGGGCGGCGCGGCTGAAGCGTCCTTGCACGAGGCCGGTTTCCTTTCGGCGGCGCTTCTTTCGTTCGGGCGGGACGAGTGTCCCGCGCGCGCCGACGGCGATCTCGCCTTCACGGACCAGGCGCTTCACGAGGGCGCGGAACCCCAGATAGTCCTCCTCGGCGACGTCGAAGAATCGCGCCAGGCGCCGCAAGCGCATCGGCCGATAGTGGTGAGAACGCAGGTGGTCCAGGATTTTTTCGCGCGTCGCCATGAACAGACGCTCCTCGAAGGTGCAAAAGCGTGGGCCCTTTTTGGGGGACCCCTGTCGGGGCCAGTATAGGGAAGGGCTTCGGGACTATCAATGGCGCGGGGCGGGGCTTGCCCGCCACGTTTACCCGTCGTGGCGGGGCGGCGCTTGCTTTGGGTGGCGGCGGGCGGTAGGCTGGCCGCGCACCCGGCGCGCCTGTGGGAGGATGGGCGGGTCGCAAGGAGATTGCCGTGGACGAAATCGTGCGCCGTGCCGAGGACCTGGGCCGGGCCATTCGCGAGCACCCGCGGTATAAGCGCCTGTTGGAGACCGATGCCGGCATCCGGGCCGACAAGGCGGCAACCGAAGCGCTCGACGCCTACAACAAGGCGGCCGTTGAGACCGCCAAGAAGGAAGAGGCGCTGAAACCGGTCGAGCCGGAGGAAAAGCGGGAACTGGAGCGCCTGATGCAGGCGGTGGCGGCCAACGAGACGGTCAAGGCGTTCATGAAGGCCCAGACGGACTACGCGGAACTGATGAAGAAGATGAACGACGCGATTTATGGGCAACTTGCGCCGCTGAAGAGCGAGGCCGGCCCGGACCAAGCGCAGAAATAGGCTTGGGCAAAAGCCAACGGCTTATGGCATCTTGAGTCTTTGCCGATTTTGGCTTACATTGGCGAGCAAGGGGCTTCGGCCACTGGGCGTTCGTCGAGATCGGGGAGCCGTGGCAGGGGAAGAATGCAGCTTGTGGACTCCTCGAGGTTCAAACGACGCTGCCCGCACTGGACAGCAAGAGCCATGAGTACAAGGAATCTTCAACGATTTGGTGGGGACTGGACTGAAGAGAAACTTGCCATTTTAGGCGAGTATCTTCGTGCTTATAATACGGCACTGAAGAATCAGCCGTTTACTCGCATCTATGTTGATGCCTTTGCGGGAACTGGCTATCGCATGCAGAAGCAGAGAGATTTTGGGGTGCCGAACCTATTCGCGGAAGCGCATGACGCGGAAACCCAAGAATTGCTCAAAGGATCGGCCAAATTGGCACTTGAGGTGGAGCCACCCTTCGACCGGTTTGTCTTTGTCGAAACGGATGGAGACAAGGTGCGGGACTTGGAAGTGCTTAAGACTGAGCACCCCGATAAAGCGCGGCAGGTCGAAATCATACGTGCCGACGCCAATCCATTTCTACAGGAGTATTGCGACAAGCAGGACTGGCGGGGCCGCCGGGCGGTCGTGTTTCTCGATCCGTTTGCGACGGAAGTAACCTGGGATACCATGGAGGCAATAGCCAGGACCAAGGCAATCGATGTCTGGATTCTCTTCCCACTGATGGCGGTGAACCGTCTGCTGGCCAACGACCCCAAAAAGTTGTTCCGGGACCGGCTCGACGCCATCTTCGGCACCAAGGACTGGTTTCAGCAGTTCTATCGCACGACCAGACTTGAAGACATTTTCGGGCAGCCCGTGGAGAAAATCCGGAAGGCATGCGACTTCAGAAGCCTCGGCGGCTTTTACCAGAAACGCCTGAGGAGCATCTTTGCTGGAGTGGCTGACAAGAGCCACGTTTGGGACAACAGTCGTCGTTCGCCTCTCTTTCAACTCTTTTTCGCTGCTGGAAATCCCAAGGGTGCGCCCATTGCCGTGCGGATAGCCAACCACCTTCTCAAGGGAGGTTTTTAATGGCGGCAAACTCGTCCATCGAATGGACCGAAGCCACCTGGAACCCGGTGACGGGATGCACCAAGGTCAGCGCGGGCTGCCGGAACTGCTACGCCGAGCGCATGGCCCTGCGCCTTCAGGCCATGGGCAACCCCAATTACAAACGCGGGTTCAAAGTAACGACGCACCCGAAGTCTCTGCACCTTCCGCTCGCGTGGAAGCAGCCGAGGATCGTGTTTGTTAATTCCATGAGCGATCTTTTCCACGAACAAGTGCCTTTATCCTTCATAGAGAAGGTCTTTGATGTGATGCACCGCGCCGACTGGCATCAGTATCAGGTGCTGACGAAGCGGTCCGAGCGCCTGGTCGAACTCGACCCCGCCCTGAAGTGGGCGCCCAACATCTGGATGGGAGTGACCGTTGAAAACGCAGAGTGTACATTCCGCATAGATCATCTGCGAAAGACAAGGGCGCCCGTCAAGTTCGTGTCTCTGGAGCCCCTGCTTGGGCCCATCCCTGACCTCGACCTCGATGGCATCGACTGGGTAATCCTCGGGGGAGAGTCCGGCCCGGGCGCGCGGCCGATGAAGCCCGAGTGGGTAACGGAGGTTCGCGATCGGTGCCGACAGGCTTGCGTACCCTTCTTTTTCAAGCAATGGGGCGGCGTGCACAAAAAGAGGAGGGGGCGAGTTCTTGACGGTCGCACCTGGGATGAAATGCCCGAAGGCGCTTTGCCACTGTTCGCGGCGGAGAAGGTTTGAGCCAGGATACAAACTTGCCCGCCGCCTGCTGGGCGGGGTTGGCCGCCACGGGAGTTCCCGGAAACAGATGCAGGGCCGGGTGAAGAACACGTCCCGCTAACTCCCAGGCAAGTCGGTGATAACGGCGAGCGGGGGCTCGCGGCCCGACCTTGCGTTAGGCGTTTTCGTTGCCGGGTTCCTTGTCGGATTCCTCGAAGCCCTTGAAGAGGCGTCCCTCGAACATCTTGTCCCAGGCGGTCCATCGGCGCCGGGGGTCGGCGTCGTGTTCGACGTGGCGCCAGAAGGCGTGGAGTTTCGCGTCGATGTTGTCGAGGTGGTGCAGGGCGAAGGCCTCGGCGGTCATAGGCAGTTTCGGGCTGCCGAATTCATACACGCCGTGATGGGCGAGAACCATGTGCCGCACGAGGTCGGCCAAATCCTCGGGAAACTCGGCCCCGGCCGCGCGGATGGCGTCGATCTTTTCGTCGAGCATCATGACGCCCTGGATGAGGTGGCCGACGAGTTGCCCGCTGTCGGTGTAGCCGAGGGCGGTATCGTAGGTGAGTTCGCGCGTTTTGCCGAGGTCGTGCCAGAGTGCGCCGATCAGAAGCAGGTCGCGGTCGAGTTTGGGATAGTGGCGGCAGAGGAGAAGCGCCAGTTCCGCGACGCTGAGCGTGTGTTCCAGCAGGCCCCCGAGGTAGGCGTGGTGGAGTTTTTCGGCGGCGGGAGCGCGCTTGAAGTCCACGACGAGTTTCTCGTCGGCCCAGACGGCGTCCAGGAGCGCCCGAAGCGCCGGCCGCTCGACGTCGGCCAGGACCTTCTTCAGGCGCTCGAGGTGTTCGTCCGGGTCGCCCGGCCCGACGGGCAGGAAGTCGGCGGGGTCCACCTCGTGGTCCTTGGCGGGGCGCATCGCCTCGATGATGATCTGGAGGGCGTCCCTGTATTCGCCGACGCGGCCCTTGACCAGGGCGTAGCCCCCTTGGGGGATGGCCGCGAAGAGTGCTTCGGTGGCGTCCCACATGACGGCGGGCAGTTCGCCGGTCCGGTCCCGGAGGCGTGCGGCGATGAAGTAGGTCCCCTTCTTGGTGGTCCGAAAATCCTTCGAGGCCACCTGATAAACGTCTTCCACGATCTGGCCGGAAGTGGCCAACTGCTGGATGAAGGTTCGCGGCATCGGTTTCTCCTATCGTCCGAGATGTTCGAGCGTTTGCCTGAGGAACTGGTTGAATTGCCCGGCCCTGATGTGCTCGACGTGGCCGTCGGCGAAGAGGACGTAGAGCGTCGCGGGGGGATTGTCGCGCGGATAGCGTTCAAAGGCGAGCACTTTGGCCCACGGCTCTTTCTTCGCGGCTTCCGTTGTCATGGGGACAAGTTCGTAGTCGCCGTCGGGGAAATGCGCCCCGAGGGCCGGGTTCTCCAGGACCTTTCGGTCGGGCAGGTAGTTTGGGAAAAGGGCGGAGGCGTTCGGCGGATAGGCGCCGTGGTCCGTGACGTATTGCCGGATTGCGACGCCGAGTCGGCGGAGGTTGCTCGCGCTGGCGGCACGGGTGGCCTGCTGCGCCGCGCCGCTCAGCACCTGGTCGAGCAGGCGCTCGGCGCTTGTGCGACTCATGGTGATGCTGGCTTCGCCGCCCTCGGCCCGGGCGCGATAGAGAGGCGGTTCGGGCGGCGCCTCCAAAATCGGGCTGCCGAAAAGCGCCGGCAGGACCAGGGCCAACGGATCGGCCATCGCGTCCAGCCCTGCCGCCAGGACGGCGGCGCTCCGGTCCGAGTTGAACGTCACGGCAATCCGAAGCGCGTCGGCCTCGCGGGAAAGGTCGAGCGATCCTACGATGCTTGCGGCATCGTCGGCGACGCGGAAGAGATTGTAAAGAAGCGCGAACTCCAGGAGCCGTTCGGGGTTCATTCGGCGGAGGAGCTGGCGGCGATAGTGGTCGTCTTCGGCGCGGATGGCGGCTTTCAGTTGGTCGGGCATCCGGCCCGCAAACGTGATTTCGCCGGGTGCGGCCAGCGCTCGGCGGATCGACGGCGCGGGGACGGTGTTTGGCGCGGCCAGCATCGATGCCAGATACTCCGGCATCGCGGCCACAACCGTCCTCGAATCCGGAAACGCAACCAGCATGGGCCGTATGGAGCGGTACACCGGCCCGGGGACGCCTGGAACGTTGACCGGCTGGCGATCCCTCTCTCTCACAAAGAAGGCCTCGGGCTGGATGTCCCGGTTGAAGGCCAAGGCGAAACCGAGCAGGGGGTCGTCCGAATCGCCGTCCTCCTCGTACGTCAGTTTGAAGACGAGCAGCGCCGCTGCCACATTCTTCTCGGGGTCGATGGCCACCTCCTCCTGCAGCTCCTTGATGAACTCCTGGTAAAAGCCGACCTTAGGATCCGCGAAGCGCTTCCAGAGGTCGCTCTGGACAAGTTGTGCCATGCGGATGTGGACGGCGAGGTCGGCGTCGGGCGGCACGTAGGCGAGGACGCCGGTTCCGCTCTCGAAAATGGGCGGGACAGACGGCTCAGCCGCACGGCCGGAAAGCGGCATGGCCACCAGAACCAGCGCCGGCAAGAGCCATGCGTTCCTTTTCATAACAGGCTTCCTTTCCGGGCTTAGGCGGTCGGCCATTATAGGCCGGCGCGGTTTGAGTCGCTATCCTTTTCGCAGGGCGGCGCGCGAAGGACTTTTCCTTGCTGAAAGTGCCCTGCTCTTCTATGATTGGACCATTCTATCCAACGTTTGTTCCGAAAATGCAGGGCGGCCCGCGATGGCGAACGAGTATGAGCAGCAGCGGCGCAAGAAGGCCGATGCGCTTCGGGCGGGGGGTCTCGACCCGTTCGGCCACCGCTATCCGGAGACGATCGGGGCGGCCGAGGCGCGCCGGCGGTTCGAGGCGGCGGGTCCCGGCGCGCCGGGACCGGCGCGGGTGGCGGGGCGGCTGATGGGCCAGCGGGCGTTCGGGAAACTCGTCTTCGCGGACCTCGTGGACTGGACCGGCCGCATCCAGATTGCGTTCAACAAGAAGGCGCTGGATGCCGAGGCGTGGGAGCGCGTCGGGCAACTGGACCTCGGCGACTGGGTGGGCGTCGAAGGAACGCTCGTCAAGACGCGGACCGGCGAGGTCACGATTGCCGTCGAGCGGTTCGAGATTCTCGCCAAGGCGCTTCTGCCGCCGCCGGAGAAGTGGCACGGCCTTCAGGCGATAGAGGCCCGCTATCGGCAGCGCTACGTGGACCTTTTTGCGAACCCCGAGGTGCGGAACCTTTTCCTGAAGCGGTCGCTCATCCTGGACGAGACGCGCCGGTTCCTGAAGGAGCGCGGGTTCGTCGAGGTGGAGACGCCGGTCCTTCAGCCGATTTACGGCGGGGCGGCGGCGCGGCCGTTCATCACGCACCACAATACGCTGGGCGTGGACCTGTACCTTCGCATCTCGCCGGAACTGTATCTGAAGCGGCTGCTGGTCGGCGGTATGGAGCGGGTGTTCGAGATGGGCCGCGTCTTTCGCAACGAGGGGATTTCGACGCGGCACAACCCGGAGTTCACGATGCTCGAAGTGTACCAGGCCTACGCCGACTATACGGACATGATGGTGCTCACCGAGAGTCTCTTTGAGCACCTGGCGCGGACGGTGTCGGGCGGCGAGACGGCGCTTCCGTTCGGCGATGAGGTCATCGAATACAAAGCGCCCTGGCGGCGGGCCAAGTATGCCGACCTGCTCGAGGAGCACGCAGGGGTGCGGCTGGGGGACGAGGAGGCGATCCGCGCCAAGGCGCGCGACCTGGGCATCGAAGAGACCGACAAGCACCTCGACGTCGTGACACACGATGTGTTCGAGCGGTGTGTTGAAGCGCATCTGGTTCAGCCGATGTTTGTGATGGATTGGCCGGCGGGGCTGTGTCCGCTGACGAAGCGGAAGGCGGACGAGCCTGAAATAGCCGAGCGCTTCGAGCCGATCGTCGCCGGGATGGAACTGGGCAACGCATACACGGAACTGAACGACCCGGACGTTCAGGCCGAGGCGCTGCGCACGCAACTGGCGGGCCAGGACGAGACGATGGCGGTGATGGACGAGGATTTTGTGACGGCGCTCGAGTATGGGATGCCGCCGGCGGGCGGCCTGGGCGTCGGAATGGACCGGCTGGTGATGCTGCTCACGGGCGCATCGAGCATTCGTGAAGTGGTGCTGTTTCCGCAACTTCGGCCGCGGGCGACTTAGTCCGCGCGGACCGCTCCCAGGACGCGGAGGTACAACGCGATGGGCGAATGGCTGGCCTCGCCATGGTTCTGGCCGACGATTCTCGGCGGCGGGGTGGGGGCGATTGCGATCGCAGCCCTGGTGTTCCTGTCGCCGGTATACAAGCACATCGTCTGCGCGAAGTATCTTTTCAGCGGCTGGAAGGCCGTCGTGCCGCTCATTTCGGCGCTTCCGGCGGCGCTCGGGGTGTTCCTGCTGATTCTCGTCTTTGCGATTATGGACGGCTTTGTCAGCGAGACTCGCGAGATGACGCGCGGGACGCTGGCGGACATCATCGTTGATGCGCACCTGGGGGGGATGCCGTATTACGACGAGTTCACGAGGCGAATCGAGCGGATCGAGGGGGTGGAGGCGGCCACGCCGGTCATTCGAACCTACGCCGTGGCGCGTATCAAGTCGCGCTCGAGCCGGATTAAGCCGATCGTGCGGCCGTGTCTGGTCATTGGAATCCGCCCGGCCGGGAAGGCGAAGATGGGCCGGTTCCTCAAATACCTCCAGCGCCAGCGGTTCTCCGACGACACTCCGCCGGAGCGGCTGGAGCACCTTCTCAACGTGCCGGAAGGCTTCCGAAAGGCGATGGAGGAGAGCGGCCGGCGCGTGTGGCCCGGAGTGATTGCCGGCACGGGCGTCATCGGCATGCCCATGACCGACTACGTGCCCGAGACGGTTGAGGAAGGCGCCGGGCGGCGTGTTCTGTTGGGGTTTCTCGCGGTGGTGGCGGCCGTCGTGTTTCTTTTCGTGTGGCGGGCGGGCGTCCGCCGGCCGGGCCGGGTCGGCTGGCGCGTGGCGACGGCGTTTTGGGCGCTGGTCGCGCTCGGCCTCGTGGTTTCGGCAATCGTTTTGCCGGTCCGGCCGGTCGAAGTGATGCGGGCGCAGGTGGTGGATTATCCTCTCCTGGCGTACGGCGAGGACGTGGTCGTCTCGACGATTCCGATTCGCACGTCGGGCGCGCCGGAGATAGAGCCGGGCGGGATGCCGAAGGTCAGCAGCAGGGCCTTGACGCTTGTCGATACGTTCAAGAGCAACTATTGGGAGGCGGATTCGTCGCACGTGTATGTTTCGTTCGACGTGGCCCAGCGGATGGCGGGGATGGAGGGCGGACCGGACGAGGGCGAACCGGCGCGCGCCAGCCAGATTCAGGTGAAACTCGGCGATCCGTCGGCCGGCGCGGCCATCGTCGAAAAAATCCGCCGCGCCTGGGAAGCGTTCGGCGCCGAGCACAGCGGCGCCGACCTTCCGCTGCTCTCCATCAACACGTGGGAGACCCAGCAGCAGATGATCCTGACGGTCGTGGAGATCGAGCGGAACATCACGACGCTGATGCTGGGGCTGATGTTCCTCGGGTTCGGGGTGCTGATTGGACTGATTTCCTACGTCATGGCCTACATCAAGTCGCGGGACGTGGGGATTCTGAAGGCCCTCGGCGCGAGCGACGCCGGCGTCGGGAGCCTGTTCCTCGGATACGGGTTCATCATCGGCCTCTTGGGCACGGCGTTGGGCTTGGTCGGGGCGCTGCTGATGCTTCATTACCTCGACCCGATTGAGATCTGGGTAAACCAGACACTGGGGGTGGATGTGTTTCCGCGGGAGATGTATTACTTCGAGCACATTCCGTGGCGCCTGTCGCCGTGGTGGTGCGTGGGGGTGAGCGCCGGCGCGGCGGCGCTTTCGACGCTGGCGAGTATGGCGGGGGGGCTGCTGGCGGCGCTGAAGCAGCCCGTGGAGGCGCTGCGGTATGAGTGAGGAGACGATTCTTCAAGGCGTGGGCCTGGTCAAGGATTATTGGATGGGGTCGCGCCGCCTGAGGGTGCTTCGCGGGGTGGACCTGGCGGTCCGCCGCGGGGAGTTCCTGTGCATTCTCGGCCCGTCGGGAAGCGGCAAGAGCACGCTGTTGCACCTTTTGGCCCTACTGGATCGGCCGACCGAGGGGCGGATCTTTTTCGAAGGCGAAGACGCGTTCGGCCGGCCCAGGCGGTGGCGCGACCGGATGCGGAACGAGGCCGTCGGCTTCGTCTTCCAGTTCTATTACCTGATGCCGGACCTGTCGGTTTTGGAGAACACGCTTCTGCCGGCGATGATTCGGACGCCGCTGGCGGGGTGGTCCGTGGCGCGGTGGAGGCATCGGAGGCGGGCGCGCGCAGTTCTGGAGGGTTTGGGCCTCGGGGAGCGGGCCTCGCACCTGCCGCGCGAACTTTCGGGCGGCGAGTGCCAGCGGGCCGCCATCGCGCGGGCCCTCGTCCACGAGCCGCGCGTCCTCTTTGCCGACGAGCCGACCGGCAACCTCGATTCGGCGACGGGGGAAGAGATTCTGCGGCTGCTTGAGCGGCTGAATCGCAAGGATGGGCTGACCGTCGTGATGGTGACGCACGACGCGAGGATCGCCGAGGCGGCCGACCGCGTCCTCCGCCTCAGGGACGGGAAACTCTTGACAGAACGACGGTGACCGAGTAACGGAGCGACTCAAGTCAGGGGAGACATCATGGGTCGAAAAGTGTGGTTGAACGGTCGGCTGGTGAGCCCCGAGGAGGCGAAAATCTCGGTCTTCGACCACGCGCTCCTTTACGGCGACGGGGTGTTTGAGGGCATCCGCTCGTATGGGGGGCGCCTCTTTCGTCTCGAGGAGCACGTGCGGCGGCTGTTCGATTCGGCCAACGGCATCCGCCTGGCGATTCCTCTGACGCCCGAGGAGATGGGCAAGGCCATCACCGAGACGCTTGAGGCGAACGGCCTGAAGGATGCTTACGTTCGCGTCGTGGTCACGCGGGGGGTGGGGACGCTGGGCCTGGACCCGAACCGCTGCAAGGACTCTGCCGTCTTCATCATCGTGGACAAGATTACCCTCTATCCGCCGGAACTGTATGAGAACGGCCTGGAGGTCATCACGGCCGCGACGATGCGGAACCATCCGAACGCGGTCAACCCGCGGATTAAGAGCCTGAATTACCTGAACAATATCCTGGCGAAGATCGAGGCCATCGACGCCGGAACGCTGGAAGCCGTGATGCTGAACCACCAGGGTTTCGTGGCGGAGTGCACGGGGGACAACGTGTTCATCGTGCGGGACGATCGGCTCTTTACGCCGCCCATCGCCGCCGGGATTCTCAAAGGCATCACGCGCGACGAGATTATCGCCATTGCGGCCGAACTGGGTATTGAGGTCCGCGAGGAAAATCTCACGCGTTATGACTTGTACGTGGCCGATGAATGTTTCCTGACGGGGACGGCGGCCGAAGTGGTTTCCGTGGTGCGGATTGACAAGCGGACCATCGGGAGCGGCAAGCCGGGTCCGGTCAGCCGGCGTCTGGCCGATGAGTTCCATCGCCGCACGCGCCAATAGGCGCCGGCTTCTTGTCGGTTTCGAGGCGGCAGAAAGACACCCCTGCGGAGGGCTTTTGCTCACTCGCAGGGGCGATTTTTGCGGGGTCGCTCGGCGGGAGGGTGGCGGAGCGAATTACCTCACGGCCCGGGAACCTCGGCCGGGGTATCGGCGGGGACATCGGCCGGGGCGCCGAGCGTCGTCAGATACAGGACGATATTGGTGGCAACGGCCTCGGCGTGTTCGGGCAGGTAGCCTTTGCATTCCCAGGCCTCGTACGGCGTCAGGCCGAACAGGACATCGAGCGGCGAGTAAAGGCCGATCATCCGGCCGCCTTCATAAAGCCCGTAGAAGTCGGCGTAACTGCGGCCCAACTTGGCCGCACGAAGCGCCCGGCGGAACTTCACGCCGCTCGTCAGGTTGTATCCTTGCGCCCCGTCCATCCGGCCGGTCATCAGGCCGTGGGTCTCCAGGAGGAGTTTGAGTTCCCATCCGAGGGCGTCGGCCAACTGCTTGACCGACTCGTGAAAGGCGTTCGAGCCGCCCGCGGCCTCGAGCCAGAGGAACCCCCCGCCGGCGACGTAGGCCTTCAGGGCCGCCTGCTCGTCCGGGGTCAGCGTGAAGGCCCGGCTGCCGGTCAGGTAGGCGACGTCGCAGCCCTTGAGGTCGGCCGGGGCGACGCCTTTGGCCGTCACGGGCGGCTCGTTTGCCTCTTCCACTTCGAGCGTCACCTCCGCCTTCTCCTTCACGTGCTCGGCCAGGCGTTTGAAGCCGGCGTAGTTGGCGCCGACCTCCCAGTTGCCGCCGTGCTTGACGCGGGCGATGCGCAATGTGGTCCGGCCTCCCGCGGTCACGGGACCTGTGTACTTGTCGGCTTTTTCGGGTTCGCGTCCGGCGAGTTTCGCCCGCAGGGGCGCTCCGTCCGTCGCGTAGGTGTGAAGGTTCATGCCGAAGTCAAAGAGGTAGCCCTTCGAGGTGTACTGCTTCATCTGCCAGGGGCAGGAGATGTCGTCGCTGGCGAAGAAGACGAATGTGCGGACCCCGTCGTCGATGCCCTGCAGCCCGACGTCGCGCTTGATCGGGTTGCCGGCCTCATACACCTGGTGCGTTTGGGGTGTAATCTTGAGCGGTTTCCATTCGGGCCAGACCTCTTTGGCAAATTGCGGGAACCATCGGCGGATCTTCGGGTTGCCGCACGAGGCCTCGAACAGGATCGTTCCGCCCGTGTCGGTGAAGGCGCGAAGTTTCTTCTTTTCCTCGTCGGTGAAGCCGTCGCGCTTCTTGCCATTTTCGTCGGTCCACTGGGGGACGCTTTCGGCCGAGATGTAAAGGATGGGCGCGTCGTGCAGTTCTTCCAGGGGGGACCGCAGTTCGACGATCTGCCAGTGGAACTGCTGTTCCTTGGCCCGCTCGATGAAGTGCGTCAGGTTGGCGATGTCGCGGCGGTGTGGGTTCCAGATGCCGTTGAACTTGAGTTTGTTGAAGAGGATTGGCGCGCGACCCTTGAACAGAAAGAGTGTGGCGAAACAGGTGTCGGGGAGGCCGCCCCAATTGCCGGTCGGCGCCTGTTGCCTGAGGAGAACCTCCGCCCCCTCTTTGTACCAGTTATGCTCGCCGAAGTATTTGTATCCTGCGGAGATGCCGACCCGCTCGACACAGTAGAGCCAGTAGAGGTGCCAGTCGCCTTTGTGGGGGTTGGTGTTCGGGTCGAAGTTTTTGCTGAGCCACTCGAGGGCCCGGTCGATTCGCTCGTCGGCCTCGGAGGTGGTCCGCCGGCTTTGCCCGCCCCTACAGGGGCATCCGCTCGCCAGGTCGAGGATGTCGGCGATGATATAGACAGACGCCAGCCCGGCGGCCGACATCGAGCCGTAGGAGGGGGGTCCCTCTTGGTAAGACCAACCGCCATCCTCGTTCTGCCTCGAGTAGTAGAGGTCCTTTGCCTTCTTGAGGGGCTCTTTGGGGATTTCAATCGGCGGCGTGACCAGGCTGGCCTCCCGCATCGCCAGGATCGGCCACTGGGTGACCGAGAAGTCAAAATCTGCGGCGTTCAACCCGTAGCGCCAGCCGCCCGTGGGGGACTGGCCCACCTGGAGCCGCAGGAGGTCCGCCATCATCTGTTGTCGCACGAGGGCCTTCTTCGCGCCGAGCAGTTTGTTGTGGATATACGAGAGGCCCATGATGCGAATCGGCACACCGTAGCCCTGATGGCCGCTGAAGTTTGTGTCGGGGTCCTGGCGTATCAGGTAATCCAACCCTTTGGCCATCACTTCGCGGTTGGGGTGCTGGCCCATGTAGGCCAGGGTCATAAAGACCAGGGCCGATTCGCCCGCCTCGGCACCCCACGAGCCGTCGGGCTTCTGTTGATTGATGAGGTATTCGCGGGCCTTTTCGATGGCCGCCCGGACCTTTTCGTCGGTCACTTCGGCGCCGGCGGTCCGAGCCCAACCCGACAGGAGCATCCCCACCGCCACGCCTATCCAGAGTGTTCTGCGCATGTTCCACCCTTTCTAAGAGAGGGCCGCCCCCTGCACCTTTATACGCTGTTTGCCGCACCATCCGGCAAAAATCTTCCACGACCTCCCCATGCTCGGTCGTGGCCGCAACCTTCATTACAGACGCACCGGCCAAGGGGATATTGGCCGAAACCGGAGGAACCAGCACCCCGTGGTCCGCCGGCTCGGTCCCGCCGCCTAGCGCTTGGCGCCGGGGAGGCGCCGCTGTTTGCGCCGGCGTCGTCTGATGATCGCCCGGCCACCGCGCGTTTTCATCCGCGCCCGAAAGCCGTGTTTCTTACAATGCTTGCGGCTGGATATCTTGCGTCCGGGTATGCCCATTGGTCTTCCTCTTTCGGTCCTATATTGGCATGCCGGTGATTCTGGCTTCCATGACGAGGTGCCCGTTCGCGATGCCCTGGGTGTCGAAACAGGCCCGCCGGCTGCGAATCTCCCGCACCCGACCGAGCAGAATAAGGCGATCCCCCGGGACGACCTGCCCGCGGAACTTCACGCCGTCCATCCCGCCGAACCCCAGAAACCGCGAGTCCTCTTGCACCACCTTGTAGTAGAGGCTGCACATCTGGGCCGCCGCTTCGACCATCAGGACGCCCGGTAAAAGAGGCCGACCCGGAATGTGTCCACGCACCCAGAACTCGTCGTCGCGCACCTCCTTGAAGGCGACGATCCGGCCCGCGTCCCGGTCCAGGTGGAGGACCCCGCTCAACTGCTCCATCTCGTATCGGTGGGGGTTGTACTTGCGGATTTCCTCGGGCCCCATCAGGATGTGCTCGAGGTCAATCGAGTCAAGGTCAACCACCAGGGAAGGCGGCATGGGCTTTTCCTGATTTCTCTTGCCCCGGCGAAGAGTCGAGACAAAGGCCCACCTGGACATCCACAGGAACGGACGGAGGCGGGCCGCTGCCCGACACACCACCGGACGGGTCGCCCGTCCTAACGGCGACCCGCGCCCTTCCGAGGGCATTCTGAACACCACAAGCCCAGGCGTGTCCGCGCCGGGACGGCGGCGGGTTCCCCGCTTACGCGCGCATCTCAAGAATCCTGACGCGCACGTCCTGGACGGCCTTCTTGACGTCCTGCATCGCCTTGCGGACGCGGGTTCCGGCCGCCTTGTTGCCCTTCTCGGCCCTCTCCAGGTCCATCTCGGCATCTGCAACGATCTGTTTCAGCCTGTCAAAAGCCTCCATGATGCGCTCCTCCACCCAAAGGGCCCGCTGGATTCTCACCCGGGGCAAGGATGCCCCGCACCCACACAATCTACCCTGTTCATCCGATCCCTGTCAAAGGGAAAAAGGCCGCAGGCCGCATTCCGGGCCTTTTCGGCCAAGGGGACGCTGCCGCAGGATGGCCCAATGGTTCTCGTTACACCGGCCCGCCCGCTCACGGCGAGGGACGCCTCGGGCGCCCAGCCAGAAAGGTTTCTGCTGCCAGGACCAGCGTAAGGGCCACGACGAACCATGCTGCTGGGTTGGTGGCGGGGTGCGCCATAAGTCCTTTTAAGTCAAAGGCTTGCGACGGGTCCAGTACGCGGGTCCGCTGGTCGGAAAACGCCGCCGCCAGCCGGTTGGGTTGCGGCGTCAGGTCCGCAGTCTCCTCGGGCGGCAGATTGACCGAATACGGGCTGCGTCCGAGACGCCCCTGTGCCCCCGAGTCGGCGGGAAGAGCCCCCGGATAATTACCGGGACCGCGCGCGGGGCCTTCCTGGCCGCGCCAGGGCCGCCCCACAACACGGTTCATCGCCCGATAGGTCCGATCCGGCGCCAGGGCCTCGACAAGCGAATGCATCAGGACGACAAACTCCGGCCGGGCCGCCAGGTTTCCCCACGTCTTTCCGGGTCCGACGGCCAAGGCGACGGTCCGCCCGCGGCCTCTTGTCTGCGAGACGACGGCCGTCCGTCCGTCCGTGAAGTGGATGCTCGCGCTGCCGCGCCTCGGCTTGAGGACGAGCCGCTGCGTAAAGACCGGACCGGCCAGGTCGGCGGCCGCTCCGCCCTCAAAGGCGGCCAGCAGGTCCGACGCGTAGCCGCCTGGATTAATCGTGGCGCCGTCGGCAGCCGTCTCGACGCCGTCCACTTCGGCGCCCAGGAGTTCGGCCAACTTTTCCTCCGGCTCCTCGGCGTTTGCAGGCAGCCAGATGAGCGCCCCCCCGCCTCGAACAAATCGCTCGACCGCGTCGAAAGACGGTCCCGCCTGCGGCCCGATCCACAGGACCACGTCCGTCTGTCCGAGAGCCGCTTCATCAACGGCGTCGCTCTGAGCGCGAGTCACCTTTTTCGCCGCGGGCGGCAGGCCGGGGAACGCCGCCGCGACCAGGTCCGCTGCGCCGACCGGCTCGTTCTCCGCATGCGCTGCATCCACGATGAGAACGCGGATCGGCGCCGGCTCCGCCGCCGTGAAGAACCGCTCGTTGTCCGCAGCGAGCGCATCGTCGATCACGATCCATACGCGGCCCTGCCAGGGGCCCGTGCCTTCGAGGGGCGCGGTGAACTTTGCCCGTGCCTCGCCCGGGCCGACGGCGACCGATTGCGGTCGCGATTGCCCGACTAGGGCCAGATGCACCGTCGTGCTGCGCGACGCGTCGGCGCCGGCGACGTCCACATCGAGGAAGAGTCGGCGACCTTCTTCTGTCTCGGCTACGGTGAAACGGGGCAAGCCGAGTCGGCCGTTTCGCGTCTCGCCGCCTATTGGCACGAGGCGGACCTCGGCATCGAGGTCCTTGAATTGCGCCGGCCCAAGATTCCGCAGGGCCCAGTCCGTCGCGTCGGTCAGGAGAACCAGGCAGGGCCGTCCCTGGCGCGCGGTTTCCGGAAGGTTCACGGCGGCCCGGGCGATGAGCGAGGCGAGCGGCTCGTCGTGCCACCAGACGGTCGGTTTTTGAGGGAGCGCGGCACGGATTCGCTCCGGCGTCCCTTGCACGGTCTCCCGACCTGAGCGGACGAGCGTCACGGGGCTCGTCCCATCGAGGTGCGCAAGAAGCCGCAGGACCGCTTCCCTCGCCTGCTCGTATCGGGTCGTGCCCTTCCCGGACGCCAGCATGCTCGGCGAGGTGTCCAGGCAGATAATCCACGGCCCGCCGGGTCCGCTTTCGCGGGCGCCGCCCGTTTGAGGCTGGGCCAGGGCGAGCACCAGGAGCGCAATCACCGCCAGGCGGCAGCCGAGCAGCGCGGCACGCTTGAGCCAGAGCCGGCCCCGGGTCGCCTGGTGGGCGCCGTCGGCAAAGCGCACCGTCGGCAGAGGGACGCGCCTGGCGCGCCGGCGGCCCAGCAGGTGGATGGCTAGGGGAATCGCCAGCGCCACCAGGCCAACCAGCACGGAACGGTCGCCAAAGGTCATGTGTCAGCCTTAGAACCGCCGCTTCCGCTCGGCGAGGAAGCGGCACAGGGCGCGGTCGAACGACGTGGAGGTGGTCATGACGGCGAAGTCGCCGCCCAGTTCCTTCACGCCGCGCCGGCACCTTTGCACGAACGCGTCAAGCCTGTGGGCATACTCGGCCCGGATGTGATCGGCGTCGGTGGCCACCTCGGCTCCGGTTTCGGGATCTTTCAGGACGACTGGCCCGGTCATGTCCAAATTCTGTTCCCGCGGGTCGAGGATCTGAAAGACGACGAGATCGTGACCGCGAAACGCCAGGCGTCGCAGCGCTTCAAGGACCTCTGAGAATTCGTCCACCAGGTCCGAGAGGAGGACAATGAGGCTGCGCCGTTTCACGCGCCGGGCCACGGCATGCAGCCCCGGGGCGAGGGAGGTCACGCCGGCCGCCTTCGTTTGGGCGAGTTCCGCCAGGATGCGGACCAACTGCCGCCGCGAGCATCGCGGCGAAATCAGTTTGTGCAGGTCCGACCCGAGGAGTCCGAGGCCCACGGTGTCGTTCTGACTCGTGAGGAGGTATCCGAGGGCCGCCGCCAGGGCCGTCGCGTACTCCAGTTTGGTCATCGCGCCGGCGGCGCCCGCGTAGCCCATGCTCCGGCTCGTGTCCACGAGGAGATACGCCGCCAGGTTCGTCTCCGCCTGGTAGGTCTTGATGTAGAGGCGGTCGGTCTTGGCCCACGCGGTCCAGTCGAGGCGTCTCGGGTCGTCGCCCGGGACGTATTTTCGGTGTTCGGAGAACTCGAGGCTGAGACCCCGGTACGGCGAGTCGTGCAGGCCGACGAGGAACCCTTCGACGATGAACTTCGCCTTCAGGTCGAGCCGCTTGACGCGGCGTGCGATTTCGGGGTTGAGGTACTGTTCCGGTCGCACCATGTGGCGTTCGTTTTCCGGTCAGGGGGTAGGTGCGGCAACCGCCCGGCGCGCCCGTTCAGGCGTGACGCCTGTGTAGCGGCGGACAGGCGGCTCGGGCACCGTTTTGAGAAGCCGCTCGATAATGGCCACCGAATCCAGGCCGGCCGTCTCGGCCGCAAAGTTCGTCGCCACGCGATGCCGAAGCACGGGTACGGCGGCGGCCCGCAGGTCGTCCACGCTGACGGCGGCGCGGCCCGCCATGGCCGCCAGCCCTTTCCCCGCCAGTATCAGGTGCTGTCCGGCGCGAGGTCCGGCGCCCCACTCGACCATCTCGCGGACGAAGTCCGGAGCGCTCGGGTCGTTCGGGCGCGTGGCGCGGACCAGTTTCGCCGCGTAAGCCACCACATACCGTGAAGCGGGAACCGCAAGCACCACCTCCTGAAGCGAGCGGATTCGGTCGGCCGTCAGGATGCGCGATGGGCTGCCGCCCGCCGACCCGGTCGGCATCGAGAGGATTTGCTCTTCCTCGGCGGCCGTCGGATAGGCCACGTGGA
>Ga0307378_10003522_pt1 | contig 22949 bp, 21 predicted proteins | sample UN1MG_FD_202238 | JGI IMG/M metagenome (GOLD analysis project Ga0307378, IMG submission 202238) | Soil microbial communities from Risofladan, Vaasa, Finland - UN-1 | ecosystem: Environmental > Terrestrial > Soil > Coastal area > Acid sulfate soil | place: Finland: Risofladan, Vaasa | collected...
CCAATATTTCCATTCCATCAAGATCGACACAGAAAAATGTGACGGCCGGATGAAATGTATGAGGATCTGTCCCACTCAGGCCATCAGAGTCAGGAATGGGAAGGCCAAAATCATTGAAGAAAAATGTATCGATTGTGGAGAATGTATCACGGCCTGTCCCAACGACGCCATCATCCCGCAGACAGACCCCTTTGGAGAGCTGGCGAAATTTAAGCATACGGTAGCCCTTCCTTCCCCAGGGCTACAAGCTCAATTTGGAAAAGAGATCCTGCCAAAAAGAATCATAGGAAGCTTGAAAAAACTGGGATTCGATGATGCTTTCGATCTCTCTCTTACATGTGGTGAGATCAGCTTTGCCATCCAAGAATACCTCCGCGAATACACAGGACCCAGGCCTCTGATATCCATCGCTTGCCCTACTGTGGTCCGCTTGGTCCAGGTCAAATATCCCGCTCTCATCGATCAGCTCATCCCCATCGACCTTCCCAGGGAAGTCGCTGCAAGAGAACTCAAAAAGAAAAAGTCAAAAAAACTCGGTCTCAAAGAAAATGAGATCGGTATTTTCTATCTCACTCCTTGTCCGGCCAAGATGATCTCCATAAAACAACCTGCAGAAAAAGGGAGGTCCTACCTGGATGGAGCCATCTCCATCTCCGATATCTACGGTCCTCTTCTTTCCGCCTTGGAGAATGTGAAAAAAGAGACCTACCGCAAAGATTTAGAGGACATCTGCATTCTCGGAATGGGTTGGGCCATGGTGGGAGGGATCTGCCGGACCTTAAGATTAAAAAACGCCTTGGCCGTCTCGGGATTGGGAGAAATCATCAAAGTCTTTGACGACATCGAAACTGGGAAGCTGAGAAATATTGACTTTATCGAAGCCTATTCCTGTCCCCAGGGGTGTGTCGGAGGCTCATTAACCGTGGAAAACATTTATACCTCTCACAACAAGATCCTTAAATTGATCGAAACCTTGGAGTACGAACAAATAAAAGCCTGCCCAGACATCCGGGAAGTCCGAAAGCTTTACAAGCAGAATTATTTTTTCATTAATGGGAAGTTTGAGCCCAGACCTATTAAACCACTGGATAAAAACTTAGCCAAAGCCATAAAGAAAAGAAAGAAGAAAGAGGATATCTATGAATCTTTGCCCAAGATCGACTGTGGCGTATGCGGGGCTCCCACATGTTTGACCTTTGCTGAAGACGTCGTTAGAGGAGAAGCAAAACAGACAGACTGCATCTTCAATCTTCCTCAAAAATTTGCGAAACTCTCCAAGGAACTTTCAGAATTGCTTGATAAATCTGTATCATTACATTCAATCAGGGCTAACATAGATAAGGCACAAAACAAAAAGGAATAAAAATGAAAGTTAAAGAAATCATCGAAAAACTTCAATTAACCGTTCTCTCAGGTCAAAAAAATTTGGATGCGGAAGTTACAGGGGGATACACGAGTGACTTGCTCAGCGATGTGATCGCCAACAGCAAAGAAGGCGATCTTTGGATCACTCTGCAGATCCACCAAAACACTATCGCTGTGGCTAAACTGAAAGACTTGGCCGGGATTATTCTTGTCAACAACCGCGAACCCGATGAAGACACCCTAAAGAAAGCAGAGGAAGAAAACGTGCCCATCCTTTGCAGCAGCGACATGGCCTTTGATGTCTCTGGAAAGTTATATAAATTGATTAGTTCTCAGGACTAATTTATGCTCAGACCGTTTAAGGCGGACCTGCATATTCACACTTGCCTTTCCCCCTGTACAGAATTGGATATGTCACCCCGGAGAATCCTCGCCTCGGCAAAAAAAAAAGGCTTAGATATCTTAGGCATCTGTGATCACAATTCATCAGAAAATTCTCCGGCCGTGATGAAGGCTGCCAAACCAGTGAATATTGGTGTTTTCCCCGGCATGGAAGTAACATCCCAAGAGGAGGTCCATGTTTTGGCCCTTTTTGATGCCATCGAAAACGCTCTAAAACTCCAGGAGCACGTCTACAAAAACCTGCCCGGAGAGAACGACGAAGACGCATTCGGCATGCAAGTCATTGTGAATGAAAAAGAAGAAGTGCTGGGTTTTAGCGATAAACTATTGATCGGGGCTACGACGATCCCTCTTGATGAAGTCATCCGATTGATCCACTCCCTCGGTGGAATAGCGATAGCCTCACATATTGACAGAGAGGCCTATAGTATCATCGGACAATTGGGATTTGTTCCTGAAAATTTAGAATTAGATGCTTTGGAAATATCACCCAAGGTCACTTTTGAAGAAGCAAAAAAAACGTATCCATACAATTATCCGATCACGTGCTCCTCTGATGCGCACTATCCTGATGACATCGGCAAAACTTTTACCTCTTTCCTGCTTGAAGATAAAACAGTTGCCGAAATAAAAAAAGCATTGCAAAATGAGGATGGGAGGCGAATAATTCGCTGAAGTCGCAATGGAAGATCTCTCTTTACACATCCTGGACATTGTCGAGAATTCTGTGGCGGCTAGCGCGGATACCATCGAAATCAGAGTTACAGAAGATATAGACGGGGACCTGTTGTCCGTCGAAGTCATCGACAACGGTTTAGGCATGGATGATAAAACCGCGGAAAAAGTGCTCGATCCATTTTACACTTCTAAGACAGTCCGTCGATTTGGCTTGGGTCTGCCTCTTTTATCGGAAGCGGCCAAAGCGGCCAACGGTCATCTCTCTATTACATCAAAAAAGGGAGAGGGGACCAAGATTCATGCCGATTTCCAATACAGCCATATCGACAGGAAGCCATTGGGCGATATCGAGCAAACGATTATCACTCTTGTTGTGGGCAATCCCGAAATAGACCTTGTTTATGTACACAAAAAGAATGCCCATACCTATAAGTTTGACACAAGAATAATAAAGGCTCAACTCGGGGACAGGCCCATAAATTCTCTTGATGGGATGAGAAAGACAAGGGAGAATCTAAAAAAAATACAAAAATAACTATTTTTCATATAATATTCTGAAGGAGAAGTTGAATTGGCAAAAGAGGGTGAAATCACAAAAGAATTCTTAGAGAGCATCTTGGAAAACATGGAGGGGGGAGTTTTAACTATGGATAAAGATGCCAGGATCAATTTTTTTAATCGTTCTGCTGAGGAGATCACTGGCTACACGAAAGAGGAAGCACTCAATAAAGACTGTTGTGAGATTCTGAAGAGTGAGGTGTGTGAAGAATCATGTCCACTAAAAGAAATTCTCGAAACGGGGAAACCGGTCTTCAATTATGAGATCGCGATCACTAATAAGTCGGGAAACCAAGTTCCCGTAAACATAACGACAGCACCTTTACGAGATAGCAATAATGAGATCATCGGTGCTGTCGAAAATTTCAGGGATTTGACCAAACATAAAGGATTATGGGGGAAGCTACGAGAGGAAAGAAACAAGGCACAGCAATACCTCAATATAGCGGGAGTCATAATCGTGGCGATCAATGAAAAGGGAGTTGTCTCCCTTATCAACAAAAAGGGATGCCAGGTTTTGGGCTATAAAGAAGAGGAGATTTTGGACAAAAACTGGTTTGATTTATGCGTCCCTGAAAGAGACAGGGATGAAAGAAAAAGCGTTTTTACCCAAGTGATGTCGGGAGAAAGAGAAGAAGTTGAAGACTATGAAAACACGATTGTTACCAAATCGGGAGAAGAAAGGATCATCGCCTGGCACAACACCACACTCAGGGATGAGGAGGGGAATATCATCGGCACTTTGAGTTCGGGAGAAGACATCACCGTTCGCAAACTAACTGAGGAAGAATTGATACAATCCGAAAAGCTTGCCTCCTTGGGGCAGTTAGCTGCCAGTGTCGTTCATGAGGTGAATAATCCCTTAGCCGGAATCATGGTCTACATAAAACTTTTTCTGAAGAAATATAGAGAAAATAAGCTACAGGATGAAAAAACGGAAAGCCAGCTATTAAAGATGGAAAAAGAACTGGATAGAACAACCCGAATCATCAGAAATCTTCTCACCTTCGCACGTCAATCCGAACCAAGCATGAGCCCCGTCGAAATCAATAAGGTCATAGATGCTGCCCTGCCCCTGGTCGAAAATCAAATCAACCTGGAAAACATAATCCTCATGAAGAATTTAGACACCGAGCTTCCTCTTGTTCAAGCAGATTTTGATAAGATCCAGCAAGTGCTGATCAATATCATGCTCAATGCGATCCAGGCAATGCCTGAAGGAGGAACACTTACCATCGCTTCGTCGACGGCTCGAGCTGTCAGAATCCGCGATTCGTACAAAAATGCAGTCCGAATTGATATCACGGATACAGGAGTGGGTATTTCTCAGGAAAATTTGAAAAAACTCTTCACTCCTTTCTTCACCACAAAAGAAAAGGGCGTGGGAGTAGGCCTTGGACTTTCCGTTGTTCACGGGATCATAGGCAAACATAAAGGCAAGATAGACGTCGAGAGTGAGCCCGGCAAAGGCACTACATTTACGATATTTCTGGAGGCCATGGATGAGCAAAAAGACTAAGATTCTCATCGTTGATGATGAAAGTATAGTCAGAGAATCGCTCAGCGATTGGCTGGACGGGGCAGGTTATGACGTTGAGGTAGCGGGATCGGGCGAGGAAGCCCTCCCGATAATCCAACAGAAAAAGCCCAAAGTAATGGTGGCCGATTTAGTCATGCCGGGCATGAATGGCATCGAACTGATGAATGAGGCTAAAAAGATCATTCCTACGCTCTCGACAGTGATCATAACGGCTCATGCGACCATTCAATCAGCGATAACTGCCATCAGAGAGGGTGCTTTTGATTACATCGAAAAGCCTTTCTGCCCGGAAAAAGTAGAGCTCTTGATAGAAAAACTGGTGGAACATCAGGATCTGATCGAGGAAAATATCAAGCTGCGGCGGAAGATCGAAGACAGATTTCACTTTGAGGGCATCATAGCGAAAAGCCCCAAAATGCTAAAAATATTCGAACTGATCAGAATAGTTGCCCCGACAAATGCAACTGTATTGATAACTGGAGAAACTGGTACGGGAAAGGAAGTCGTCGCCCGGGCTGTTCATCATCAAAGCAAACGCCGGAGTAAACCCTTCATTGCGACAAGTTGTGCAGCCCTCCCTGAAAGTCTGCTGGAAAGCGAGCTTTTCGGTCATGAGAAGGGCTCATTTACGGGTGCGGTGGAAAGAAAGAAAGGAAAGTTCGAGGCGGCAGATAAGGGAACTTTATTTCTGGATGAAATCGGCGAAATTAACGCCAATACTCAGGTCCATCTTCTCAGGGCACTTGAAGAAAAAAAGATCACTCGAATAGGAAGTAACGAAGAAATCGCTGTGGATGTCCGTGTCATTACTGCCACCAATAAGGATTTAAGACAAATGGTTATGCAGGGCCCATTCAGAGAGGACCTGTATTACCGGCTAAAAGTCGTCACGATTTGCCTTCCAGCGCTTAAGGAAAGACGAGAAGACATACTTCCGCTGGCCGAGCATTTCTTAAAGAAATACGCAGAAGAAAACAGCAAAGACGTCATAAACCTATCTCCTGAGGTCATTGAATTCATGCTGAACTACTCCTGGCCCGGAAATGTGAGAGAGTTGGAAAACATGATCGAACATGGTGTCATTCTATCCACAAGAAATGCTGTCACAATGGCTGAGCTCCCACAGGACATTATTCATCCCATTCCTGCCGAAGAGAAAACCATCGAGGCGGTGACGAAAAATCACATTCTCCGCGTTCTCGATGAAACAAAAGGCAATATTTCAGAGGCTGCAAAGATACTCGGTGTTCAGCGAATGACTCTTTATAATAAGCTCAAAAAGTACGGCCGCACTGTCTATTAATTAGACGGCTGGTGTCTAATTAATAGACGTTTCCTCCATTATCCCAAATTCATATGCGTGTTCCCTCTTGGTCATAATCCATTTATTTACAAACAGTTAGAGTGATATTCGAAATAAATTTGAAATTGTTCACTAACTTGGCACACGACTTGCAGTATAGACAAGTGCAATGATTAATTCAAAGAGGATAAAAACAATCATACAAATTATCCTGAAGGAAACATGCAAAAAATCAAAGATCGGAGGAATGAAATGAGAAAAGAAAATATGTTGGTCGTCGAAGATGAAGACATTATGCGGGAAGCATTGCTCGATTACTTTTCAGACGGGGGTCATACAGTTGATACGGCCAATGATGGTGGAAAAGCATTGGAGAAATACAACCTTGAAGATTACAACGTCATGATCATCGACCTTAAATTGCCGGGTCGTGATGGGCTTTCTATTTTAGAAGAAGTCAAACTGAAGAATCCCAAGGCAAAAGTGATCATCATCACGGCTTACCCCTCGGTTGAAACCGAAGAGGAAGCCATGCGCAGAGGCGCTACCGAATATCTGCAAAAACCTTTTGAACTATCCTATCTTGAAACATTGATAAGACAGTCCTTTGATGTTGATGTGATTCCGACTCCACCTGTCGAAGAACCCGTCTTTGAAGATCTGATAATCGCACCCTGCATCTGGATGCAGGCGGACATCGTCAAGAAACGTAGGTGCACACTGGGATATCAATGTCAGAATGTGTGTAATTTCCATTCCGCAATGATGCAAAAAGAAAAATTTAGTACTGATCCCAGGATCAAACCTTTCTTAGACAAGCTCGCCACTCAATCTGGAAGAAACGAGTGCAGATATACTATGAGTGGAGAGATCGCTGCCAGGGCCTGTTCACAAGTTTATAAATGCGAGAGCTGCGAGCTCCACCAAACGATCCAGGATGAGGTTGATCGCCAAATCGCCATTAAGGCTGCGAACAGAAAAAAACTGCAGCTGAAAGCGGACAGCAAGGCAGTAGTGGAACCCAAGCCAACCCGAACTGACCACTAAGGATCTACGCATAATTCTTAAAACTCCAGGGGCTGTCTCCGCCACAAATGTAAACGGAGGCAGCCCCTTTTTCTATTGTTGACGTTTTCGTTACAAGATCACTATAATTGGCCTGGATTATTCACGAACCAAGGCCAACCCACCCCACCCTAACATTGAGGTGGAGGAAGTGGCTCATGAAGATGTAGTGAACTACCTCCTAACGTGAGCTACAACGAAGCCGATGCTATGAGATTGGTGGGTTAGGTTGGGTCGGCGCCCGTAGGGTAAAAAATGTTGATTATAAATAAAAAAGACATTGAGAGAGGAATTGCCAGAATGGCTTGCAGGAAGAATTAAGAAAATGATTGATATATTTTTAGTGGAAATAAAAATCGACATTTTTTATGAATAATTCAGGAAGAGAGATGAGTCGTATCATAAGCAAAGAGCAGCTCCAGAAGTATTGGAACGGTCACTACGAGGTCAAGGTCGTGATCCCAATGGACGAGGATCCCTATGTAGAGGAATTTTTGTTTGACCAGGAAGAGCTCGATAGATATTTAGAACATTATGGTGAGCATGCTGCAATCATTATTTCCATTGAATTTTTAGGGTAAAGAGGGGAGAATTGGACAGGAACGACGCCCATTTTTTCATATGCATTTTTCGCAGATACCTAGAAATTCAATATTATGATCTTTGATTATAAAATTATATTTTTTTGCCAGTTTTTCTTCTGTCTTTTTTATTAGGCGCAATTCCTCATCCAGGAATTCACTGTAGTTGATGATTCCCCCACAATTGGTACAAATAAGGTGGTGGTGATGTTCATCTTTTTCTCTCGATTTGAATTCATATCGGCTTTGTCCATCACCAATAGTAATCTTAGTTACAATGCCCATTCGGGCTAGAAGGTCGAGTGTACGGTAGACAGTGCTCAATCCTAGACCTGGATAAGATCTGTGGAGGGAAGCATACATTTCCTTAGCACTCATGTGTTTGGATGATCTACTCAAAAACTCCAGTATGGCCTCCCGGGGTACAGTCAAGCGGGAGGCATAGCCGTTAAATCTATGCCTCATTCTGTGGGGCTTCGGCATTTTAATTTTCCTTATTGACAACGATTATCATTCTCAAATAGAATGTAGCCTGAGTTTCATTCGTTGTCAAGAGGGACTTTGATTTTGACAGCAAACCTCATGAGGATAGTATTTCTAACAATGTGATGCGAACGGTGGTTTATGTATTAATGAAGAAAAAACACAAATCATCAACAAGTAAATTAGGAGGACGAAAATGAGAAAAATTGACGGGAAGAAATTTATGTGGGATAAAGCACATTATTTGACTGAGGCTGAGGCTATGGAAAAAATGGCTCAATATGAAAAGGAAGGGTTTGAAACGCAGCTCGTTAAAGAAGAAAACAAATACCTTGTGTATACAAGGCGGGTTGTAACAGAAATAATATTAGAAGAAGGAGGTCAATCACTATGAAAGGGTCTGTACTTATAATTGGTGCCGGTCCTGCAGGAATGAGGGCAAGCGCAGAACTATTGAATCAGGGCTTTAAAGTTATCCTCGTTGAGGAAAAACCCACAATCGGTGGAAAGATGGCACAAATTGATAAAATGTTCCCCTCGAATGAGTGTTCGACATGCACAATACTGCCGCGCATGCTGGAGCTTACCAGTAATCCCAACGTGACAATCGTACCCTTTGCAGAAGTTAAAAGCATTGACGGAGAAGCGCGGGATTTCAAGGTCAAAGTCGTCAAAAACCCAAGATATGTCGATCCGATGAAGTGTACTGCTTGCACGGATTGTTTTCCTGTTTGCCCGGTTGGAGGACTTCCTATGGAATTTAACTTTGGCAGGGGCGCCTCCAAGGCCATTTATTTTTACTCACCTTTCCCGCCGAGAAAGGCTTTGATCAATCCTGAAAAATGCACTTATATTCTTGAGGGCAAGTGCGGGGATAAAGAGATTCCACCATGTGTTGAAGCATGTAAGCCGGAAGCCATTGTGTTTGACCAGAAATCCCTAGAGGTAGAATTCAATGTGGGCGCAGTTATTTTAGCCACGGGCATGGATGAAATGAAAACAGAATCATTAGAACGGTTTGGATACGAAAAATCCCATAATGTACTAACTGCACTTGAGTACGAACGTCTACTTTCAGGCCTCGGCCCAACGGGTGGTGTCATAAAACGCGACGATAAAAAAGAACCACAATCTGTTGCATGGTATGTGCTTAATAATCCTTCGTCTTTAGGTCTCATGACAGCCGTGGCAGAGGCGATGGGCACAATCGAGAGAAATCCTGATGCTTCTGTTTCTATTTTTTATGAGGACATGGATCTGGCAAGAGACGATTATGTTGATTATTACCAAACGGCCAAAGATTCCAAAATAAACTTCATTAAAACAGAGTGTATATCCATTGCTGAAGGAAAAGACGGGAACATTGATATTTCCTATGATAAGGAATCCTTCAATGCAGAAATGTTTGTTTTGGTCCCACCTTATGCTCCTAATGAAAGCACGCTCAAGCTTGCAGAGAATGTAGGTTTGGAACTCGATGAATGGGGATTTTTCAGTAAAAAAACAGAAGATTCCCATCCCCTTCATACACGCAAAGAAGGAATTTTTGTCTGCGGAAGCGCCCAGGAGCCAAAGGGCATAGATGATGCAGTAATCCAGGCGTGTTCTGCTGCATCACACGCAGCTGCATTGTTAGCTCCATCCAGGGGTAAGGAATTGGTAGCTCCGCCGAAAAAAGATATTTTACCCGTAACACCGGGAGATGAACCAGCAACCCTCGCAGTTATCTGTAGATGCGGCCTAAACATAGCCGGGCTTCTTGATATGGAAGAAGTTATTGAGTACACAAAATCACTCCCACATGTCAAACATGTGGAATTGACTCCTTTTGGCTGTGATGGTGTCGCGATAAAGGAACTTTTAAAGACGAAAGAATTTAACAGGCTTGTTTTAGGCGCATGCTCACCAAAAACTCATGAAAACCTTTTCTTTCTTCATACAGAAATGGGCGGTCTAAATCCTTATCTTTTGGAAATTGTGAACTTACGCAACCAATGCACATGGGTGCATTCCACGGATAAGCAAAAAGCCACGGAGAAAGCAAAAACGCTCATGAGAATGGGAACAAACCGGGCCACATTGCTTGAGCCTTTAGAAAATATCCACGTTCCGGTGACGCCGGCTTGCCTTGTTTTAGGTGGAACACCGAGCGGCATTTCCTGTGCTCTAAAACTTGGACAAGCCGGTCTCAATGTTTATCTAGTCGATAAGGAAGAAGATCTTGGAAAAGCAAAGGAAAATAAAAACAGAATTGTGGAGAAAATGATAGATGAATTAGATAAAAAAAAGAACGTGAAGATTTATACAGAGGCCAAAGTGGGAAGAGTTGAAGGATTTGTCGGGAATTTCAGGGCTGAAATTATTAAATCCAGGGGAAAAGAGAATATAGATATCGGTTCTGTTGTTGTTGCGACCTCTGTTGATATGAGAGCTGAATCAGACGAGGGTGATTTTGAGAAAGATTTGCTTCTTCAAAGAGACAATAAAAATTTCTTTGTCGGAATGCTTGGTATTTTAAATCCCCTTGACTTTAATACTGACGGGGTATTTAAATGTGGTTCCGCACGAAAAGTGATGGGCATTCCTGATGCAATTATTGATGGTGAAGGGGCTGCATCGCGTGTGGCAGGAGTGATCTCAAAAGAGGAACTGGTTAAATCTCCCACAATTTCGGTGGTTGTGGATGAGAAGTGTGACGGTTGTGCATACTGCATTGACCCATGCCCTGCCCAGGCTTTAACGCTAATTGAATACATGCAAAAGGGCAGCGTAAAAAAGACAGTGGAAGTCAATGACGCCATCTGCCGCGGTTGCGGCGTTTGTATGGCGACATGTCCAAAAGAGGGGATTTTTGTCAGGCATTTTAAGCCTAAATATTTTGAAGAAATGATCAATGCCGTAGCGGGGAGTGTATAAAATGACAAATGATTATGAACCGGTTATTATTGCATTTTGTTGCAACTGGTGTTCTTATGCAGCTGCAGATTCCGCAGGAACGGCGCGAATGCAATATCCATCAAATATTCATATAATCCGCTGCATGTGTTCGGGCATGGTGCATCCCAATTTTGTGATGAATGCATTAACTCAAGGCAGAGCTGATGGAATACTTATGTGTGGCTGTCATATTGGTGATTGCCATTATCAGGATGGCAATACAAGGGCAGAAAAAAGAGCAGAAGCCATTACCCTGATGCTTGAAGATTTCGGACTCGAAGAAGAACGTTTCAGATTAGAATGGATATCAGCCTCAGAAGGGCTTAAGTTTGTCAAAGTCGCAACAGAGATGACACAAACACTTAAAGAGCTGGGTCCAAATCCCTATAAAAGTTAGGAACAACATATTCATTTTTATTAAAGGAATTGAATGGAGTAGAGGTTGAATTATCAGGAAAAACGACGCATTGAAATACAGCTTTAGCAGGATGAGATAGGCCAAACAGGCAAAGTCGACCTAACTTATACGGGGGCTTCGCCTTCGAGTACGATTTCCGTAACAACTCTTCGCGTATAGAGAAGATATTTTCCCTCTTCTTCGACCAACTCGACCTCAAAATTATCATCCTCGTATTTCTTTTTCAGTTCTTGTGTTTCTTTTTCCGTTTCGTACTCGACATTATCCCACATGACTTTTTTTCCGTTTATAATTTTGGACAAATCTGGCATTATAAACTCCCTATTCTTTACATCTTGTAGGGGCTTGGCCCCAACTGTTTGATCTGCTCGATAAACTCTTTAGCCACCTTCGCGAATTTTGGGCCCTCGGATGCTGAAATCCACTCCAAGCGAAATCTCTCTTCCTCCAAGCCAAAATCCTCCAGCATGATCGTTATGGCCTCTGCTCTCTTTTCTGTCTTGACATTCCCGTCTTCATAATGACAATCGCCGATATGACATCCGCAGATTATGACTCCATCGGCTCCTTTGGTCAATGCATCTATCACCAAATTGGGATGAACCATACTCGAGCACATCACTCTTATTATTCTGTAATTCGGAGGATATTGCAGCCTGGACACTCCGGCCAAGTCTGCTCCGGTATAGGAACACCAGTTGCAGCAAAAACTAATGATCAAAGGTTCAAATTCATCTTGCATTATCCAACTCCTAAAGCAGCATTAACCTGTGCGGAAAGCTGTTCCAGTGTGAATCCTTTCACTAATATGCCTTTTTTGGGACAGGTTGCCATACAACAGCCACATCCTTTACAGGCGGTTTCATTCACTTCCACTGTTTTTTTTACTGAGCCTTTACTCATGTATTCGATCAGCGTGATTGCCTGATAGGGGCAGGGTTCAACACAGTATGCACAACCATCGCAGCATTCATCTATGACATGAGAAATTGTCGCTTCCAGCTCTATACTGTCTTTCGCAAGGATAGTCGCCGCTCTGGAAGCCGTTGCCTGGGCCTGTATGATACTCTCATCCACGGATTTGGGTGAATGGGCTAGGCCGCACAGGAAAACCCCATCTGTAGCAAAGTCAACCGGACGAAGTTTCATATGCGCTTCAAGGAAAAATTTGTCCTGGTTCAACGGAACTTTTAAGAACTTGGAGATCTCTTCGTTCCCTTCATCTGCAACGATCCCGGCAGAGAGCACAACAAGATCTGCCGGTAGCTCGACGAGAGCATTTAATGCCGGGCTAAAAACCTCCACTTGAATCCCGTTTCCATTTTGAGTGACTTCAGGTTTCTGCTCATCGGGGAATCTCAGGAACCTGACACCCTGCTGCCTTGCTTTTGTGTAATACCCTTCTCTAAATCCGTAAGTCCTCACATCCCGGTAGAGTATGGTAATATTGGAATCCGGCGAAATTTCCTTAATTTTTAGGGCGTTCTTTACGGCAACGGAACAGCATATCCGGGAACAATAAGGCCTCTCTTCATCCCGGGAACCCACACACTGGATCATCACGATGTTCTTTGGGAAATTATTACGCGCGGACGTTGACCACTCACCGCCTTCTCGAAGACGCTCTTCCAATTCCACCTGAGTGAGAACATCCTTGTCCTGGCCGTACAAATACTCCTTGGGTTGATACTCCTGGGCACCCGTGGCGACAACCACAACGCCATGTTCAAACTCAATGGATTTTCCCTGAGTGGACAGTGTTGTTTTGAAATTTCCGATCGAACCCTCAATATTTTCGATCTTGGCTTCTGTATAGAGATGGATCTTTGGGTGGTCTTCGATGCGTTGGATCAGTTTTTTTAGTTTTTCTTGGGGGTCGTCTCCATTCAGCAAATAATGAATATGCTTTAAGTTCCCGCCCAGTTCATTTTCTTTTTCCACCAAATAGGTATCATATCCTTGGTCAGCCAGTTCAAGAGCCGAAGACATGCCAGCAACTCCCCCGCCGATAACCAGAGCAGATCTGATGATGGGCACAAACCTTGTTTGCAGAGGTTCCAACATCCGAGCTTTGGCCACTGCCATTCTGACCAAATCTTTGGATTTCTCGGATGCTTTTTCCGGCTCCATCATGTGCACCCATGAACATTGATCCCGGATGTTTGCCATTTCAAAAAGATATTGGTTGAGTCCAGCTTCGCGGATCGTGTTTCTGAATAAAGGTTCGTGAGTTCTTGGGGTACAGGAAGCCACAATAACTCGATTCAAATTGTGTTCTTTGATGACCTCTTTTATGACTTCTTGAGTGTCATTGGAACAGGTATATAAATTATTATTTGCGTATACCACATTAGGCAATGTTTTTGCATATTCGACCACGCTTGGGACATTAACGACTCCGGCAATGTTTGTGCCGCAGTGGCATACAAACACTCCTATTCTGGGTTCCTGCCCTACGATGTCTGTTTCAGGTGGAAATTCCTTCTTGGTGATCAGGCTGCCTTTTTCATCTTTGAGGAGGGATAAGACTTTTGAGGAGGCGCCTGAGGCCTGCATTATGGTCTCCGGGATGTCTTTAGGCTCTGTGAAGGGTCCGGCCACATAAATTCCCTCTCGCGTAGACTCAACAGGTGTAAAGGTATCTGTTTTGCAGAAATTGTATTCATTCAATTCGATCCCGAATTTTTCGGAGATCTCCTTCACATTTTTGGGAGGATCCATGCCCACAGACAAAATCACCATGTCATATTCCCGCGCAACCTTTTGATCCTTCTCATCGATATATGTGACGGAAAGATTTTTTGTTTCAGGGATCTCTTCGATAACAGGGGGTCGGCATCTTATATACTCGATCCCCAGTTCCTTTCCTTTTTGGTAATACTCTTCAAATCCCTTGCTATATGCGCGCAGGTCCATAAAGAAGATATCGCACTGCAATTCGCCGCTTATGTGCTCTTTAGCGATGATGGCTTCTTTTGTGGCATACATGCAGCAGACTGATGAGCAATAATCTCTTTCACAATCTCTTGAGCCCACACACTGGATAAATCCTATTCTTTTGGGCTCTTGGTCATCACTGGGCCTTAAAATATGCCCAAGGTGTGGCCCTGTCGTAGACATGATTCGTTCAAATTCGATCGACGTGACAACATTGGGATAATGCCCGTAACCCAAATCTTCTTTGGTTTGCACATCAAACAGCTCAAACCCTGGAGACAACACAACTGCACCGACATTCAGCTTGACCTGTTCTTCTTCTTGTTCAAAGCTTATGGCGTCGGCTTCGCAAACCTCTTGACAAATCTTGCATTCTCCTTTGAGCATATGCACGCAATATCTGTCATCGATGGCCGCCTTGTTGGGAACCGCTTGGGGATAGGAGATGTAAGCCGCTGACCGTGTGTTCAGTCTTTCATTATACTCATCCAGTATAGGGATGGCTTCGTTCTTACTTATCTCATCAAGCTTGATCCTTTCTGTCGGACAAATAAAGGCACATGTGCCGCAGACCTGGCAGACATCGGAATGCGTGTCAAAAGGCGGACCGACCAAGCGTTTGGAACCCCTGAAGGAAAATCCAATCGCATTGATCCCCATTCTTTCCTCACACATGCGAACACACAGCCCACACAGAAAACAATCCTCATTTTTCTTCCTGAGCCGTGTTTCTTTAACACCATATTCTTCGGCGATCTGTTGGATCACTTTCGAATCGGGACATAATGCCAGCTGGAGTTCGATCATCGCTTTCCGAGCCTTGAGAACCCTCTCAGAATTTGTCTGGATGGTCAAATTATTCTGGGCTGGATAAGTACACGAAGACTCAATCTTCGATCTGCCATTTTGTGAAATCTCTACCAAACACAACCTGCACGCTCCGTAAGGGCGTAAAGCCTTATGGTGGCAGAGAGTGGGGACCTTTAATCCGACATCCTCAATGCACTCTAAAAGCGTTTTGCCCTCGGGGAATTCGTGCTCAATACCGTTTATAGTCAGCTTAATCACGCCGACCCTCCATTCATGATTTGTTTATTAAATATTTCGACGCTTGAAATCTCAGGTGTCATGTTGTTTTTTTTCACAGACATTATTCCTCTTTGACCTCCAGATCACACCGGAGGCATCGCTTCGCTTCAGCCACGGCTGCAGCTTCATTGAAACCCAACTCGACCTCTTTGAAACTCTTTGTCCTTTGATCGACAGGGATACATGGCATCTCAGGTCTCTTGAGGTTTTTGGTCTCTTCTTCAGAAAGCTCTGTAGCCTCGATACGCGCTGCAGGCCGAGTCACTTCATATGTGGCCTCTAATTTCTCGCCGCGGATGTATTTGTCGATCATTTTGGCAGCTGTCTTCCCATGAGCCATCGCCCCGGTCACCGTATTCGGGCCAGACACAACGTCGCCACCCGCAAATATCCCCTCCACACTCGTGAGGAGGGTTTCCAGATCGACTTCAAGAGTGTTCCAAGAGGAAACCTTCAGCCCATTATCATCCGCCAACATAGACACATCCGGGGTTTGGCTTATGGCAAGAATCAAAGAATCGACGTCTACTTTGAATTCAGACCCCTCGATGGGAACCGGTCTCCTCCTGCCGCTCTCATCCACATCCCCGAGCTTCATCCGGATACACTCTATTCCCTCGATCTTCCCGTTGCTCGACAGAACACTAACCGGTGCAACAAGGTACTGGATATCTATCCCTTCAAGAAGGGCTTCTTCAATTTCACTCGGGATCGCGGGCATCTCTGCCTTGGTCCTCCGGTAAAATATATGCGTCTCTTTTCCTAACCGTCTGGCAACCCGGGCCGCATCTATGGCCGAGTTCCCGCCACCCACAACGACGACTTTATCTCCTATCTTAACATCTCGGCCCAGGTTGAAATCCCACAGGAATTCCACGGCATCCATCACACCCTCAACATCTTCATTGGGTATCTTCATTTTTAATCCCTTAGGGGCTCCTGTGGCGATGAAAATTGCTTTGTAATCTTCCTTGAGTTGATCCAGCGGGATGTCTTTTCCTATGGTCGTATCAGTTTGGATCTCAACGCCAAGCTTTTTGATCCTGTTTATTTCAAAATCCAGGATATCCTTTGGTAATCTAAATTCTGGGATCCCTAACGCCAGCATCCCCCCGGCCTTTGATTGACTCTCGAACACCTTCACTTTATATCCTTCAAGGGCAAGGTAATAGGCGCACGTCAGGCCTCCAGGTCCGGAGCCGATGATAGCCACACTCTCCTCTCTCTCCGGTTTTGGTTTCTGATCGGGCTCTACACCATGTTTCATATCATAATCGGCCAGAAAACGCTTGAGGGCTCTGATGGCTATCGGGTCGTCCCATTCCCCCGCGACACACTTTGCCTCACAGGGAGTGTCACACACACGGCCGCAGACAAGAGGAAGCGGATTCTCTTTGAGGACGATCTTAGCCGCCTCTTCAAATTTCCCTTGTGCGATAAGCCCTATATAGCTGGGGACGTCCTGAGAGATGGGGCATGTGTGCTGACAGGCAGATGAAATGATCCCCTTGCACACCAACGCCGAACACCTCTTGTACTTGATATGCTCGATGTATTCGTCCCTGAAATATTTTAGAGTGCTCAATACAGGATTAGGCAGCGTCTGGCCTAACCCACACATGGACGCATCTTTTATCGCATTGCTGAAGTCTTCGAGGATCTCAAGGTCGCTGTCTTCACCCTCTCCTCTGCATATTTTTTGAAGGACTTCGAGAAGAACGGCCGAGCCCTCTCGACAGGAAACGCATTTGCCGCAAGATTCATCATTCGTGAACTCGATAAAATACTTGGCGACATCCACGACACATGTATCCTCGTCCATGACGATCAATCCACCCGAACCCATGATCGATCCGGCTTCCGTCAGCTTTTCATAATCAATGGGGAGATTCATCAAACTGGCAGGGATGCACCCTCCCGAAGGCCCGCCTGTCTGGATGGCTTTAAATTTTTTGTTCTTCGGGATCCCCCCTCCGATGTCGTAAATGATCTCTTTGAGAGTAATCCCCATGGGGACTTCAACCAAACCCGTGTTGTTGATCTTCCCAACGAGAGAAAAGACCTTTGTTCCTTTGCTGAGCTCGGTGCCTATGCTGGAGAACCATGCAGCACCTCTGTTGATTATGGGAGGGACGGTTGCCCAAGTTTCAACATTATTAATATTTGTCGGTTTTCCCCACAAGCCCGACTCCACCGGATATGGCGGCCTTTGTCTTGGTTCAGGCGGACGGCCTTCTATGGAAGCGATCAGCGACGTCTCTTCTCCGCAGACAAAAGCACCGGCTCCCTGTTTAATATGAATGTCAAAACTAAAATCCGTACCGAATATATTTTCGCCTATAAGCCCGTATTCTTTAGCCTGGCCGATCGCAATTTTCAACCGTTCCATTGCGAGCGGATATTCCGCTCTGATATAGACATATCCTTCAGTGGCCCCCATGGCTCTTGCACCGATCAACATGCCCTCCAAGACAGAATGGGGGTCGGCTTCGACGATACTCCGGTCCATATAAGCACCGGGGTCCCCTTCATCGGCATTACAGACGATGTATTTGACATCGCCCGGTTGCTTCCTGCACAGCTCCCATTTCAACCCGGTCGGGAATCCTCCCCCGCCTCGACCCCGCAGTCCTGAATTTTTGATCTCATTCACGATATCTTCGGGTGTCATTTCAGAGAGAGCTTTAGCTAATGCTTTATACCCGTCTCGTGCGATATACTCGTCGATAACTTCCGGGTCGATCATCCCTCTGTTCCGAAGAGCGATGAGTGTCTGGCGAGCGAAAAAGCCTATATCCATCATCTTCGGAATGACAATTTCTTCTTTTTCTGGAGTGAACATAAGTTTTTGCACGGGCCGGCCCTTTAAAAAGTGCTCCTCAACCAGATGGGGAATGACATCCTCTGTTATGCTGTGATAAAAAATTCCATCCGGCATCACGACCATCACAGGGCCAACCGCACAAAATCCATTGCAGCCTGTCATAACAACACGAACTTCTTCCTGTAGTTCTTTCTTTTTCAGTTCCTCTTCTAATACTTCTTTTACTCTAAAAGACTTGTTAGAAACACAGGCTGTCCCTGCACATATCATGAGATGTAATCTGTACTTATCTGTAATATGTTCGTCCATGATCTTCTTACCCTCTATTTAAAAACACCATAAAATATTTCAGAGCCAATTTATTGCCAATTCGTCTTCACGGCCCGTCGTCAGGACATCCTCTCGCTTCCCTTTGCTAAGGCATATTCTTCAACGATTTTTCCGTTCAGGACATGTTCGGAAAATATTTTGCGAATTTTTTCAGGGTTCAGATCCACATATTTGACAGGCGCTTCGTCTTTTAATTCGACCGTAGCCATGGGTTCTCTGCTGCACAATCCCGCACAGCCTGAATTTGTCAAAATGACATCATCAATGTTCCTCTTCTCGATTTCATCCATCAGCGCGTTCATGATCTTTCTGGCCCCGGCAGCTATTCCACAAGTTCCCATGTGAACCGTAATTTTCGCCCTTCCTGCCCCCTCACGCAGAAGCACAGTTTTCCTCACTCTTTGGCTGATTTTTTCCAAATCATCAATCATTAATTTTGGCATCGTTTTTATCCATTAATAAGGATTAGATTTTAATACTCGCTCTCCTTTTCTTTCTCCACAGTTAGTGATTAGCCCTGATCACTTTGATAAAAATTCAGCAATTCTGGCACTCTACCTTTGGACATCTGACCATGGATCTCTTCACCAACCTTTAATACAGGAGCCAATCCGCAGCATCCGATGCAGCGGACGGCTTCGAGTGTAAAAAGCATATCTTGTGTTGTCGTGCCTCTTTTTATCCCGAGTTCGCTTTCAAGAGTTGCAGCTATCCTTTCAGCACCCTTAACATGGCAGGCCGTTCCAAGACAGATTGTGATGATGTTTTTACCTCTCGGCTCCAGGCTAAAAGCATTGTAAAAAGTGGCGATCCTACACACCAAACTCAAAGGCATATTTAACTGATCGGCAATGTACTTGAGGACCGGTTGCGGCAGATGATTAAAGGTGTTATTGGCTTTCTGAAGGATCGGGACTAAAGATTTTTCCGAGATCTCAAAATCTTTGATGATATTGTCCATTATTTCTATATCCTTTAAGGAAATATCAATGACCTCCTTCTCTGGCGTGATGTAGATGATGTTCTGGACTGGACAATTCGTCACGCAGGTGCCGCAGCCTGTACACTTTTCTTCATCGACATACCGGGGCCTCTTTATGATATCGACCTCAAAATTTCCAGCATTCCCCCTGATTTTTTCAATATCGGCGAATGTGATCACCTCTATATCTTTATGTCTGCCAATTTCAACCAGCCTTGGCGCCATGGTACACATCGCACAATCATTTGTAGGGAAAGTTTTGTCCAGTTGAGCCATCACCCCCCCGATGGATGGTTTATGGTCAACCAGATAAACCTTTATACCAGACTCTGCGAGATCGAGAGCTGCTTGCATGCCCCCTATTCCACCGCCAAGCACTAAGGCGGCACCGACTTTTCCGTTTTCCGTTTTGATATTAAACATTGTCCAATACTGCCTCTGCAGGCACCTCCTGTTTCACAGCCCTCTCTTTGACTGCTTGTAGGTATACTGCCAGTGGACGGTACACCAAGTGGGACCACTTGCCGAACGGCACCTCGATTGCCAGCATTGCCACGGCTACAACCAAATGAATGGCATACATATAGTAAGTGGCCAGAGGCAACCCCATATACCTGAAGATATGGACCAATATCCCGGTCACCGTAGTCAGGAGAAGAAGTATCGGAAACACCCAGTCACTGAAGTCAGAGAACTTGTGGAGCTGTTCACGCTTTTTGAAACGGCCGACTAAAATCTCTATCGTGCAGTAGAGGAGCACGATCGTTGCGTAATACCCCAGCCATCGTTGAGGATGCGTAATGGGGTAGATATTGTCCGTTTGAAACCAAATCAGAAAGACAACAACCAGCAAGAGCATGAGCAGATATCCTGATACGAGCAGCAGGTGTTTGAACCATCGGCCGGAATTCTCTTTGCAGCTAAGAAAGAGCTTTTGGGTGAAAAAATGTACGAACAGCGTCTTTACTTCTGCGAGATAAACAGAAAGGGGGATCTTGACCTTTTCGCCTTGGTGGTCGATATAGCCGAAGCCATCCTCTTTAAAGCCTTTGAGGACATCGAAGATGTTTGCGCCTCTGCCCTGGTGCATGTTAAACCAATACATGCGGAATGTATTGGTGAACAAAAAGAACGCAAGAACGAAAAACAAAAGGAGGTCGAACGTGTGCACCATATGGGCAGGAGCGAAGGTGTTGAGTTCCACACGCTCCGTGACAAGGGGGCCGTGTAAGAACCAAATCAGCAGCGACATGAAGACCCCAACAGCCAAGAATGCACCCAATTCCCACACTTTTGATTTGTACATCCTGGCAGAGAGGCCAGTCCAGTCATACTGCCCAGTGAGATACCGCCGGAGTGTCATCATTGCCTCACCCGGTTCGGTTTCTCTTGGGCAGGTCGTAGAACAGTCGCCGCAGTAATAACATATCCACGGCTCCAAACCGCCCCTCACCAGGTCCTTGAGGCCAAAAAGAACAGATTGGAGCATCCTCCGTGGAAATGATACCGAGTTTTTTGCCAAGTCACAGACTACTGTGCAACTTCCACATTGATAACATGCGTTGGTATCAAAATGGCCATACTTTCGAACCTCATTTAGCAAGGCAGGATCACTTTTAATTTTCTTCATGCTTGCACCATGTCGATAGAGAAATCCTTTATTTTATTTGCGAAAACATCCCCCAAAATATTTTTTATTTTGGGTAAAATTATGGGGGGGGAAATAGCTGGATTTTTTACTTCCTGCGTATAAATGCATCAATCAATAATCGATAAAATAAAGAGCGGAATGTATATTATGATTATTCTCGCTCCGCTCGAAACAGAACATGGTACCCAATTTCATATGTGGTGTCAAGAATCATTTGGTTTTTTTTACTAACACAAGTTATTGATTATATAGTATTTATAGTAATAATAGAGAATTGTCCTATCCCTCATCAGAGTGCCCCTCCTGGTGCCGATATTGCCATCACTTTGTCCTTTTCCCACTGAGTCTCAAGAGAATTGCTTGCACAATCGAAAAACATCCAGATCCAAAGACCTCTTTCAGATCAAGGGTGTAGCCGTTGAAGCGAAAAAAATGTATAATCTCGACGACGGCCTGGCTCCACAAATGATGCAGACCATGCCTAAAATCAGATAAAAATTGAAAGGACTACTCGAGAAAAAATGACAAAAAAAGAAATTCTTGTACTGGAAGATCTTCTCGGATCCAATAAAAAAATTGCTGCAGAAATTCGTGAAAAACTGAGTCAGAAGGGCATCCTGACCATAAATCTCATGAGTTCACCAGGGGCAGGAAAAACGACCCTGTTGGAAAGCATTGCTGAACGCCTGAATCCCGACTACAAAATGGCCGTGATCGAAGGAGACATCGAGACAGAGAGGGATGCGGAACGCATTCGCGCCAAGGGAATTCCTGCATGGCAGATCATCACAGGGGGAGCATGCCATCTTGAAGCCAAGATGATCGGCAAGCTCTTTCCGGAAATCCCTCCGGACCTCGATTTCCTGTTTATCGAAAACGTAGGGAATCTCGTATGCCCGGCTAGTTATGACCTGGGAGAGAACATTCGGTGTGTGCTGTTATCCACCCCTGAGGGCGATGACAAACCCAAAAAATACCCGAAAGCATTCACTACATCGCATTGGTTGATCATCACCAAAACCGACCTGGTGCCTCTATTGCCATTTGATATACAACAGGCCATAAAGGAAGCGCAGGAGGTCAATCCTTCCCTTGAAACTTTTACCGTTTCTGCTCTCAAAGGGACTGGTATCGAAGAATTGGTAGGCCAGCTGATCTCTGCCCTCAAAAAACTCCGCAAAGACAATGCATGAACTGTCGGTCGTGGCCAACCTCTTCGAGATCCTCGAGGAAAAGGTCAAAGAGCAAAATGGCAAAAGGATCATCCTCGTCAAGCTCCAAATAGGTGCACTAGCAGGAATCGTTCCAGAACTGCTTGCAACAGCCTTCGACATCTATAAAAAGGATACGATCGCTGCTGAAGCCGAATTAAAAATCAAAACTATCCCGCTTAAGGTACAATGCAAGGATTGTCAAAAGGTCATAATCAAGGATGACTTCATCTTCATCTGTGACCACTGCGACTCCACCAACCTCGAGACGCTGGAAGGGACCGAGATGATCCTCGAGAAGATGGATATCGAGATTTAGCTAAAGGCCTAAAAAAACGCCCTGGATCAGGAGAGTGCCCATGAAAAGTTTGAGAGACATCGCAAAAAAAACCGTGCTGAGCCAGGCACAGCTAAAAGAGATCGAGGAGATCATCCTCAGTCATGGACACTATGCCAAAAGCACAGTCAGGGCTGAGATCGAATGGTTCTCGACCGGGCTGGGAATGGATGCCTACTATTTTCAAACCACTCCTCTTAAAACGATCGCTAGTCACATCGAAGCGATAAAATCGGCGGCCATCATGGCTTCCCTCCA
>Ga0307378_10003523_pt1 | contig 22947 bp, 15 predicted proteins | sample UN1MG_FD_202238 | JGI IMG/M metagenome (GOLD analysis project Ga0307378, IMG submission 202238) | Soil microbial communities from Risofladan, Vaasa, Finland - UN-1 | ecosystem: Environmental > Terrestrial > Soil > Coastal area > Acid sulfate soil | place: Finland: Risofladan, Vaasa | collected...
GCGGGCGATCTCTACCCGCTCGTGCCCCATCTGTGGAAGATCGCGAAGGACACCCGCAGCGGCCAGTTCCAGCACGACCTGGCGCGCTGGACGGCGCAACTGGTGGACACGGCGGAGCCCGACGCGGCGACGCCCAACGACCTCGGCCTCATCTTCGCCTCGGTGGGCCTCGACCTGATCGGCACCGCGCTGCCGAGCGAGGCCCGCGCCACCCTCGCCGCCCTGCGCTCGAAGACCCTCTCCAAGGTCGGCGGCGTCATCCCCGTCCGCCGCGACGACCGCCGCTACCCCCTCTTCGCCGCCCAGGTGGCCTACCTCTCCGGCAGGTCGCAGAATGCCTGGGAGCTCTACCTGGGCCACCGACCCGTCCTGCTCACGATGTTCAAGGAACTCGACCCCACGTTCTGCATCTGGCTGGTGGACAAGAACACGGAGGCGGGCGACCACGATGCCGCCGAGGCCCTGGCCCGCGAGATGATCCAGTGGCTCGATTCGGTGACCGACGGCTTCGCGCCCGAGACGCGGGCGCGGCTGCTCCTCGCCTACGGCAACATCTCGCTGGGGCGGCAGGAGTATCCGAAGGCCCGCGCGCTCTACGAGCGCATCGCCACCGCCAAGGAGTTCGAGGGCACCCGTGGGCAGATTGACGCCGAGATCAAGGTGGCCGAGGTGGACCGCCTGACCCGCCGCTTCGACGACGCGATCCAGCGCCTCGACAAGTTGGCCCGCAACAAGGACCGCGGCGTCCAGGCCGAGAGCTACTACCAGCTCGCCCTCGTGAAGTTCGACCAGGAGGAGTACCGCGAGGCCCTCGAGCAGATTGACCAGGTGCTCACGCGCCTGCCCGACCACTCCCTGGCCCGCATCCTCGAGGGCCGCACCAAGGTCCGCCTCCGCAAGCTCGAGGAGCCGACCGAGCTCCAGGTGGGCACGGCCACCGCGCGCCGCTTCATCGTGCCCGGCAAGCCGCTCAAGGTGAACCTCGAGGACCGCAACCTGGCCGTCGTGGGCACCTCCGCACACATCGAGATCCGCGCCTGGGCCGACTCCGGCGACGAGGAGCATTTCACCCTCACCCCCTTCGGCGACTCCAAGACCCGCTTCGTCGGCCACATCCCCACCGAGCTGGCGCCCGTGGCCAAGGGCGACGGCAAGCTCCAGCTCCTCGGCAAGGACACCGCACACTACGACTACACCGAGAAGTTCAAGAAAGAACACAAGATCCTCATGACCGAGCCGCAGACCCTCATCGTGGCCACCGACGCCGACCTGGCCGCCTCCTCCGGCAAGCTCCTCACGAAGGAGGAGCGCGAGGCCCAGGCCCTCGACGACCTGATCCGCAAGAAACTCAAGACCGAGGAGCCCGAGCAGAAGGTCGCCCTCAGCACCCTCCGCGCCGCAAACCAGATCAAGCCGGGAAACAGGTTCAACGTCCGCGTCATTGACCCCGACCGCGGCGAGACTGCGCGCAAGGACAAGATCACCGTCCGCGTCGCCACCACCAGCGGCGACTCCATCTCCGCCTTCCCCTTGACCGAGACAGGCACCCACACCGGCGTCTTCGAGAGCGCCGTGCAGACCAGCGCGGGGCAGCCCACCGCCTTCGCCTCCGACTCCGACGACGGCAAGGACCCCAACTTCGCCATCTCGAAGGGCGACTACCCCGCCTGGGTCGGCCTCCCCGACCTCACCATGCCCAAGCTCTACAGCGTGGACCTCAACGACAACGTCGCACTCGGCAAGATGACCATCCAGGCCAACGTCCCGGGCCGCAAGCTCAAGAAGTTCCTCCTCCAGACCTCGCTGAACGGCAGGGACTTCACGACGCTCGGCCAGTGGCCGGGCGAGCACAAGCCGTGGGACGGCGCGCTGAGCCTGGAGCTCGTGAAGTACGGCCCGGTGACGGGCGGCCCGGCCGCGCTGGCCGACTTCCGGCAGTACCTCGAGATCGGCTACCTGAAGAACAACACGCCCAAGCTCGCCGTCGCCGCCAAGGCATTCGCCGCGAAGTGGGACGCCAGCGTCGAGGGCCAGGCCCACACGATGGGCCTCGCCGACGACGGCCCGGGCAGCAACTACATCGCCCACCTCTATGGCGCCTTCTACCAGCCGCTCCGCAAGGTGCGCACCCTCGAGCTCGACACCAAGGAGAAGACGACCGGCATCCGCTACGTCCTCACCGTGGACGGCCAGCCCGGCGAATCGCCCACACGAGTCCACCGCTCGCTCGGCAAGGGCGCGCACCGCGTGGACCTCTACGTCTTCGCCAGCCGCAAGGCCGAGCCGACGTTTGAGCTGCTCGCCGACGCCGAGGAGCCGCCCTTCCTGCGGCCCGCCCCGGCCGAAATGTTCGACGCCGCCAAGAACCCCCAGATCCGCGAAGGCGTCCGCTCCGAGCCCGCCAAGGTCGCCGCGAGCCAGGACAACTCGGCCTTCGACATCGCCTTCCCCGCCGAGTCCCGCGCCCGCGTCATCCGCCTCATCCTGGCCGACTTCGAGACCGATGCCCCGGCCATCAACCGCATCACCCTCACCGACGCCGCCGGCGCCGCCATCCTGCCCACGAAGGAGGACTTCTCGGCCCTGCGGAAGAACCAGGTGCTCGAGGTCGTCCCCGGCGACAAGATCACAGTGACCTATGAGGACCCGCGCGTGATCACCGAGGGCCGCGAGACCCACGAGGCGACCCTCGCCGCCACCTTCCACAACGCCGCGCTCAGCGCCTGCTTCGTCGAGTACAGCGGCGAGGGCGCCCAGCGCAAGGCCCGCTACATCCCCATGCGCCGCTTCAAGGCAGGCGACAAGATCAACGTCTACATCAACGACCCCGACTGCGACACGACCGACAAGCCCGACACCGTGAAGGTCACGGCGAAGACAGCCGACGGCAAGCCGGTCGAGTTCCCCGCGCTGGAAACGGCGGAGCACTCGGGCATCTTCGTCGGCGGCGTCTTCCCCGTCGAAGGCGACACGAAGCGCGACAGCGAGCTCAAGGTGGCCCAGGGCGACGACGTGGTCGTGGCCTACCTGGACAAGGAGAACACCGACCCCGGCATCCCGTGGGACCGCACGTGCGTGGTCGAGCAGACCGTCTGGGCCCTGCCGCAGATGTGCATCTACGAGGTCGCCTCGCGGCCGCTGACGGAGGAGGAGCTTGCCACGGCCGCGGCGCCCGGCCCCGCGCGGCCCACGCCGGCCGCTGCCGGGCAAGCCGGCGGCGCCCCACCGGAGGAGGAGGTGCCCGTCACCCGCGCCCTCACCGCCTCCTGGCCCGAGCAGCGGGATCCTGCGAAGCCGACGCCTGTGTTCATCCGCGGCCCGATCCTCGTCGAGCTGAGCTTCCCCTACATCGCCCAGTCGCCCGAGAGCACGGCCAGGATCTACGTCCAGACCTCGTCGGGCCGCAAGGCCCTCGGAAAGCCCCCGGAGGGCGAGTTCGACATCAAGGCGCCCGGCACCCTCGCGCTCCAGGCCCGGCCCAGCAATGCCGCGGCCGGCATCCCCGCCCCGCCCGGCTACAAGAGCGTGCTCGTGAAGGGCAACCCCTTCGCCGGCGACGCCCTGGAGGACGGCCGCTTCACGTTCACCATCCCGGCCGACCTGGCCAAGCTGCCCGACAGGCCCCTCGTGGCCGACGACGCGCAATCGAAGGAGGAGCGCATCCTGGCCATCAAGGGCAACGACGAAATCTTCGTCGGCTTCGAATACAAGGACCCGGCCGGGCAAACCAAGTGGCTCACCGCCCGCGCCGCGCTCCACGCCGATGCCTTCTTCGATGTCACCGACCCGCGCTTCCGCGAGACGGTCGAGAGCGTCTACGTCGGCGAGGGCCTCCATTTCCGCGTGATTGACCCCCTCCGCGACACGACCGACGAAAAGGACGCGCTGGCCATCGAGCTCAGGACCGCCTCGGGCACGACCCAGAAGCTCGACCTCACGGAAACCTTCACCCACTCCGGCGTCTTCAAGGGCTCCGTCAAGGTCGCCTTCAAGGGCGACAAGGCGGAGGCCCAGACCCCAGGCGTCCTCCCCGTCACGTACGGCGATCAGGTCGCCGCCACCTACACCCGCGCGGACGGCAAGGAGAAGACCGAGCGCTCCGTCGCCATCCACAAGGGCAGCAACGGCGGCATCGTGCCCTTCACCAAGCGGTTCGCCGACCCGCAGATCGCCGTGCAGACGCAGTTCTCCATCGCCGAGGCATACTTCGAGCTGGCCAAGCGCCACCGCGAGCTGGGCCAGGAGGACCTGGCCCGCTCCGAGATCGGCCAGGGCAAGAAGCTCCTCGAGGAGGCCATCCGCGACTTCCCCGACACCGAGGCCCGCGCCCAGGCCGACTACCTGCTGGCCGACCTCGCCCTCGAGTTCGCCAACGAGGCCAAGGACGAGGACGCGAAGAAGAAGCACTACATGGAGGCCGTCACCCGCTTCACCGACATCGTGGCCACGTATCCCGACAGCCCCTACGCGCCCAAGGCCCAGTACAAGAAGGCCCTCGTCTACGAGAAGATGGGCCTCATTGACCAGGCCTGCGAGGAGTACGTGAAGCTCTCGTACCGCTACCCCGACAACGAGCTGGTGGCCGAGACCATCGCACGCCTCGGCCAGTACTTCCTCTCGAAGAGCAAGGAGCTGCGGGCCGCGGCCACCCCGCAGATGACCCCCGTCGAGCGCGAGAAGCTGGAGATGCAGGCCCGCGAGATGAACAAGACGGCCGCACAGGTCTTCGGTCGCCTCGCCGTCCGCTTCCCCACCCACCGCCTCGCCGGGCGCACCCTGGTGCTCAGCGCCCAGTGCTACATGCAGGCCGAGGACCCGCCCAGGGCCATCGAGGTCTTCAAAGCCATCGCCCAGAATCCCAAGATGGAGCCCGACCTCGTCGCCGAGTCCATGTACTGGTGCGGCGACTGCTACATGAAGCAGAACGACCCCGTGAACGCGTACCGCCAGTTCAAGCGCCTCACGTGGGACTACCCGGCGAGCAAGTGGGCGAAGTTCGCCCGCGGCCGCCTCACCGAGGAGGCCCTCGTGAAGGTCGGCGACGCCGACGCCGACAAGAAGAAGTAGACGCTTCGCGGCGTCCCCTCCGAGGCCCGCCGTCAGGCGGTCGTGAGAAGACCATGGCCCACACCCTCGCGGCCGAGCTGCCTGCCCCGCTCACCGAGGCCCTCGACCGGACTTCCGCCGCCTTCGCCCGGATGCCCGAGGCCACGCGGCGCCTGGCCCAGGAGTTCGTCGGGGCGGACGAGGTGCTCTTCGTCGTGCGGACCGCCAGCCGCGTGGACGTGGGGAGCTGGCTCGGCCCGGGCCGCCTGTGGGCGCTGGCGCTCCGCGGCGCGTTGGCCCTCGTCGCCCACGGGCCGCGGCCCTACACCGAACGCATCCCCTTCTCCCGGCTTCGGGAGAGCACGTACAACCCTGTCACGGGCGAACTCGTGCTCGCTCCGCCCCATCACCTTCGCGTGCGGGGCCTGAAGCTGGCGCCGCTCGAGGGCTACCAGATGTTGGCCCAGATCCATGGATGAGAGGACGACCCATGTTGCAGTTGCTCATTGACGGCGGGCCGCTGATGGTGCCCCTGCTGCTGTGCAGCGTCTTCACCGTGGCCGTGCTGATTGACCGGGGCTACGCGTTCTACCGGCACAGCAAGACCGACACGCGGGCCATGCGTGCGAAGATCCTCGGTCTCATCGAGGAGGACCGCGTGGACGAGGCGGCGGCGCTGTGCGCCAACACGCCGAGCCCCGTGGCCGCCGTGCTTCTGGCCGGCCTCCAGTCCTACGCCAAGCACCGCTCGCTGGCGAGCCGGGTCGAGTCGCTCCTGGCCATCATGGAGAAGGCCATGTCCGACTACACGCAGCACGCGATGCACGCGGTCGAGAAGCGCTTCACCGTGCTCGCCACGGTGGGCAGCGCGGCGCCGCTGTTCGGCATGACCGGCACGGTGACGGGCATGATCGCGTCGTTCGGCGCGCTGTCGGCGGCCGGCGTGGAGGCAAGCGGCGTGGCCTCGGGCATTGCCGAGGCCCTCATCACCACCGCCGCCGGCCTCCTCATCGCCCTCGCCGCCGTCATCCCCTACAACATCCTCATCGCCATGTCCAACCGCATCGAACTGGAGATTGACGAGGCATCGTCCGAGCTCCTCGACCTCATCGCCACACGGGCCGGGGTCCGGCCGTAGGGAGCATCCCATGGCTCGCCGCGAACGCCACCAATTCGGGCTCGACGACATTCCCGTGGCCTCGTTCTCCGACATCGCCTTCCTGCTGATCGTCTTCTTCATCCTCACGACCACGCTGGTCGCCACGCGCGGCCTGCTCACCGAGTTCCCCTCGGGCGAGCGGAGCGAGAAGCAGGAAAAGAAGACAACGACCGTGTGCCTGCACGACGGCAAGCTCACGCTGAACGACGCGGAGATGGACCTGCCCAGGCTGCGGCAGGAGCTGGCAGACCTCAAGCTCTACGACCGAACGGGCGACGACAAGGTGGTCATCCTCGAGTCCGCGGGCAAAGTCGAGTACCGCGACTACTTCGCGGCCATGGCCGCGATCACCCAGGCCGGCGGCACCATCTGCATCGTCCGCGAGACAGGGGGCGAGCGATGAAGCACGCCCGACGACGACGACGCCGGGCCCGGATAGTCGTCCCGGTGGCCAGCATGGCCGACATCGCGTTCCAGCTCATCATCTTCTTCATGATTTGCAGCAACTTCGCCAAAGAGGCCGGCATCCCCGTGAAGCCGCCGAGCGCGCCCAACCTCGAGCGCCTGCGCCAGAGCCGAACGGTCGTGGCCATAGACGCCGACGGCCAGATCTACGTCCAGGGCCGACGCGTGCCCGACGCCCGCTCGGCGGAGACCGAGCTGGCCGACCTGCTGCGCACCGCCCGCACGGCCGAGGCGCGCACCGTGCTCTTCCGCTGCGACCGCACGGTCGGGAGAGAGGTCTTCGAGCCGGTCTTGGACGCCATCACGCGCGGCGGCGGCGTCGTCGCCGCCATCGGGGAACGGGAAGAAGGCAAACGCCCCTCGGGCAGCCAGGAGACACGCAATGGCAAGTGACCCTCAGGGAATCCAGAAGCTCTCGCCCGACAAGCTGCTCACCGACTTCACGAAGACGAAGGTGCTCTGGTGCTTCCTCATCGCCGTGGCCATCCACCTCGTGGCCACGGCCGCCACCTCGATCGGCTACATCCGCGACCGCTGGGTGGACCCCGAAGGCGCCGCACGCCGCAAGGCCGCACAGTTGGATGCCGCGAAGGCCGACGTCCCGAGCCCAAAGCCCAAGGTCGAGAGCCCAAGGCCCGACGCGTCGCGCCCGGAGCCGAAGGAGGCCAAGGCCAAGTCGCCCGACGATGCCCCCAAGGGCACCCCGGTGATGAAAGAGATCACGGAACTCCCCAAGAAGGGCGAGATCCCCAAGGCACCCGACGACCTGGGCATCTCGATTGATGAAACCAACAAGTGACGCGTCACGCGGCACGCGGCACGCATCCCGTTGAGCCCATGCGCCGAACCATCGGACAATTCCTGCCTTCGGCTCTGTGCCTGCCGCTGGCCGTGGCGGCGGGGGTCATGGCGCACTACGCGGTGGTGATGCCGTGGCTGTGCCGCAACACCATGTTGGCCGAGAAGGCGTTCGAGCGGGCGTTCGCCGAGGCGGAGATCCCCGGCCTGGTCGGCTCGTTCGCGCTCGTGTGCGGTGTGGGCGCCGCGGCCCTCGCGGCGGTGAGCCTGTTGGGGCTGGCGCGGCGCCCCTGGGCGCTGGCCTTCCTGCGGAGGGCCTACCTGGGCACCTACGTCGTCGCCCTCCTCTATGCCTACGTCGTATGGCGGGTCACCGGGGCCGCGCGCGTGGCGAGCACGAGCCCGGAGGGCTATGCCCCGAGCGCGATGGCCGTCGCGGGCTGGCGCTGGGAGTATCTGTGGCCCGCGCTGTGCGCCGTCGCGGTGTTTGCAGCGCTGCACGTCACCGCACTTCGCCGCGTGGCCGTGGGCGTCTACGCGGGCGCGGCGCCCGCCGGGCCGCTGCTCGGCGACCGCATCGTGGAGAACCTCCGCACCCACGGCGACGACCCGCGCTACCGCAAGAGCCTCCTCACCAGCGTGCTCGCGCACGTCGCGGTCATCGTCGTGCCGCTGCTGCTGGATGCCTACGGCTGCGTGCGCAACTACCTCATCCCCTTTGGCAGCGGCAAGCCCGCGGTCGCCGTCATCCAATCCGTCCAGCGCCGCGAGAAGAAAAAGAAGAAGCGCTTCGTGCTGAACCCGAACTCGGCCATCTACTTCCACGTGCCCGACCTCGACGAGTCGGACGTGTTGCGCGAGGTCGAGGAGATGACGCAGTTGACCTACGTCGCCGACCCGGATTCGGTGAACGCCAAGATGGGCGCGGGCGGCGGCAAGACCGGCGGCTGGCCCGAGGGCGTGGGCAACGAGCCGGTCCGCTTCGTCCGGCTCGAGTACAACGGCGAGCACTGGGACGACGGGATGGACACCCGCAGCCGCGCCGACATGAATTTCCTCCAGGAGTTCCGCCGCGTGACGGGCTTCAAGGTGGCTCCCCGCTCCGAGAGCCACCCGATCCGCCTCCTGAAAAGGTACACCAAGGGCTACGCCCCGCCCTTCGTCTACATGACGGGCTCGGGCTCCCTGAACGTCTCCACCTACGACATGGCCGTGCTGCGCGAGTACCTGCTCGACGGCGGGCTGCTCTTCGCCGACGCAAGCAGCTCGCGGTGGGACCGGAGCTTCCGGTCGTTCGCGAAGGCCCTGTTCCCCGACAAGCGGCTCGTGCCCATCGCGGACGACGATCCGATCTTCCAGATGCCCTACGTGTTTCCCAACGGCGCTCCGCCCCTGTGGCACCACGGCGGCACGAGCGCGATGGGCATCAAGCACAAGGGCCGATGGCTCGTGTTCTACCACCCCGGCGACGTCAACGACGCCTGGAAGACCGGCCACTCGGGCATCGCGCCCGAGTTGGCCAAGGGCGCGTTCCAGATGGGCATCAACATCATCTACTACGCCTTCACCCACTACCTCGAGGCCACGCGAAAGTACCGCAAGTGATTGCCAGGCTTTGGACCTACTTCGGCTTCGTCGGCATCGCCTCCGTGGTGGCGTGGGGCGCGGCGCTGCTGCTCCTCGCCGCCTTCGCGCGCAGCCGCCAGCGGACGCGCGCGTACCTTGTCGCCTTTGCCCTCGCGCTCCTCGGCTTCATTCTCGCCAAGGCCAACTCCCATAGCATCAGCGAGATCGAGGTGGACCGCTCGGCCGAGCAGGCCGAGTTGCGTGCCCGCGCGCGCGCCCGCGCCCAGAAGGCCAAGTCACCCGACACCTCCGAGGCCCCTCCCTCCACCCTCGACCCTCGCCCCTCGACCCTCGTCCCGCCGGTCCCCTCCTACCGCGAGGCCGGCAAGCAGAAGCGCGAGGAGGGCGCAAAGCTCAAGGCATCCGACCTCACCGCCATCGGCGAGGAGGCCGACGTCGCCATCGCACGGCGGCTCCCCGAGGCCGATGTCATCCGAGCCGATGCCTACGACCGCCTGAACCTGTTCTTCGCCCGGCTCACGCCCTGGCTCGCACTGTGCCTGGTCTGCCTCGACTACCTGAGCCGCTTCAACCGCACGTTTGGCTACCTGCCGCCCATTCCCATCGCGGGCCGGGCGCTCGACGCCTTCTTCCCCAAGACCCACGCCGCCCACGTCCAGGGGGCCGGCCCCGCGGTCGTGAAGCGCTACCTGGAAGACCTCGCGCGGAAGGGCGAGTCCTTCCTCTACCTGGGCCAGGCCGACCCCCTCGGCGCGGGCGAGGTCCACAGGTGGTCGCTGGGCAGGCTGCGGCGGCAGCCGTTGCAGAGGATCGCCCTCTCCGGCGCATCTTTTCCCGCGAGCCAATTCGTCCTCGACTCCGCCTGGTTCGGCCGCTACTGCTTCGTGGCGACGGGCCTGGACGTCGCGGGAAGGCTTCTCGCCGACACGGTGGAGTATCTCACGGCAAGGCTCGTGCCCCACGCCGCGGCAAGGCGGACGGTGAACGTCGTGTGGGACTTCGCCGACCCGCCCCCCGCCGAGACGCTCCGGGCACTGGCCGCCCTGTGCCGCGAGACCAACTTCAAGCTCATCGTCTTCTCCTCCCACCCGCCGGCCGAGGAGACGGCACCGCTGTTCGATGAGCGGCTCGACATTGGCAAAGGGGCCTGACGTGACACGACGTGCCTTCCTGCAAGCCAGTGCCGCGGTGGGCGCGGCAACCGCAACGCAGCACGCGCTGAGCGCGGACGCCCCCGCCGCCGGGCGCCCGAACGTCCTCCTCATCCTCACCGACGACCAGGGCTTCGGCGACATCCATTCCCACGGCAACGACAAGCTCGACACGCCCACGATGGACCGCCTGGCCGCCGAGGGCGCCCGTTTCGACCGCTTCTACGTCAGCCCCCTGTGCGCCCCCACGCGCGCCAGCCTGCTCACCGGCCGCTACTTCCTGCGCACCGGCACCTCGTGGGTCGCCCAAGGCAAGGAGACGATGCGCGCCGACGAGGTCACCCTCGCCCAGGTGCTCAAGACCGCCGGCTACGCCACCGCCTGCATCGGCAAGTGGCACAACGGCGAGGTCTACCCCCATCACCCGCTGGGCAAAGGCTTCGACGACTTTTTCGGCTTCTGCGGCGGCGGCATCAGCAACTACTTCGACGTGCTGCTCGAGCACAACGGCCAGCCCGTCGAGACCCAGGGCTTCATCACCGACGTGTTGACCGACCAGGCCCTCCGCTTCATCGAGGCGAATCGCGGCAAGCCCTTCTTCTGCTACGTGCCCTACAACGCGCCCCACAGCCCCTTCCAGGTGCCCGACAAGTACTTCGACAAGTACAAGGCCCGCGGCTTCGACGACCGCACCGCCAGCATCTACGGCATGGTCGAGAACGTGGACGACAGCGTCGCCCGCCTCCTCGCGAAGCTCGACGAGTTGGCCCTCGCCGCCAACACCATCGTCGTCTTCATCACCGACAACGGGCCCAACGGCCCCCGCTTCAACGCCGGCATGAAGGGCGCGAAGGGCAGCGCCGACGAGGGCGGCGTGCGCGTGCCCTGCTTCATCCGCTGGCCCGGCCGCATCAAGCCGGGGCTCACCATCCAGCCCATCGCCGCGCACATTGACATCCTGCCCACGCTCGCCGAGCTGTGCGGCGTGAAGCAGGCGAAGACCTTGCCCCTCGACGGCGTGAGCCTCGTGCCCCTCCTCGAAGGGCGGGCGGCGGGGTGGCCCGAGCGGACCCTCTTCGAGGTCGGCGCCGCGCGCACCCCTCGCTGGCGCCTCCGCCTCGGAGGCAAGAAGGCCAGCCGGCCCCAGCTCTACGACATGGTCGCCGACCCCGGCCAGAAGACCGACGTGGCGGCGCAGCACCCCGACGTCGTCAAGGCGCTTGCCGCCGCCTACGCGGCCTGGGACAAGGACGTGCGCCACGGCCAGGAGGGCATGCCCCCGCCGCTGCCCGTCGGCCACGACCAGGCCAAGACCGTCACCCTTCGCACCCACCTCGCCAGCGTCGAGAACGTCGAGCGTCAGACGCCCTGGACCAACGGCTACATGAAGGCGTGGACGAGCACGAAGGGCCGCGTGACCTGGGCGCTGGACGTCGTGAAGGGCGGGCGCTACGACGCCGAGCTGGTCTACGTGTGCGCCCCGGCCGACGTGGGGGCCAAGGTGCGCCTCGAGGCCGGCGACAGCCGCGCCGAGGCCGTCGTGGACCGCCCCGCCGACCCCGCCTCGCTCCCTACCCGCGACCGCGTGCGGCGCGGCGAGGCCGACATCAAGCGGTGGGCCGCCCTCCGCATCGGCGCCATCGAGTTGAAGCCCGGCCGGTCGAGCCTCACGCTTCGCGTCACCGAGATGCCCGGCAAGCAGGCGTTCGTGATGCTGGGCGTGCGGCTGACCCGACTCGACTGAATCGCCCGAGGCACGATGCGACCGAGGAGGTGGGCATGCTCAGATGGAGGCGTCAACTCCCCGCTCTCGTGGCGGCGCTCCTGCTCGGCAATGCCCGTGCCGGTGCGCCGGTGCTCGAACACTTCATCACGCGGCGCGGCAACAAGCTGATGGAGGGCGACCGCGAGTTCCGCTTCCTCGGCGCGAACATGCCCGGGCTGATCCTCCCCTACGACTTCACCCTGCGGATCCCGGAGCGCATGACGCTGCCCACCCCGTGGGAACAGGAGGACGCGTTCAAGACGCTGACGCAGATGGGCCTGCGCGTCGTCCGCCTCTGGAACCTCCCGATTCGCCCTCCCCAGGACAAGGCGCAGGGCTGGCACTACGTCCTCGGCCCGGGCCAGTTCAACGACGAGGCGTTCAAGACCCCCGACCACCTGCTGGCACTGGCGAACCGCTACGGCGTGCGGGTGATCTTCGACTTCACTGCGGGGTCCGGCGACTACCTCGGCGGCGTCGGCACCTACGCGGCGCACCGCGGCAAGAAGCGGGCCGAGTTCTTCTCCGACCCGCAGCTCAAGGACGACTACAAGGCCACCGTGCGCCACGTCCTCAGCCGCACGAACAGCGTGACCGGCACGGCCTACAAGGACGACAAGGCGATCCTCGCGTGGCAGTTCGGCAACGAAATCCAGGAGGCCCCCGAGGCCTGGTGCAGCGAGATGGCCGCCTACGTCAAGAGCCTCGACCCCAACCACTTGGTCATTGACACCCGGCATCGCCGCGTGCCGCAGCCCGACCGGCCCGACCCGAACATAGACATCTACACCCGCCACTACTACCCCGGCGACGGCGACTGGGTGAAGCACTGCGAGCGCGAGTGGGCGGCGCTGAAGGGGCAGCGGCCCCTCGTCGTCGGCGAGTACGGGCCGTACTTCCGCCTGCCCGCCGAGAGGGCGCGGGCCGTCGCGGCCCACCGCCGGTTCCTCGACCACGTGGCGGGCAGCGAGCTCAGCGGCGCCTTGCTCTGGAGCATGTACTTCCACCACCGCGACGGCGGCTTCTACTGGCACCAGATCTTCACATACCCATCGGTCTGGAGCTACCACTGGCCCGGCTTTCCGAGCGGGGAGGCCCAGGCCGAGCGCGAGATTCTCGGCGCCCTGCGCGAGGCCGCGTTCCGAGTCCAGGGCAGGCCCGTGCCTCCCGTGCCCGTCCCCGACCCGCCCCAGCTCCTTCCCGTGGGCGACGTGCCGCTCCTGTCGTGGCGCGGCTCAGCCGGCGCCAGCGGCTACGACGTCGAGCGCGCCCCCGATCCCGCCGGACCCTGGGCGCGGATCGCGCGCAACGTGTCCGACGCCGACGTCGCCTACCGGCCCCTCTACAGCGACACGACGGCCAGGGCGGGCCAGACGTGCCACTACCGCGTCGTCGCGCGCAATGCCTCGGGGGAGTCCGAGCCGTCGAACGTCGTTGGCCCGGTGAAGGTGAGAGCCGTCTGCCTCGCCGACGAGTTGGCCACCTTCGCGCTCGCGCACGCCCGCTCGGACGGGCTGACGCTCGCAAACGAGTACAACGCGCTCTACGCCGAGCGCCTCTTCCGTGCAAAGGGAGAGAGCGGAGCGTGGCTCGCCTACAAGGCGCCGGGCGACATCGCCGCCTTCAAGGCCGTCGCCTGGTTTCCCAAGGCGCCCGAGCACTTGAGGTTCCAGGCGTCGCCCGATGGCGTGGCCTTCCAGAACCTGGCTCCGCAGCGCCACGACCGCGCGTACCCCAGCCCACCAGGCGGCCCGGCAGGTGGCCAGCGCCGCACGCGGGTGGAGTATGCCGGCAGCCTGCCGCCCGCACAGCGCTTCCTGAAGATCATCTGGACGGGGCCTGCGGAGCTGGATCGCGTGGAGCTGTTCCACTCCGGCGAATGACCCACAGGCCCTTCAGGGCGTCCCCAGCTTGGCGCGGATGGCGTTGCAGAAGTCGCACTGGCACTTTTCGCCGCCCGTGACGAGCCGCGGGTCGCGCCGCACGTTCTCCGTCGCAGTGTCTATCGCGTCGCGGGCGCGCATCAGGTGGATCGTGCCCTCGCCGAGCGGGGCCGAGCGAAGCTGGCCCCGCTGCCGCATCGCCTCGTAGCTCGGGTCGAAGTTCACGTGGCACGGCATGTGGCGCACGAGCACCTCGCGGCGTTTGCCGCCCTCGAGCACGTGGCCCACGAAGTCGAGGAGCAGCAGGCCGTTCCGCTCGTCGCCCATGTGCATGCTGGTGTTCGACGACAGCTTGCACAACATCAAAATCCAGGCGTCCAGCTCGTAGAGCTTGCCGTAGGCCCCCTCGGGCGCGAAGACCGGGCGGTCGGGCACGTGGCCGCTCGTGATCTCGGCGGCCCGCGGGCCGAAGGCCGCGACCGAATGGCTCGGGTGCGGGCTTCGCAGCACGCCCGGGCGCTTGCGGAACACCTCGGTGATGGCGCCGACGCGCGACGGGGTCGTCGCCGGGTCGTAGGGCGGCCGCCCCACCCACGAGTAGCTCAGCGTCGGCATCGCCAGCGTGCCCTCCGGGCCGATCGCATCGTGCAGCGCCTCAATCACCGCATCGGCCCCGCCCTCGACGTAGCCGAACTGGCTGACCGACGAGTGGACCATGAGGACGGCGCCTCGTGGCACGCCGAGGACGTCCAGCGCCGCGCGGTAGTCGTCGCGCGTGAGCACGGGCCGCAGCTTCACGAAGCCATGGGCGGCCAGGAACTCGACCGTGTCGTTCAGCCGCGCGAGCTCGATCGCCTGCCCCTCGCGCTGGAGCCACTGCCACACGTCGAGTGCCGTCCGCTTGCCGTTGCTGCGGAAGAGCGCGAGGTGGAGCCAGTGCGGCGCGCCCCAGCCGACCGTCAGCCCCGTCTTTGCCTTGAGTTCCTTCAGCCCCGCTTCATCGAGCGACTCGAAGCACGGCGACCCGCGGAACGTGCGGACGGGCACGAGCCGCCTTGCCCGCTGTTCCTCGTTCGCGGATGGCGCGGCCGTCTTCGCGCGCTTGGCTCCCGTCCCGAGGCGCTTCGCATAGCGCGCGTCCTTGCGGGAAGCCTTCGCCTCGCGTCGGGCGAAGGCGGCCAGGCGCTGGCCCAGCCTCTCGGCCTGCTGACCGATCTCCTCGCGCTCGAACAGGTGCGACCAGGGGCAGAGCCAGTCTGTGTGCTTCTCGAGGTTCTCGCGCGTCGCCGCGAGCGAGCGGGTCGGGACGAGGCGCGCGACCGACTTCAGCCGCTCGACATTCTCTGCGACCGCGTGCTCGATGCGCTCGGGCGCCTCGCCCCGCTGAACGGCCTGAAGCACTTGCTCCTTGGCGAACGCCAGCGTGAGGCGCGCAAGCCAGGCGGCCTCGCGGAAGCCGGCCGTGGCCAGGAACGCGCAGTAGGTGGCCGCGACGCGGCCCAGGCTCGCCATCGCCTTCGGCGAGATGTGCTCGATGGTGTCGAGCGACGTGTGGTAGTACGCGTCGGGCCAGCACCCGAGCACGATGGTGGGCGCGCCGACCGAGGGCTCGCCGAACAGGTTGTCCACCAGCGCGCCGGGCTCGGTGCGGAAGCGGAAGAGCGGGTCGTCGCGGCCGAGGCGGCGCATCAGCTCCAGCCCAAGGGCGTCGGTGCAGGCGGGCAGGGCCGACCAGTTGTAGAGCAGGTTCGCGCGGGAGCGGGCCTCGCTGAGGTCGTTGCCCACCATGTCGAGGTTGATGCCCGCGGCCAGCCGCCGCAGGTGCGGCCAGGTGGCGAGGAACGCCTGGTAGCCCCGGACCTCGAACGAGTAGACGACGCGGATGCCGCGCTGGAGCTTCGGCAGCTTGCCCGCCTCGGCCAGAGCCTTCACCGCACGCACGACCTCGAGCCCCAGGGCGCAGCCCGAGTTGTTGTCGTTCGCCCCCGGCTCGCACAGGTGGCCCGTGATGGCGATCTCCTCGCTCGTCGCGCCCGGCAGCAGCCCCGTCACCGCGGGGAGGATGCCGGGGTAGAGCCGCGTGCGGACCACGGCCCGCAGCTTCACGCAGGGATGCGTGCTCAACAACTCGCGCAGGCGGCGGCCGTTCGCCGGCGACAGCGAGAAGCCGAAGCCCTTCTGCGGCGTCTTCCACGGCGGGATAGCGTAGTTCTGCCACTGGGCCGCGTGGTCGAAGTGCCCGGGCGCCTTCTCCTGCGGCGAGCCGGCGAGCTTCATCGCGTCGGACACCACCCCCACCGCGCCGCGCGAGAAGGCGTTCAGCCCGTACTCCAGGCCCACCCCGTCCACCAGCACGATCTTGCCCGCGACGTCCCTTCCCTCGTACGACGCCGCCTTCGCGCCATTCTCGATGGCGACGACCTCGGCCACGACCCCCTCGGGCGGGGTGGGCGCCGAGTACATGAACAGCCCCATCGGGCAGTCGCGGTAGTGAGCCAGAGTCGAGGACGAGGACGAGGGAACCGGGTCAACGATTTCCAGGGTGGCGTCCTCCACGTCCCACGCCTCGGGCATCACCCAGCCGCCGTAGGCGGTCGTGCCATCGGCGGGGTACTCGAGCACCTGGACGTCGCTGAGGCCGATCTCTCGCAGGATCGCCGCGATCTCGGCCGCCGTCTTCTGGAGGTGGTCGAACGAGTTCCAGCGGGCGTGCTCCCAGAGGCGGGCCGTGTAGTCTCTCGCCCGTTCGCCCGAAAGCTCCGCCTTCACGGCCTGCCAGATCGGCTCATACATCGCGTCGTGCTCCTCGTCTCGCGCCCTGGGGTGTCGCCGCCGCCACGCATGTTGCGCTTTTGGCCCGGATTGTCAACTCCCCTTCCCGCTCCCCTTGCAGGAACGGGCCGCTGGGAGTATGATGCCGCTCAAGCCAGGTTTCTGTCGGCACCATCAGGTACGGAGGGTGTTCCCGATGCTGGAAGTTTGCTGCCCGAACCCCGCATGCCGACGCAAGCTGCGAGCGCCGGAGACCATGGCCGGACACACGGCTCGCTGCCCGGTGTGCGGGACCCACATGGCCGTGCCGCAGGCGCCGGCGGCCCCCCTGGCCGACGAGCTTCAGTTGCGGGAGTCCACCCCGCCAGCGGGCGGCCCGTGGGATGCGGCGGTGGGCGTGCCCGAGTACGCCCCGCCCTCGCCGCGGGCGCGGCCGGCGCGCTCGGCGCGGCGGCTGGCTCCCCTGGCGGCGGGCGCGGTGGCGGCCCTGGTGGTCGTGGGCGCCGCCGTGTACTTCCTCGCCTTGCGCGGCGGCCGCCGGCACAAGGGGCCGTTCGGCAAGCCACCCGTCATCCAGTCGAGCTACAAGGGACCAAAGGTCCAGATGAAGATCCTCCTGAACCCGGGGCGCTACACGATCGTCGAGACGCAGGAGGACCGAGGCACGCAGACGGTCAAGGCCGGCCGCGAGTCGCAGGACGCGAACACCAGTTCCACCGTGCGCGTGGACGGCGAGATCGAGATTCAGCCCCCGCACGCGACCACGGGCGAGCGCCGCGTCACCTACACCTGCACGCGAGTGAAGATGGACGCGGATCAGGGGGGCCAGAAGATGTCGTTCCACAGCGACGATCCGAAGGCCAGCCCACGCGATCCGGGGAGCCAGATGCTCGCAGGTGTCCTCGGCGCCATGGTCGGCTGGACAGGCGTCCAGGTCTACTCCAAGGACGGCAAGTTCCTCCGCCTCGAGGGCCTGGAGCACCTGCTGACCAAGATGCGCGCGGCGCCCGGCGGCCCTCAGATGGCGGCCGTGATGAGGAAGATGCTCGAGCCGCTCCTCCGCGACACCCTCACCCGCCACTGGGGCAAGCTCCTCCCCGCCGACCCCGTGGGGCCGGGCGACACCTGGCAGCGGCGCGTGGACTTCGAGCAGTTCCCCATGTTCGGCGACCTCGACTTCGACTTCACGTGCTGGCTCACCGACGTCGAGGAGTCGCCGGCCGGGAAGGTGGCCGTGATGCTGTGCGACGGCAGCGCGAGGCTGCGCGACCGCGACCTCGACATGAGCGGCATGGGCATCCCAGGCGCCCCCAAGACGACCGTGGACGACATGACCCTGCTGCTGCGCATGACCGTGAAGTTCCCCCTCCACATCGGCCTTGCCACCGAGGTCAATGGCAACGTCGCTCTCGACGGCTCGATGACCATCCGGGTCCTGGGCCAGACCGCTCGCAGCACGCTCGAGCAGGACTCGAGGTTCGGCTACACCCTCACGCCGAAGTAGCCGCCGCAGGGGCTACTGCTTCCCCGCGGCGGCGCCCTCTCGCCCCAGGTACTCTTCGTACGTCGTCTGAAGCGTCGCCAGATCGGCCTCGCCACGGTGGACCCACACGCGGTAGCGGCAGCGCACGGGCTTGCCCGGCTCGAGGTCCTTCGACTTGATGCCCGGCCAGCCGATGCACAGGCAGCCGTAGTGGCGGGTGAGCCAGGTCGGCGGATAGTCGGGGTGGTCTTTCGCGATGAAGACGGCCACGCCGCTGCGGCCGGGGGCGCCGGCGACCTGGCCCGTGATGTCGGCCCACTCCAGCCGCGTGTCGGCCAGGTCCTTGCCCTTCGATGGGCCCTTGGACGTGATGATGGCGGTGTCCTTGCGCTTGTTGGCGTTCGGCTCGTCCTTGTTCGGTGCGAAGCGGATGTTGAAGCCGCCGTAGCTCTTCCCCGCCGCGCCCCACAGCGTCACGGGCACCTCGAGCGCCGTCCAGGTCAGGTCGAAGTCAATCGCCCGCGAGTCCTTCGCGGCGGGATGCACCGTGATGACCAGGGCCTCCTTCACCACCTTCTTGTCGCCCACGTACCAGCCATTCTCGGCCTCGAGGATGGCCGCCTTGTCGGTCGCCTCCTTGCGCACCCACTTCTCGTGCTTGTAGTAGATGCCCGAGGGGATCCACGACTGGACGTTCTTGCCCTCGACCTTCATCCCCGGCCACGCCCAGAAGATGCCGCGATGGTGGTAGTGGTCCTTGGGGAAATCCTCGGTGAGCACCTCGCCATCGAGGCCGTAGAGGGGGTGGACGTAGCAGGCGCGGTTGTAGCGCTCGGCGACGCCTTCCCTGGCGATCATGCCGTGGTTGTAGACGAGCACGGGCTTGTCGCCGTCCCACAGGCCGAGCGAGTTGTCGTTGACGGGCTTCCAGTGGAACGCGGGCTGAGCTGGCTCCGCTCCCCAGGCGAACAGGGAAAAGGTGGCAGCAAGCGAGCCCAGGCCGAATTGCAGGCGAGTCATGAAGCTCACTCCTTGTGGTCCCTTTGGTCCCTTGCGTCCCTTTGGTCCCTTGCGCCGGAGAAGCCAAGGGACCCAAGGGACCTAAGGGACTCAAGGGACGTGAAAGCACAGATCCTCAGAAGGCTCCCGGTCAGAAGGTGCGCACCTCGACGGCCGCGCCTTTGCGCTCGGCGGAGACATAGGCGCTGTAGATGGTGGAAATGGCGTCGGCGGCGAGGCGGCTGTCGCTCTCGGGCCGCTGGCCCGCCGCGATGCAGCGGTAGAACGCCTCCATCTCCTGGGGGTAGCCGGTCGTCCAGTCCTCGTCGGGCGACATGGCGGTCCAGCCTTCCTTGGTCTCGATCTTCTCGACGGTGTAGATGTCGGCGTAGCGTTCGCCCTTGGGGTTGTAGGTCTGCACCGAGGTGTTGGGGTTGATGTGGCAGAGGGTGCGGTGGTTGTTGGCGGCGACCTCGAGCCAGTTGTGGATGCCGCCAAGGATGATGTCGGAGGCGAACACGGTGGCGACCGTGCCGTCCTCGAACTCCACGTGCATCATCGCGAAGTCGTCAATGTCGTGGTAGTTGCAGCGGATGTGGCCGGCGTCCTGGAACGCGGGCAGGCGGGTGATGGCGTGGGCGCGGGCGGAGACGGTCTTGGGGCGGACGGGGTTGCCGTCGCGCGCCTTGCCCTCGGCGCGCTTGAGGTAGAGCGCGGCGGTGAGCGGGTGGCAGCCCTTGCCGATCATCGTGCCGCCGCCCGAGAACTTCCAAAAGGCGTAGGTCGCCGCGTGCGAGCCCGAATGGGCCTCCTCGCCATGGATCCAGAGGACCTGGGCGCCCGTCTTCTCGATGATCTCGCGCTCCTTCTGCACGGCGGGCGCGTAGACCCAGTTCTCGGCGTAGCACAGGGTGCCCTTGCTGGCCGCCTCGGCGGCGAGGATGCGCTCGACGCTGGCGAGCGCGGCATCGAGTGCCGCCTGCTTCGGGAAGCGGTCGCCGTGGAAGCTCTCCGAGCCGTCGCCGAAGTAGCCCGTGAGCGGCTTCTCGCACACCACGCAGCGGTCGCGCTTCAGCGCGGCAACCGCGACCTCCTCGTGCGCCGAGGGCGGGGTGCACACGTGCACCACGTCCGCCGCCTCGACCAGCTCGTCGAGGCTGGCGAAGGCCCTGATGCCGCGTTCCTTCGCGTAGCTCGCCGCCATCGCGGCGTCTATGGCGTAGGTGCCGACGACCTCGACGTTGACGCCGAAGACGCGCTTGAGGTTCTCGAAGTGGAATCGTGCGGCAAAGCCCGAGCCCACGATCCCCGTGCGAAGGGTCTGCTTCTCCATCTCGTTCGTCCCTCGATTCCGTGACCTGGCCGTGGATCCACCCTCACCACAATACCCGAGCCAGGCCGTCCTGTCAACGTCCTCCGCCGCTTGACACGAGAGGACAAACCGGGCACTATGTGGGCTTGCAGCCGCTGTGTGCTGCGTCTCACTCAGTGCGAAAGGAGTTGGCTATGCGGCGATGGCGTGCGTGGGTGGTCGTTCTGGCTGTGGCGCTGGCCGTGTCGGCGGTGGCGGACGTCAAGCTGCCGGCGGTCGTCAGCAGCAACATGGTCGTCCAGCGGGGCGTGAAGGCCCGCATCTGGGGCACCGCCGACGCCGGCGAGCAGGTCACCGTGACACTCGGCACCCAGAAGCAGACGGCCAAGGCCGACGACAAGGGCGACTGGGCCGTGGTCCTCGAGCCGATGAAGGAGGGCGGCCCGCTCGAGATGACCGTCGCCGGCAAGAACACGATCAAGCTCGAGAACGTCCTCGTCGGCGACGTGTGGGTCTGCTCCGGCCAGTCGAACATGGAGTTCTCGGAGGGCGGCTGCAACAACGCGAAGGACGAGGCCGCGGCGGCCAACTTCCCGAACATCCGCCATTTCGGCCTCCAGAAGGCCGTCTCCGCCACCCCCCTCAAGGAGGCCAAGGGCGCCTGGGCCGTGTGCAGCCCGGGAACCGTGAGCCGCTTCACCGCGGTCGGCTACTTCTTCGGCCGGCACCTCCACAAGGAACTCAACGTGCCCATCGGCCTGCTCCACACCTCGTGGGGCGGCACGCCCGCCCAGGCCTGGACCAGCCGCGCAGCCCTCGAGGCCGTGCCCGAGATGCAGCACTACGTGAAGGCGCTCGACGCAGTGGCCAACCCCTCCGATGAGGCGAAGAAGAAGTTCGAGGAGGCGCTGAAGAAGTGGGAAGACAATGCCGCGAAGGCCAAGGAGGCCAAGAAGCAGCCCCCGCGCAAGCCCGCCATGCCCGGCGTCGGCGCCCACACGCCCTCGGCCCTCTACAACGCCATGATCGCACCCGTCACGCCCTACACCATCCGCGGCGCCATCTGGTACCAGGGCGAATCCAACGCCGGCAACGCCAAGGACTACCGCATCCTCTTCCCCACGATGATCAAGAACTGGCGGAAGGACTGGGGCCAGGGCGACTTCCCCTTCCTCTTCGTCCAGCTCGCCAACTTCATGGGCGTGGACAAGACGCCCGCCGACCACGGCTGGGCCGACCTGCGCGAGGCCCAGGACATGACCCTCGCCCTGCCCAAGGCCGGCCAGGCCTGCATCATTGACATCGGCGAGGCCCGCGACATCCATCCCAAGAACAAGCAGGACGTGGGCAAGCGCCTCGCTCTCGCCGCCCTCGCCATCGAGTATGGCAAGGACATCGTCTACTCCGGCCCGCGGTTCGACAAGATGACGGTCGAGGGCAACAAGGCCCGCATCGCCTTCAAGCACGTGGGCGGCGGCCTGGTCGCCAAGCCGCTGGCGGACATGACGCCCAACGGCCCCACGCTCGCCAAGCGATTCGGCGTCGAGGTCACCCCCGAGCTGCGGCCGCAGACGGACGTCTACGGCTTCGCCATCGCGGGCGACGACAAGAAGTTCGTCTGGGCCGAGGCGAAGATTGACGGCGAGACCGTCGTCGTCTCCAGCCCCAAGGTCGAGAAGCCCGTCGCCGTCCGCTACGCCTGGGGCAACAACCCCGTCTGCAACCTCTACAACAAGGCCGACCTGCCGGCCTGCCCGTTCAAGACCGACGCGGACCCCGCGGCCCCGCCGAAGAAGTAACCCCCTCCCGACCCCTCCCGCGGGCGCCCAAGCCCGCGGGAGGGGGTCGCCTCGCCCCTCGCCAAGACTCGCGCCCTTTCCCCCCCTCTTTGGGCACGAGTCTCGGACCAGGCGCTCTCTTCCTGACAGAGAGTTGTAAGTCTCTTCCTGACAAACTCTTACGCCATCTCGCTCCTCGCGAGCCGCGGGCATGGGCCCAAGACTCGCGCCCCACGGGGGGCGCGAGTCTTGGGAAGGTCAGGAGGCCGCCGCCTGGGCCTCGCCCTCGGCAGACGACTCGGCCACGGCGACCTCAGCCCCACCCTCCGGCAGCGCCAGAGCAGTGGCCGCGCCCAAGGGCAGCCGCAGAAGCCAGTTACCCCGCTTGCCGTCGGGGCAGCCCTCCACGCCCAGCGCCTTGCGCGCCTTCCGCAAGGCCGTCGGCGAGATGCCCACGGCGAGCGCCAGTCGCTCGGCCTCTCGGGTCGCCCTCGGCCCAGCCGCGAGCAGCCCCTGAAGCCACATCGCCGCCAATTCGCTCGCCGGCGCGCGGCGCGTGACCCCGAGCGCCTCCTCCGCCGTCTCCGTCACCGCCTCGGGCTCCCACGCCAGCACAGGCACCGCCGCGTCCCCCGCCGACCCCACGATGCGGTAGGCCAGGCCCGTCACCCCGCCCGCCAGGTTGCACTTGACGGGCAGAAGCAGCATTCGCCCCGGCTCCCGACGGTCCTGCCCCACCGCCCACACGG
>Ga0307378_10003524_pt1 | contig 22937 bp, 15 predicted proteins | sample UN1MG_FD_202238 | JGI IMG/M metagenome (GOLD analysis project Ga0307378, IMG submission 202238) | Soil microbial communities from Risofladan, Vaasa, Finland - UN-1 | ecosystem: Environmental > Terrestrial > Soil > Coastal area > Acid sulfate soil | place: Finland: Risofladan, Vaasa | collected...
ATTATTCTGAAGAACAAATACGCCAAAGCGCTTGAGATCGGGACGTCCACCGGGCACTCCTCCATATGGATAGCCTGGGCGCTCAGTAAGACGGGTGGTAAACTGATCACTGTCGAGATCGACGAGTGGCGGCATCGCGAGGCATTAGAGAACTTCAAGGCAGCCGGGCTTTCCGAATTTATAGATGCACGTCTCGGAGACGCCCACGAGATCGTTCCCGCACTGGAAGGCCCCTTCGACTTCGTTTTCAGCGATGCTGACAAGCACTGGTACAAAAACTACTTGATTGCTGTGTTGCCTAAGCTAGAAGTCGGCGGTTGTTACACAACTCATAATGTATACATGGGTATGCGAGGAAGCAGACGAGCTAGCAGTGGTGACTATATGGATTACCTGCTCAGCCTGCCTAACCTGGAGACAACAGTCGATGACCGAGGCAGTGGTCTTTCCATCAGCTACAAAAAGAAATAAAAAAAACTCAACCTACAAATTATAACTTCCTTCAAAACACGGTCATAATACTTTTCTTGAGCTTTCCCACTAAGAAAGAAATGGCGGTGTTGCATCTATTTTTGTATTTTAGGGAATTTCCTTTGAATTATTAATCTTTGTCAGACAATTGGGCGATGACTTTAACCTTCGGGAGTTCCTGGATGAATATCTTGAGGCCGGTATGATCCCCATGTCACTCACGCGGTGGGATATGATGGGATATGACGACGAAATCAAAGACTTGTTGAATTACTGTCCCCCAAATTCTCCGATGAACTCTTTTTATCTTGTTTTCGTAATCAATAGTGAGCACATAATAGAGAGGATGGTAGTATGTTCATAAATTACATCAAGATAACTTTGCGAAACCTGTTTCGAAACAAGCTTTACACCTTCATCAATATATTTGGCCTGGCAATAGGTCTGGCAGCCTGTCTGATGATCTACCTCTGGGTGCAGGATGAACTGAGCTATGACCGATTTCATCAGAATTCCGAACGGATCTATCGGGTTGAGAGGAAGGTTGACTTCAGGGATATACATGGTCAAGCTCCCATAACTTCCGGACCATATGGGCCAGCGCTGGTCAGGGATTATACGGAGGTCGAGAATTTTGCCCGTCTTGACAGAAATGAGATCTCAATTAAAGACCATAAGAACACCTTCCACAGGCAGAATCTTGTTTTTACAGACAACTCTATTTTTGAGGTCTTTAATTTTCGTCTAGCGGAGGGTAGCTCCCAGACTGCTCTCATTCAACCTAAGTCGATCGTATTAACCCGGGAACAAGCAATCAAATATTTTGGCACAGAAGACGTAATCGGTAGATCACTCACGGTCGACTGGGATGAACAAATGACAGATTTCCAAATCACTGGCATTTTGGAAGAAGTGCCTCACAACTCCCATGTCCATTTTGATATGCTAGCATCCATCTCGACTTATTCGGATGAAAATTTGGCTCCCTGGTTTAATAATTTTATCCATACATATGTGCTTCTTAAGGAAGGGGCTTCTGCCGATGACCTGGAGAAAAAACTGTCCGCTTTTTTAACCAAGTATATGGCTGCTGATTTTGCCGCATTCCTTGGGCCCGAAGCCGATATCAATGATGTGTTTCAGTTAAAGATGAACCCTCTCTTGAATATCCATCTTCACCCTGCAGATCAGTTTGAGATCGAGCCGCAAGGTAGCATGACTTCTGTTTATATTTTTTCGATGATCGCCATCCTGATCTTGATCATTGCATGTATTAATTTTATGAATCTGTCCACAGCCCGTGCCAATAAAAGATCCAAAGAGGTGGGGATACGCAAGACCATCGGCGCTTATAAGCACCAACTATGGAGGCAGTTCTTGAGCGAATCCGTGCTTCTGGCTTTTATTGCGTTAATTCTGGCTGTGCTATTGATCAAGGTATTTATTCCTGTTTTCAACGCCATTGCGAATAAAAGTCTATCCACAGGATTACTATATCTACCGGAGAACTTGGTTACCCTCATCGGAATCACTCTTGTCACTGGACTATTAGCCGGACTATACCCTGCCTTTTACTTAACGGCATTTGAGCCGGCCAAGGTGTTGAAAGGGAGTGCCCTTTCCGGAACGGGTAAATCAGCGTTTCGTAGAAGCATGGCCGTCCTCCAATTCGTCATCTCTATTACCTTGATAATAGGCACACTCATTATTTACAAGCAGATGGAGTATATCCAAAATAAATCTCTCGGCTTTGACAAGGAAAATGTGGTTCTCATTACGACAGAGAGCAATACGGTCCGCCAGAATATCGATTTTTTTCGAAACTCATTGATGGGTGATGCACGGATAATATCTATAGCTGGCTCTTCGAATGTCCCGGGCAGTTCCATGTTCTCTGACACGGTCTTTAAGAGGGGAGATTCCGATGAGATCTATAACTTGACATATATGGCTACAGATTATGAATTTGTGCTTACATACAAGTTTCGTGTGATCCAGGGGCGCCAGTTCTCCAAAGAATTCAGTACGGATATCCAGGGAGCCGTCATGATCAACGAGGCGGCCGCGAAGGAGATCGGCTACACGCCTGGAGAAGCCGTCGGGAAAAAGCTCAACAGGGCGACTAGTCCAGAGGAATACATAGAAGGTACAATCGTCGGTGTCGTGGAAAATTTTCATTTCAAATCTTTGCACCGGATCATCGAACCATTTGTGCTTATACTTAATCCTGGTCGTATTCAGATTATTTCCGTGCGCATCCAACCGGGTGATGTCAGAGGAACCCTTGATTTTATCAAGCAGAAGTGGGTAGAGACATTTCCCGAAGAAGAGTTTGAATACAGCTTTTTGGATGACAGGATCAATCTGCTCTACGAGAGCGATGGAAAGATGCGGAATATATTCTTGGTCTTCTCTATCCTTTCCATATTTGTTGCCTGTCTGGGTCTATTTGGTTTGGCCGCGTTCACAGCTCAGGAGAGAACCAAAGAGATGGGGGTCCGAAAAGTACTGGGAGCATCTGAGATCAATGTCTTTGTTTTGCTTTCCAAAGAATTCACCAAATGGGTGTTTTTAGCCAACATTATTGCCTGGCCTGTTGCGTACTATGTGATGACAAAATGGCTTCAGAATTTTGCCTACAGAATGAACATGGGGTTGTGGCCATTCGTTTTAGCAGCGGTATTGGCATTTGTGATCGCCTTGATGACTGTCAGTTACCAGTCCATCAGAGCTGCATTCACTAATCCTGTGGATTCTCTGCGGTATGAATGAGTACATATATAAGAACCTGAGATTCCTCCTTTCCAAAGTCGGACTCCGCATCGCTAACTCTTCATAAAGAAGTAACGTTTGACTGGCGATGCGAGAAGAGTGTCACAGAGTGAAATAAGTTGAATTTAAGGTAGAAAATATGTAATCTTTCTAATACAAACCCGAAAAAAGAAGTAAAAATTTTTATATTATTGCAAACGCCGGGGATTTGAGCGCGATATCTCTTAAAAATTAGAGAGGCACAAAGAACTTTTCCATGGAAAAAAGTCGCCTTTACAAGCATCTCTCTCGCATAGTGGATATCAAACCGGGAGAAGAAACACTTCTCATTCTTCTTTTCTCATGTTTTTTCTTGATCACCGCTCCCCATACTATCATCAAAGCGCTACGTTATGCCGACCTATTACATAAAATGGGACCCAAAGGGCTTCCTATTGCTTACCTGTGCGCAGCTGTTGTGACCGGACTGGTCGTAGTGTTCCATTCGAAAATTCGTATCAGGTTATCCAGCCAGATTTTGATGACATCCAGTCTTGTGTTTTTTGTTCTTTCCGGTTTGTTGCTGCATGTTTTACTTCAGACGGATTTTGGAATGCGAAGCGCTCTTCTGAGTTATATTTACTGGGTATGGGCAAGTGTGCTTGTTACAGTTCTCGTGACTCAATTCTGGATGCTCGTGATTGAGGTGTTTAATCCGAGAGAAGCCAAGCGATTGATCGGATTCTGTGGCAGTGGCGGGATTCTGGGTGGCGTTCTCGGCGGATTGCTTGCAGGTCTGTTGACCAGATTAAATTTGTCCAATTTATTACTCCCTCTTGCATGTGGATTGCTTTTGGTCTGTATATTTGTCGTCCGGGCGGTATTCATTCTCTGGCAGAAACAGCCTTCATTTGCTAGACAAACCGAACAAAAAAGAGAGCTTTTTGATTCCCGAAAATTCGGCTTTAAGGACAGCTTTCGCGCCGTTCGAAAAAACAGATATCTTGTTGTGATCGCGGTCCTTGTTGTAATCACGGTTATTGTCTCAACATTCATAGATTTCTATTTCAGTTCAGCCGTAGATGAGCATTTTACCAATAAAGAGGCGATGCAAGCTTTTTTTGGTCTCTTCTATGCGGGGTTGCTGACACTTGCGTTTTTCGTGAATATATTTCTGACCAGCCTTTTGCTAAAAAATTTCCGGGTTCGATTCACCCTGTTGTTGACTCCGGTTACGCTGTTTATCGCTTCTTTAGCTGCCATTTTTGCTCCTTTCACGTTGTTCGCTGCGGTTCTGATAAAGAGCACCGATGAAGGCCTGGGCTTTTCACTTCAGCAATCTGTGAGGGAATTGTTGTATATCCCCGTATCGTCTGATCTGAAATTTAGAGCCAAACCTTTCATTGATATGTTCATCAACCGGTTTGCGAAAGTGTTGGCTGCGATTCTACTTTTTTTATTCGCGCTTACTCTAGAGAAAGAAGTTGAATATTTAACTCCTGTCTTTGATCCGGAATTGGCCAAAGAAATGCTGTGGGGAGTTATTGCCTTTCTGATACTCTGGATAATTTTTAGCTTAAAGATCTACAAGGAGTACATCAACGCCGTCAGACAGAACATAAAGGTCAAGTGGAAAAGAGCAGATAAGACGGTAACGGAAAAACTTGATGTGGACTACACCAAACTGATCTTCGATACCATTGAGAGCAAGAATCGAAGCTCTGTTCTGTATGCATTACATCTCTTCGATCTGCTGGAGCAGGATAGGCTTACCCCCGAAATTAAGACAATGATCTCTCAAAAAGCTGATGAGGTGAGAGTTTCGTCCCTCGGCGATCTGTTCAATGCCGAAGGTGCGACTTGGTTCCCGGAGATTAGTGATGAGGTCAGTCAGGAGGCCCTTGTCACCGACATTCGTGAGATCATGTCCTCGGAGATTTATCAGCAATTGATCGAGCTGCATGCCGAACAGGTGATGGAAGAGGGGAGTGAATCCGAGATCGGGAAAATGGAGATGGCCAAGGCGATTGGTTTGATGGATCCAAAATCCCAAGTTGTGAAGAAGCTTGAAGTGCTCATTAACGATAAATCCGCAGAAGTTTCGCGCTATGCGATCCAGAGTGCCGCAAGACTTAGAACGGAGGAACATATACCAGCCATAATCCACAAACTTTGCAATCCTCTCATCCATGAAGACGCTGTCAGTGCGTTGAAAAAATATGGTCATTCAGCTCTGGCTATTCTGCAGGAATATCTTAAAGACAACAGCCAGGCCATAGAGATAAGAAAGGATGTGGCTAAAGTCCTGGCCCAAATCGGAACACAAAAATCGGTCCAAATCCTGTTAGATGAACTGAATAGGGACACGGAGGAATTAGACACGGAAATTGTCGATGCTCTAGACCGTATTCGCGCAGAAAAAGCAGACATCCATTTTCCTCCCAAATTAATCCGGAGAAAGATATTCTTAGTCATAAAAAAATATTGTCAGGTTTACATCAATCTGATGGAGCTCGGATCTGATGAACAAAATACTAAACAAGGACGACATCTACAGAAAAGACAAACAGTTGATTTTTCGAATATTTTCAAATTGCTCGGGTTGTATTATCCTCATGAGGACATTGTCAAGGCATACCAAAACCTTCAAGCAGGCACCAAGGATGCTGTTGCGTATGCCATAGAATTGCTGGATAACACCTTACATAAAGAGATGAAGGATGCCATTTTACCCCTTGTAGAAGATATGTCTCCTGCGGAGAGGCAGAGAGAATTTCATAAGATCCTCAGAAGCTTGAAGTGACTATTGGAGTTCTCTGTCCAACACTGAAGCGTCGACTTCAAAAACCCGAAAAATTAACAAAAGGGACAGTCCCCTTTTTCCAAACAGCTAAAAATGGAAAATGGGGACGGGCCATAGCAAATGTTTTAAAATAAATAAGTTAACCCATAATTTAGTCCAAAAATTCTCCTTAGAGTGACATTTTTAGCCCCAAAATGGGCGGTTTAAGAAATTCTAGGGTAGAACTCCCCATTCTTCCCGTTTCCATCTGTTGGTATAAATTTGACCTCACCCAGTTCCTATGATAGAAAGTTGGGGATAATTCTGTTGAGAAAATATGACTGAACTCAAAAAGGACCTTCGCCTCTACGGCCTTACCATGGTGGCTATCGGCTCGTGTATCGGCTCCGGAATCTTCCTGACACCCTCCCAGATCGCCGGTTATCTTCCTTCACCCATATGGATACTGCTCGTCTGGGCCTTGGGAGGTGTCATCACATTGACCGGTGCTCTTACATTTGCCGAACTCGGTTCCATGTTTCCGCAAGCAGGTGGGGTGTATGTTTACCTGAAAGAAGCCTACGGCGAACTGTTCGGATTCCTGTATGGGTGGGCATATTTGTTGGTGATCACTTCGGGAGCCAATGCTGCGCTCAGTATCGCCTGTGCCTACTACTTGGCGTTTATATTCCCCTTGAATGACACCGGAATCAAAATCACAGCGGTTGTGGCCTTGATTGTTGTCACGGCCGTCAACATTCTTAGAGTTCGGGCTGCTGAAGTTTTTGCCAATGTCTTCACAGGACTAAAACTCCTTGGAGTTGCTGCAGTTATTGTCATCGGTATTATCTGGGGAAAAGCCAGGGCAGATCTTTTCCATGCAGAAACTACGGCTTCCACAGGAAGTCTTGTGGCTGCCTTTGGTCTGGCCCTCATCGGTGTTCTCTGGTCCTACGGTGGTTGGCAGCATGCCACTTTTGTCGCCGGAGAAGCCCGTGATGCAAGGCGAACCATCCCCAGAGCCATGATCATCGGTGCTCTAGTGGTGGCTGTGGTTTACCTGCTCACCAATGTGGCCTATCTCTTCATGCTCCCTGTTGACGCCATCGCCGCTTCCAACAGCCTGGCTGCTGACGCCATCTCCACCTTACTTCCCTTTGGCGGTATTTTGATTGCCCTATTGATCGCCATCTCCACTTTCGGGACCCTCGGGATCTACACCCTATCGGCCCCCCGCATATATTACGCCATGTCTCGAGATGGCCTTTTTTTCAAAAAGCTTGCCTGGGTGCACCCACGCTTTCGGACTCCTGTTTATGCCATACTGGTGCAATCGGCCTGGGCCGTGGTCCTCCTCCTCTTCTGGGGGACGTTTGAGGACCTCATCACCTATGTTGTTTTCACCGATTGGATTTTCTTCGGATTGACTGCCGCAGGGATCTTCATCTTCAGACGTAAGCTCAAAGACCACCCACGACCCTACAGGACTCTAGGCTATCCTGTCGTTCCTATCATTTTCATATCCATAACATTTCTCTTCGTGCTGAATTCTCTCTTAGAAAGGCCTCTTCATGCCTGGGCAGGGTTGATCTTAATGGCGCTCGCCCTTCCGGTGTTTTTCACCTTTAAAAAGCAGCGGAAGAAAATTAATACTACATAGACTTTTTCAGCTGGAAAACAGATCTCCTGAGGAGAAGTGTGGCTCGCTGGTCAAATTAATCCCGAGCTTCCTTAGGCCGGCCTCATCCCCCGGTGTGGGGATATGAGTAAGATGAGCCTCTGTCCCTCGAAGCTCCAGTAGCTTTTTTATTGCCAATTCGGCTGCCGGATTCGTAGCTGCACTGATACTCAGACTGATCAACGTCTCTTCAAGATTCAGGCTCATCGATTTGGATTGAAGTGCGTCTTTTTTTAGATTGCTGACAGCTTCAATGATATTGTCCGGCAACAGAGGGATCTTGTCCGGAATTTCTGCAAGATGTTTAACAGCTCGCAAAACCAAGCTGGAAGCAGCGTGAAACAGAGGCGAATTGTTCCCTTTGATGATCGTTCCATCTGTAAGTTCGAGAGCTGCACCACAATAAATTCCTTTGTGGCCTTTCTTTTTTTCCATGGCCTCCTCTGCGGCTTCTTTTGCCGGTAAAACAACCCTGCGACTCTCAGGAGTGACTCTAAGATCGTCCATGATCAATTTCACTCTCTCTACAGGGGTTTTATCTGAAAATCCCATGGCATACTCACAAGAATATCGGTAATACCTGCGGATGACTTCCTGAGTGGCTGCCTCCCGTACAACTGTGTCATCGACAATCCCACAGCTAGCCCTATTTACACCCATATCCGTGGGGGATTTGTAAAACGATTCTGCTTCTGTCAATCTCTCCAGAATCCGTCGCAAAACAGGGAATACTTCCACATCTCTGTTATAGTTGACAGCCGGCTTGTTATAAGCGTCCAAATGGAAGGAATCTATGAGGTTGAAATCTCCAAGGTCCGCCGTTGCAGCTTCATACGCAATATTGACAGGATGTTTCAATGGCAGATCCCATATGGGGAAGGTTTCAAACTTAGCATACCCGACGTGGATACCTCGCTTGTGGTCATGGTACATTTGGGATAGGCAAGTTGCTAATTTTCCACTCCCTGGCCCGGGACCAGTTACCACCACTAAAGGTTTTTTTGTAGAGATGTATTCATTCGCACCATACCCCTCTTCACTTACGATCAAATCCACATCGGTTGGATATCCGCGTGTGAACTGATGTGTGAAGACATTGATATCTCTGCGCTCCAATTTGTTTTTAAAAATTTTGGCAGCAGGTTGGTCTTCAAATCGTGTGATAACCACGCCTCTTATGGGAAGGTCCCATTCCCTCAGGTCATCTATGAGTTTTAAGGCATCCGCATCATATGTGATCCCAAAATCGGCGCGAATCTTCTTCCGTTCAATATCCCCAGCGTAAATACAAATCAAAATCTCTGTATTGTCCTTCAACTTCTGCAGCAATCGCATTTTTACGTTGGGATCAAATCCGGGCAGGACTCTTGCCGCGTGGTAGTCAAACAGCAATTTTCCCCCAAATTCAAGATAGAGCTTGTTGTCGAATGAACTTACTCTCTCTAAGATAGCTTTTGTTTGTTCGTCCAGATACTTTTCGTTATCAAAGCCAATTTTGTTATTCATAAGCATAAACGTTTGTAAAGAAATAGGGTATCAATTTGTGAATGATAAGGAAGTTGAAAGAATTTATCAAGGAGGATAATTATCTTTTTACAAATCCTTTTTTTGCAACGGTTCTAATGAGCGTGCCGTTGTGGAATACCATCATCACATTGTGTTTCAAAACAGTGTGATCAATCAAATCTCTTGGGAGGAAATCGGTGTTGTGTGGCCTGCTCATAGGCGTAGGCTACGCGGATCAAACCAGGCTCATCGAAATGCCTCCCCACGATCTGGAGGCCTGCAGGAAGATTCTTGTATGTAAAGCCCATCGGAACAGTAAATCCTGGCATTCCTGTGTGGGGAGGGATGAGCTGGCTGTTGTCGCCGGCAGGACTCTTGAAATCACCCAGTTTTCGCGGGGGATTGCTCCAGGTAGGATAAATGATAAAATCCACGTTTTGGTCAGCCATCGCCTTAAGGACCGCTTCTCGAAAAACAACATTTTTCGGCTCTGTATAGATATCCTTACAAGCTGGTTCTTCTTGGAGCGGTACTTCTAGGGCGTGAAAAATCCGCATCTTGTTGGGCGTGGCAAACAGGCCTTTGTTATAGACCTCGAGCAAGTTTTGAATGGGTGCGTTGTCGCCCAGCGAGGCCAAGTAGTTGTTGAGGTCGTGCCGGAACATATCACACCATATGCCTTTAGTGAGTCTACCAAAGTCTGGAATCACGAAAGGATCCACGATCTCAGCACCAGCCAACTTAACATCCTCGATGGCCTGCTCAAAGAGGGCGAGCACCTCAGTATTGGTTGCCGGTCTGTCTGTGTAGAGGCGAAACACACCGATACTCGCACCTTTTAGTCCATCTTTATCGAGGAATTGTGTATAGTTTTCAGGGATCTTCCCGTTACATTTTTCTGTGATGGGATCGTTCGGGTCATATCCGGCGATCACTTCCAGGATACGGACAGCGTCCTCAACAGTCCGGCACATCGGGCCTCCGATATCGTTCCGCAGGTAAAGAGGGATAATGCCGTCCCGACTGGTCAGGCCCATGGTCGAGCGGATACCGACCAGGCTGCAATGAGATGATGGTCCGCGAATGGAATTTCCCGTATCCGTTCCCAGTCCTACTGTCCCAAAGTTGGCGGCCACAGCCGCGGCTGTGCCTCCACTCGAGCCTGCTGGTACTCTGTTGAGATCATACGGATTTGCTGTCACACCGGCTGTTGAACTCAGTGTATGATAGGGACTGAACGCCCATTCCGCCATATTGGATTTGACAAGCATGATGGCCCCAGCCTCACGAAGTTTTCGGACTTGATAGGCATCGTCTGGAGGAATAAATCCCTTCAGCGCCATCGACCCTCCTGTGGTCTGCATGTCGTACGTTTCATAATTATCCTTGACAATAACAGGGATGCCATGAAGGGGGCGCAACTTTCCCGTCCTTTGGAATTCCTCATCCAGCTCATCTGCTATATTGAGGGCATTTTGATTGACAACCACGATGGCGTTTAGCCTGGTAGATTTGTCGTACTGTTCGATCCTTCCCAGGTAGATCTCGACTAGTTCCCGACATGTGAGATTCCCGGATCTGTAAGCTTCATGAATATCCTTAATGGTCACCTCTATAACAGAAATGCCTCTTGCTCTGTCATCCTGTTTTGGTCCACATGCCACCAAAGAAGCCATCAGAAATAAAATATAGATGAGGGAAGGTCTAAAAATTGAAGATCTAAACATGAGAAATCTCCTCAGTTGGTCGTCGCAATTTTTCTAGCAGCATACCCCTTTCTTCGTCCGAACGCAAATGGAGGTATCTCTAAAACTGTGATGAATGACGTTCCGAGTGTTCCAATTGGTGATTTTGAAAACACGCTCAGTTTCCCCAGCGAGGAAACTTCGCTCGGACAAGGGGGCTTCCCTCACATCTCCCCCAGGGAGATGTACCATGCCCATCCATCCCTTCTCACGGTTTTCTCCATCACACAATCGGCACGCTCAATAACGCAAAGTGATTCCTGTCATCACGGTTTTGCGGATGCCTACAACGCAAATTTTGACAGAGAAATGAGTGTTTGGTATAAGGTTTGTAGAGAGAGAAAAATGAAGAGATTGCCTTCCCTAGGTTATATATTCTGTCTCTTGGTCATCTTGGTTTTCCCAAATTGCGAAACAGAGGGATCGCTCACGAGAAAAAGGATCGACGCTGTCGAGGATGGATTGCTGAGGACGGTTGTTTTTAAGGGAGAAAATCCTGAAAGGATGAAGCTTTCTGACCGGATGGCGTTCTATAGAGTGCCCGGTGTCAGCATTGCTGTTATCGATAAATCTGCCATCGAATGGGCCCAGGGATATGGAGTAGAGAGGATTGGAACTGATTTGTCTGTCACTCCAGATATGCTCTTCCAGGCTGCATCGATCAGCCAGTCTGTTGCTGCATGGGGTATTCTTCATCTTGTGGAGCTGGGAAAGATCGACTTGGATGTGGATGTGAACGCGCATCTGAAATCCTGGAAGATCCCTGCGAGCAGTGTCACTAGAGAGACAAAAACCACACCTCGGCACCTTTTATCCCACAGCGCAGGATTGATTTCCCTCAAGCTTGCAGGCTACCCTTTTGGAAAGACCATGCCCACAGTCCTGGATGTCCTCCAGGGCCAAAAACCTTCCGATTCCCCGGGAGTCTATGTTTACAATGAGCCGGGAACAGAGGTTCAGTATTCAGAATTGGGTTATGCAGTCCTGCATCAGCTTCTTGAGGATATTGAAGGGAAACCCTTTCATCAGGTCTTGACAGAAACCGTCTTCCAGCCTTTGCAGATGAATCAAAGCACGTTTGAGATCCCCCTGCCTGATATCATGCGAACAAAGGCTGTCGCCGGTCATACACGTCAGGGAGACCCTGTTAAAGAAGGTTGGTTCTATTATCCTGTGGCTGCAGCCTCAGGATTATGGTCAACATCGTCCGACCTGTGCCTATTTGTTATCGATGTCATGAAAACTGCCTTAGGCCAATCTCAAACCGTTGTTTCACCTGAATCTGCACGAATGATGCTGGCTCCACAGCTGGGGAATCAAGGGCTTGGAGTTGAGATATTTGATACCGGCGAGAACCTTTATTTTTCTCAGAGGGGAAGCACTGAAGGATACGAGTGCTGTATGGTGGCCTATCCCTCCCGCGGTCAAGGTGTGGTCATCATGGCCAACTCCGGTAACGGGGCATATCTGATCGATGAGATCCTAAGGAGCATCTCTGACGCCTACAAATGGCCGCATTTTATTCCTGAGATCAAAACATATTATCGGCTCGATCCATCTGTTTATGCCCAATATGTCGGGACGTATGAAGTGAGACCAGATTACATCCTGAATGTAACCCATGAGGATTACTATTTGGTGATCCAACCCACCGGACAGGCTCCGACGAAGTTTTTTGTCGAGAGCCAGAGCACATTTTTCTCCATAGATCCCTACATCCAGATCCAGTTCTTGAAAGATACGGCCGGATCCGTCACGGGCTTACTCCTCACACAACGCGGCCAGACTTCTGAAGCTCGAAAAATCGAATAATCCCTTAAGACAAACCGAAGAAATGTAGAGAACGTTTCTCAAACGGTCCGAGAAAATGTTGGGTTAGTTCCCCGAGCTGACCGCTGGGTTTGTTTCCCGAAGATCCAATGTTCGGTCTGTTCGGGGAACAGACCCTACGTAAGCTGGTTTTCAGGTGATTACTCGTATCTCAGTGAATCCACAGGATCCATGAGAGCTGCTTTTGTAGCCTGGTAGACTACGGTCAGCATTGCGATAAGCAAGGTTAAAACTCCTGCTACGATAAAAATCCACACTCCGATGGAGATTCTGTAGGCGAAATCCTTCAACCATCCTTGCATCACAAAGTATGCCACAGGCCAGGCGATCACATTGGCGACAGCGATCAAAATCACGAACTCTTTCATGAGCAGTCTAATAATCCCTGGGGCGGTTGCCCCCAGAACCTTCCGAATCCCGATCTCCTTGGTCCTTTGTTCTGCCGTAAAAGCTGCGAGCCCGAATAGTCCTAAACAACCGATAAATACGGCCAGTGTCGTAAAGACACCGAAAATCTTTCCGATTCTCTGCTCAGCCCTGTACATATTCTCGAACCGCTCGTCCATGAATGCATAGTCGATCGGCTGATTCGGCAAGAATTCTTTCCATTTTTTCTCAAATAATCCGATCGTGCTCGAAATATTATCCGTATTGATGCGGAAAGAGATCCTCGATGTGTTGTTTCCCAGAAACATCACGACAGGACCGATATTTGCTCTTAGAGTTTCATAATGGAAATCCTCAACAACACCGATAACCTGGTAGAGCTTGAAATCCCCCTGCATGCTGACCACTCGGCCTACTTTATGCTCCAGTGGTTTATCCCAACTGAATTGTTCGGAGGCAGCTTGATTGATGATTACTGCATCCGTATCCGTAGAATATTCTCTAGAAAAATCTCTCCCCTCGATGATATTCATTCCCATTGTTTCGATATAATCAAAATCGACGAGCCAATTCTGTATCGATGAAGCTCTTTTGCTGTCTCTTTCTCCATCTGGAAAAACGGCTGATAGGTTTCTGTTTGATGGCGTTACAGGAAGGTAATTGGTTATTGTGGCGTTGACTATCTCAGGATAGGCAAGCATCTCGTTTTTGAAGCTTTCTGCTTGCTCGCCCAGCAAATATGTGTCGTTGAGAATAAGCACCTGTTCCTTGTCGTATCCCAGTTTTTTGTTTTGGATGTAGTGGAGTTGATTATAGACGATGAATGTTCCGATGATCAGAATCACCGAAGCGGTGAACTGGAAAATTACAAGTCCACTTCTCATCAATCCTGTTTTTACTCCTGTGCGCATACGCCCTTTCAGTGTATTGGCTGGTTTAAAGGCGGAGATGAAGAATGCAGGATAACTTCCTGCCAAGAAGCCCGTGATGATAGCGACTAATAGGATTACAGCGAGCATCGAGCCTTGATTCAAATCCCCAATCACAAGCGACTTCCCAGAAAGAGCATTAAAAGGGGATAAAAAAAACCTGACCAAAAGAAGGGCTATTGCCATGGATAAAACACTCAACAGTATCGCTTCCGTTAAAAACTGTCCGATCAATTGTTTACGGAATGAACCCAAGACTTTGCGTATGCCAACTTCCTTGGCCCGTCCTGCTGACCGCGCTGTGGACAGGTTCATAAAATTGATACAGGCGATAAGAATGATAAACAAAGCAATTGCCGAAAAAATATACACGTATTTTGCGTCGCTTGTCGGCTCTAGCTCTCCCACAAGGTCTGAATTCAGATGGATTTTTCTTAACGGTTGCAGATAGAACTCAGCCCTCAATTCACCCTTCTCAGCGAGTTCTTCCGCAGATGTTCCGATAAAGGCTGACATTTGAGGGCCTATATATTTTTCGATTAGCTCTGGAAACTTGGCCTCTAGAGCTTTGTAATCTGCCTCTTTATGAATACGGATGTAGGTTGCATAATTCATATTAAGCCAAAACTGGTTTTTGCTGTCCTTCAGAGACTCCATTGAGAGGAGGATGTCATAATGGAAGTGGGAATTGTCAGGGATTTCTTCGAATACACCGGTGACCTCATAATCTGTCCTGTTATCCAATTTAAGGGTTTTGCCGATCGGGTCCTCATCCCTGAAATATTTTTCAGCAGTTTTTTGACTTAAAACTAAAGTGTTTGGTTCTACCAGAACTGATTTGGGATCTCCTGAGATTAAAGGGACTGTAAAGATGCTGAAAAAAGAATTGTCCACAAATATGATTCGATTCTCCTTGAAGCTGTTATCTCCATACTGGACGATGGAACTTCCCTGATTGCGAAACCGTACTCCATCCTCGATCTCGGGGTAGATGTCGATGATGGTTTTGGCCATGGGCGCTGGGGCAACGCAAATGTCAATATCCCTGCCTCCCCAAAGTGCAGAAAAGGCTATGCGATAAATTCGGTCTGCGTCTTCATTATAGCTGTCGTAGCTCAGCTCATGGTTCACATAAAGCAGGATAAGCAGACATGTGGCCATGCCGATAGCAAGTCCGGTTATATTGATCAGCGAATAACCTTTGTGTTTGAAGAGATTTCTTAATGCCGTTTTAATATAGTTCCTCACCATCGCAGTACACCTATATAGAGATAGACCTTATGTTCTTAATATAAGTTTCAACATTACATACGAAAATGTCAAAGCTTTAGTTCATCATCCAGAGGTCAGATGATATACTTTGTCCTCGAAGCCCGCAAGCAAGTAGGAAGATACTCTGAGTCAAATGGATAGTTTTTTGTTAGAATCCTGCCCTTAGGAATTGTCATAGAGTTTGCATTTTATTGGATGAGGTTTATACTATTCATGTGGAATAAATTTAAAAAACCGTTAGCAGGTCAGAGTGAAAAAACTAAAATTTTCCATTTTTTTTGTTCTCATCTTCTTATTAGTCAATAATATTATGTTGACTTCAATCCCTTGCCTTGGAAATTTGTCTCAAGAGCAGGAGCAGCATGAAGTCACCGTCACTCTCAAACTCATCCAGGTTTATGTCATGGATAAAGATGGGAACCCGGCCATAGACCTTCAACTGGAGGATTTTGAGCTTTTTGATAATGGGAAGAGAAAGGACCTCACTGAATTTGAAAAGTATACGCTTTCTTTGCCTCAAATAGAAAAACAAAAAGAACCCTTGGAACAAATATATAAGCCCAAGTCTGCTCCCGCTGAAGAAATCCAACCTGCCCAAACAATGAACCGGAAATTCTTTCTTTTCTTCGATTTTGCTTTTAACAACAGAGAAGGGATTAAAAAATCAAGAGAAGCGGCTCTCCATTTCATCGACACTAAACTCCATCCCACCGATGAAGTCGGATTGCTCTCCTACTCGCTTCTAAACAGCCTGAGCCTTCATGAATTCTTAACCACAAACCATCAAAAAGTCAGAGAAGCTGTCGAAGGAATCGGTATGCAAAATGTGTTAGGCTACGCTAATAATGTCGAGGAACAGTTTTGGAGAAACACATTAAAACTATCCGCTCCAGATGCCAGTGAGTACAGTCAGCCTTTGGACAACTCGAAGTTCACAGGTGACCCACAATTTCAGAAGATGCGGGAACAAGAGACAAATATGGATAGAGGGGCATTTAAAAAACAGGTATCCAGCTTTACGACTAAGCTCACAGAGTTGGCCAAGGCCCTTCGGTACATTCCCGGCCACAAGCACATCCTTCTTTTCTCCACCGGAGTTCCGACCTCCTATCTCTATGGGATCCCCACTCCATTTGGGGTGAGCAGTACATATCGGAATGATCTCAATGTCAGTATTGAAGATAACCTCGGAGATACATCCAGACGCATAAAGTTTGAAAACATGATTAAAGAATTTGCCTCATCCAACAGCCAATTCTATACACTCGATACAGAGGATTTGAGGGAGACGATCATGCAGGATGAACAAATGCTGGGTGGCGGTACCATGAAGCACATCTCGAAAAGCACGGGTGGAAAGTATTATGGCCGTATTCATAATTATGAGGAGACCATGGAGGAGATTCAGAATGTCACAAGCTCCTACTATGTTCTGGGTTACTATATCGGCGAACAGTGGGATGGGAAGTATCACACAATAAAAGTGAATGTTAAGAAAAAAGGATATAAGGTGCGTGCTCAGAACGGGTATTTCAATCCCAAGCCTTTCGCGGAATATTCAGAGGTTGAAAAACAAATCCATCTCATTGATTTAGCACTGAATCAGAGGTCGTTCTTTGAGGAACCGATCCGGTTTTATGTGGAATCCGTGATCGATTTTGAAAAAAAGAAGGACAATCTTAAGCTGTTGTTTAGAATATCTGTTGAAGATCTTCAATCTATTTCTGGAGAAAAAGTAGAAATCGTGAGTCTTGTGTTTAATGAAGAGGACACAATCGTAGGATTCAAGCGGGAAGATGTCGATTCTTCTGAAGTTCCGGCAAATGAATTCCTACATACATCCATTATGACAATTCCTCCGGGTGCATACAAATGCCGCGTCGTCATCCGCAACCTCGAAACTGGGCGTGGAGCGATCGGCATCTCCTCTGTGTATATTCCTCAGCACAGGAATTAGGAATTAGAGGAACAACAGACTGAGTTCAATAACAAAGCATGGAATTGAATAAGGTGTTTTTCTCGGAAAGAAGAGCTTGGATCAGTTTCATTTTTATCTGCCTTTTATGTGCTGCAATCGCTTCTCCTTGTTGCAGCCTTTTTCGCAGCATGAAAGATGATCCCTACTTCGAAACCTTCTACGAAAAAACCAGTTTCATCATGACCGATGAGGAAAAAGAAGACTACAAAAACCTCCCCGATGCCGAATCCAAGAAGAAATTCATCGAGGAGTTCTGGCGAATCCGTGACCCCGATCCCGGGACAGAAGAAAATGAGAACCATCAATTGTTTGAAGAGCGGGTCGAGTACGCAAACCGGTGGTTCGGAGGGAGGAGGCCCCACCCGGGAAGTGTCCCTGATTCAAGCTGGGATCAATACCATGGCTGGGACACAGAAAGAGGGCGTGTTTATCTCATCATGGGTGAACCTGATGTTTTATACTTTGGCATCTGGCCTATGTATGAGGGTCGAACTGTCTCTCAGCCAAGCGGGGAAAGCTCGGAAGCTTGGATCTATTACCGCTACCAGCTGACGGTATATTTCGGAAGGAGATCGACAGAGGACTGGGGGCTTACAGGCCAAAATTCAAAATTATTCCAGTCACTGGAAAAGGCAAAATTGGAATTGATCCATCCTGAACACAGACGGTTCATCGAAGAACCTTTGGATTCAGACGCAAAATATGAAGACGGCACCATACGCATTGTTATCCCAATATCAGGAGTAAATTGGGATGATCAAGAAGAGATCCTTGTGGCTGAATTCAGTGTGGACATAGATGTCTTTCATGACGATCAAAAAGTCGATAAAATCCAGGAGAAAAAGACATGGCAGAAAACAGAAGAAGAACTCTTTGAAACATACGAGTTGATCATAGAGATTCCCTATGTTCCAGAACAAGAGGGAAAATACCGCCTGGAGATCACGATTGAAGACTTGATGTCTTTCACTCTTTCTCAATACAAAACAGTTGTCCGTTTTTCTAAATGAATTCGAATTGAGCGACAGTGTTCAGGATCCCTACATCCGCGAGAATGAAGATGGTATTTCGGTCGTGAAAAGATACAGCCTGATCTGGCAATAAAAACTTTCTCGTAAACAGTTTAGCCTTGTGGAGCGTTATAAGATCTGAAACAATCCTGATAGAATGGAGAGATTATGAAGAGACCTGTATTTATGGTCCTTGTTTTACTATTGCTAGTGATCCAGATCATTTTTTTCTCCTGTAGGTCTCACAAGAATGGATGGCAAGGTGAAGTTGAGGAAGTTGATGGCGTCACGATTGTCAGAAATCCACTTGAGCCATACTATGGAGAATTAGCCATTGAATTAGAAGTCGACTTAGAGATTGGCAATGACGAAGACCCGAATTATCAATTTTATAGTGTCGCTGGAATCGCTCTTGACAGTGAGCAAAATATCTATGTCCTCGATTCCGGAAACCACAGGGTCCAAAAATTCGATAAGGACGGACACTATCTCCTGACCATCGGCTGTGAGGGAGAAGGCCCTGGTGAATTTTTAAGGCTTTCTTCTGTTTTTATTGATGACCGGGACACAGTATATCTATCTGACCGAAGAAGGATTCAGATCTTCGATGGTGAAGGTATTTATAAGGACAGTTTGACTTTTGAGAATAACATCAATGATTTTTTCTTGGATATGGATGGCAATATTTTCACTTTTATCATGCAAAGTGATGATGAGGGGAGTAAAAAATATCTCGTCAAATATGATAGAAAAGGGAAAATCGCTAACAGGATCGCCGAATTTTCTGATGTGCAGGCCGTGCAATCGAGGGATAGCAATGGAATGATCCTGACCTTTAAGGCATATCACCGATACAATTATTGGCCTTATTTATTCCCAATCAGTAAAGAATATTTCGTTTATGCCTATCCATCTGATTATGTGTTAACAGCAGTGAATAACACAGGAGAAGTCAACTTAAAGATAGAAAAAGATGAGCCTCCACAGCCAATCAGTAGAGCTGAAAAGGACTTCATCATAAACCGTATTGAAGAAGCTTATGAAAGAAGGGGAAGGAAGCCGCCGAGAGAAGTTGTGGAAGCCTCCTGCCAGTTCCCTTCCCATCGTCCATTCTTTTATGGGATGACCATTGATGAAGAGGGTCGAATCTATGTCAGGAAGGCGCCATCGGTTCTTGACGATAGCGATCGAGTCGAATTAGATATCTTTAGCCAAGACGGCTATTACCTATACAAAACCTTCCTCTCTTTCAATCCAGAGATCATAAAAGATGGCTTCCTCTATGATATATTCACCTCCGAAGAGACGGGTGAGGTAAAGATTAGAAGATACAGAGTAAAGAATTGGGATCAAATTGAAAAAGGGATGTAATCACTAAGGATAAAATTCTATTCATACCTTAAGGATTCCACAGGATTGGCTGAAGCGGCTTTAATGGCCTGGAAGCTCACAGTGAGAACTGCAATGGATAGAGCAGCCGCGCCACTCACCAGAAATGGCATAGGCCCCAGATTCATCCTGTAAGCAAAATTTTCCAACCACCGGCTCAGCAGATAGTATGAAATCGGCCACGCGAGAATATTCGAAAATATCACCCATTTTATGAATTGTTTGGATAAGAGAACTGCTATTCTCCCCGCCGTCGCTCCCAACACTTTTCTAACCCCGATCTCCTTGATTCTCTTTGAAGTCATGAATGAAGCCAGTCCGAACAAACCCAGACACGATACGAATAACGCCAAACAAGTGAATATGGTGATCAATTTCCCGGTTCTTTCTTTCGTCAGTAAGAAAATATTATGTTTTCGATTTAGATTTTTTTATCTATAATCCATTCCAGACTGGATCCGATCACACTCCATTTATTTATCTTTTTGATCGGAATCTATTTCTGCGATTAGGAAAACTGCGGGTTTCTCCCAATAAGTGATCGTCCCTGCCTTTAAAATAACATAAATGCTTCTTCCGTCTTTATGTCGGGCGATGGTCTTATAGAAGATAGGCGCCTCTTTCCCTTCAATCCTGTTTTCGTAGTTTTTTTGGACTCTGGGTAATTCACTGGGATGTATAAACTGTGCGAAAGGAGTTCCCACGACTTCTTCTGGAGAATAACCGATCATTTCTGATATCTGGGGGTTTATACGTACTATTGTGTCATTCTGCAATATGGCGACTGCTTCTGTTTGTTTAGCGAAAAAATCTCTGTATTCCTTTTCTATTTTCCAGTGAGCTTTTCCTGAGCGCTGCCTCACTATATCGATCTGTTCCAGCTCAACCATTAGCTTGTGAAGCTCCATCAGATCTTTGCCGTACTTGTCTGCAAAAATTTTATTTGCATCCATGGATCCTCCCTAACGTTTTTGGCCCATCACCCCCAAGAAGGCCTTGAAATGGTAGAATTAGAGATAGAGAAGTAAATATTTTTAGATAAACCACAACTTAATCCAAACGTTTAGTCGCATAAGTATTAAGAAAATTGAAAAATAGATATCAGAAATTAAGCTCTTCTTCGCTTAACATTTTTGTGCAGGACAAACACATATAAAACAGTCTGACATTCTCTGTTTTTGCTTCGTCTCCCCATATAGAATTCATGGATTGGGGAGGGAGCCTTATTTCACGGAGATGTGAATTTTTGCAATGGGGACACAATATTTCAGTAGGATTCATAGATAAGCAACCTCGGCAAACCCTGGTTTTGCCATGGGATAGTATGACCTTATCCAATGATAGTATCAATCACCATGAGAGGTGGAATAAAGGGGTGAATTTTTGTCTTTCTCGCTTAGTCGCGCTAGGAAGAATCTCCAAAACCGTGATGAATGACATTCCGAGTGTTCCAATTGGTGATTTCGAAAACGAAATTCCTCTCAGTTTCCCCAGCGAGGAAACTTCGCTAAACAAAAAAATGAAATTAAGCTCAAAATGTGAGAAAATAAAACTAGAGGGAGAATGAGATTTCCACCGGCCAAAAAAGTTTTTAGAGGTGTAATAGCTTGTTGCCTACTGTTATGCCTGTCTGAATTCGCATTCTCTGTACGATTTTCTGTGATTTCTATCAAGAAAATAGACACCACCAAAATTCTTAAAGAGATTTACCAGGAGATGAAGGAGTTCGAAAAATATCCTGGGTATGATTTTATAAAGCGAGAGTTCTTTGTAGGAGAGGACGACGACGATACGAATAAGGATATCCATGTTGTAATATTGGTTCAGGATGTCGATGAGAAGGAAAAAGTTACGATCCAAGTCACTTACATGGAGCGCAGCAAAGGAAGGCCTGTTATTGGGATTGCTAAATATGCTAGAGTCCTCTCTTTTTTTGTTCTGGAAGATCAGACAGAGATCATAAAAAGTGACTTTGATGTTAAGGGAAAAGAACTCATTCTTCCCGGTGTTCTTCAGGCCATAAAGAACAAGAAGAAATTACTCAAAGAGCTCTAACCTGTGCGGCAATCTCAACTCGTATATAATCCAGGCTAAAAAAGGATACTTTAGAACCTTAATTTGAAGCCTGCTTTGAATACAAAACCAGTCAAACTGATATTCGTGATCGGGTAGTCAAGATCTCCCATATCGACTTCTCCCCCTTTCTGTTCGGCATAGAGAAATGTCGAATTTCCCCATAGCCCCTCAGGGGGGTTATAGGTTTGAAGCTCTTGGATGACAGAAGTATCGAAATTATTAAAACTCACGCTTCTATAGAGAGCTTCCAGAGTGATGATCAATCCTCCGCCTACAGAGATGTCGAATCCCCCGCCTGCATGATACCCAATAGTGTTTACGCTGCTTTTCATGATCCAAGTGAAATGGTACCAGAAGTAATCGGGATTGTCGGTTAAAACACTCCTGTTGGGTTCCCTGACTTCGACGTTTCCGAAATAATATCCCAATCCTCCAAGAAGATTAAGATTGATACCGTCTGATAAAGGGCGAGTAAAGACTCCGGATAAAGTGATTGGATAAATTTCTGATGCGAACTCTGGCTCGTACCAGAAAATCGCCAGCATAACCTGGTCGTCTGTGAATATTCCAGAATGACCCTTCATGGATTTGTTGATAAATCCAAATCCCAAAGCAACTCCAAAGCTTGGATTGAGCTGGTAAGTGAACTCTAAGGTAAAATCCATACCGGAACCTGCTTTTTCTGGTTCCGCTGCTTGGTATCCGAAAAATCCAGTCGTGGATACAGCTTGTCCTTCCACTTTCCCTCCATATGCGAGGCCAAAGCTCATTTTGACTGCTAATTTATCTTGAGCTCGAAGATGAAGAGGAGCAAGCAGTAGAACTCCAATAAGAATTAAAAGTGTGCATTTTTTCATGTCATCTCATTCCTTTACACGATGTCTTGTTTAGAAAGATAAGCAAGTATTATACCAAATAAAGTCAGGCATGGAATATATTTCTGCATGTTTTTTTGTATCCAAAAGGTGGCAGATGTCCTAAAGCAAGATGACAATTTAATCCGCGCTATTCCGATGGCCTTGTTAATCGTCCCACAAAGAGTATGCTTCTGGTTTGATTGCCCTGGATGAGGTAGAAAAAGGGATGGTCGGCCCTGAATTCAGGAACGACTTCAGGCGGTGGCATGGATGTAA
>Ga0307378_10003528_pt1 | contig 22906 bp, 20 predicted proteins | sample UN1MG_FD_202238 | JGI IMG/M metagenome (GOLD analysis project Ga0307378, IMG submission 202238) | Soil microbial communities from Risofladan, Vaasa, Finland - UN-1 | ecosystem: Environmental > Terrestrial > Soil > Coastal area > Acid sulfate soil | place: Finland: Risofladan, Vaasa | collected...
ACGCCCCTTCGACGTCAGCCGCTTCTTCCGCTGGCGCATGTATGAGGACTACGCCGGCGGGCCGTGCACCGACCTTTTCCCGCACTCCCTGAGCCCGGTCGTAAGCATGCTGGGCGTCACGTTCCCGAGCCTCGCCGTGGCCACCGGCGGCATGTTCCGCTACACCGAGCGCGAGGTGCCCGACACGTTCAACATGCTCATCGACTATCCTCAGAAGATCACGGTGGCGGTCCTGGGCACGCAGGGCAATAACGACCCGACGATCCCCGGCCGCGGCGCCGGCGGGCGGATACCCGTCCTCCGCGGGTGGGACGGGGTGCTGACGGTCTCGGGCAAGGAGATCCGCTTCGTCCCCGCCGACGGCTGCAAGAAGCCGCGCCAGACCTTCCCCATCGAGCACGCCGAGAACAACGTCGACCACTGGAAGAACCTCTTGGATTGCGCGAAGAGCCGCAAGAACGAACTGAACGCACCCGTCGAACTGGGGTACCACGTGCAGACGGCCCTCATCATGGGCTATCTGGCCATGAAGCAGGGCCGGACGGCCCGGTTCGACGTCGAGAAACAACAGATCGTCATCTAACCAGATTTAGATAGGTTTTGACTTATTGCGGCGCGGCGGGTCTCCGGACCCGCCGCGCCGCAACCTGCCAGGGGTGGCGGGTGCGGAGACCCGCCACCCGCAAAAGTTTTGCAACAGCCTCTCAGGGCGAAAACGCTTGGACGATCCGGACTCCCGCGCCGCGGCGTCTTGGGCGTGCCGGTGGCAGTGACGCTTTCGCGCGTGGCGCGAGGACGCCCCCGAAGCGGCTATCGTCCCGGCCTGTACTGGTATTAGTGGAGAATGTTCGTCTTCGGCAATGCCTGCTCTAGATCCTTCAGGCCGGAGGGCGTAACCGAGAACGCATAGAACTGGCAGCTTGCTGAAGTCGACGAGTCCCGACCTGGAGGCGTCATTAAGGTTGTTGGGCTACTTCACTGTTCTCTGCGTGCCGGATGCCGGAGGAGCCGCCGGGGGGCTCTCAGTCGAAGCCCCGGGAGCATCCCCAATCTCCAGCACGTGCGTTGCCAGTACTTTTTCCTTTCTGTCACAGACGAAAAGTTTGGCTACACCCTTGCCGTCCCAGTAGGCAGCCGGCAATCTTAGCACAACGTTGCCCTGATCGTCCTTCCAATCGTCCAGATAGAAATAGGCCAGCACCGTGCCGACGCGAAGCAATTGGTTCTGCGGCTGCTTGCGATTCTGGAAGCCGCAGACGATCACGCCATCCTCGTTTCTGGGCGTCTTGCTGGTGGTCACGTCCAAATTGCCAAACTCGTTCCTTGAGGCCATGCCCATCTTGCGGCTCATAGCGCGCGTCATGCCCACGGTCATTGAGAGAGCATTGAACTTATCGCCCCAGACGAGCATGAGGTGCTCGTCTTTTCCGACATACTCCGATTTCAAGAGGCTGATCCGAATCGACGCCCACTCGGACTCCGGCCAGCCGCCTTCGGGTGGCGAGACGCGGATTGTGTTGTTGCTGACCAGCGCCACTGCGGGCGGTGCGGGCGGCTCAGCAGGCTTGGTAGCGGGCGTTTGAGACGGCTGCTGGGCGATCACAGGTGGTTCTGCCGGCCTGAGAGGCACAGCAACAGGCGGTTCGGTCGGCCGGACAGGCTCCAGTGACTGAGGCAGCCGCTGGGCGATTGCGGGCGGTTCCGCCGGTTTTGCCCGGGCAAGGATGTGGTCGAGGTTCAGCGGCGAATCGCGACAGATCAGGCGTAGCGTCCCGTCCTCGCGGAGAGTCGCCTGTCCGTCCTTGAGCCTGACAACGCCTGTCCGCAAATCATAGCTACAAGGATTGGTATAGACGAAACCTTGTGCGTTCTCACCGTTGTCCTGGTAATCCACCGTGGCGGTGCTGTTCTCGCGGATGGTCAAGGCGACGCGCAGAGTGCCGGACTGGTTGATCCATTGGCCGAGGTAGTCCTGTAAAACGGGGATGCTCGCACGGGGTGCCGCGAGCACGGGGCGAACTGCCGTTTGAGGCAGCGCCGGCCCTGGGTCGCCTGTTGGCGGTGTCTGGCGTGCAATAGATTCCGTTGGCGCTGCCGGGGCGGGCAGCGTAGGCGCGGCTGGCGGCCGGAACACCAGCAGAACAACCGCCGTGGCGATACACGCCGCAACGACCGCCGAGATGGCACAGGCGAAAATCAGGGGCCTCCGGGCGGACGCTACAGGAACCTCACAAGAGGTCCCGCACACCGGGCATGTGTCTGTCTGACCGGCCATGCTCACGGGGCTCTCCAGTAGCGTGCCACACTTCGTGCATTGGAATCCTATCATGCTCAATTCTCCCGGAGGTCACTTGGCCTTCTTGCTGCAATCGCACAGCACGCCTCGCCCAAATTTCGAAACCGAAACGTGCCCGTTAACGCATTCATTGCACCAGATTCCGCCGCACTTGCCGCATTGCCATGGTGCCCACTCCGCATAGAAAGAGGCGAACAACTCGGCCTTGCGGGGGAACGCGCGGAGGAGCAGGCGGTAAATGTCCTCCCATCCCATCGCTGTGACACCCCCCACGTCAAGCTGGGGAAACATGTCGCCCCAGATGTCAATTCCATGACTTTGGCATTTGGCGATGAACTCATCCTGGGTTGTCACGATATTTCTTCCGCACCTTGTGCAGACCCCATGTTTCGGCCTTTGGCCGGCCGAGCTGTCCTCTTGGTGATTTTGGAGGCCGTTTGAGTCTGTTGTTTCTGGTGATACGGCGCTGCGTTTCCTGTGCGGAACCGCCCTTGCCAATGCCTGCATCGCGCGCCAAAGCCGCTGAAGAAGTCCGAAGGTCCCCAGCGTCCAAAGTAGCGTCGGAAGCACCAGGACGACACCGGTCACCGTCCCGGCCAATATCGGGGCGGCGATATAGTCTTTGGCGGCTGGCTGGGGTTCGGCCAAACTCACGAATAGGCATACGATCACAGCGAGAAGAAACATCACAATCGGAATCCAGCTCGGGATATGGTTCGATCTGCTATACCACCAAAGAAAGGCCATCCCCAGAATACCAAACGGGATAGAAGAAATGAGTAGCCTCAGGTTGACGATCGACTCCGATAGATCCCCCTCGGCAGGAATTGGCACCATGAACATAGCGCCAACCTCCATCAGGCCGAGCAACAAGAACACTGTACCGAGTACTAATCGCCACATAAGGAGCCCCTCCCGATCCAGCCAACCGTTTCAACAGAGCCCGCGTTCTGCATAGGTCGTCTCCCATGGCGGCAGATTTCTGACAACGCCCAGCGGCACAGATAAGCTCATTCAGAAGGGGAGCCGCCAGATACTTGGTTGGTCAGACCAGGTTCAAGTTGTTCATCATGCCAGATACTAAGTCCATCGAATCTTTTCGGCTTGCTGCGGACCACCAGCCGCGTAGACGATGAGGGCGTCGGCCTTGAGTTTCTCGAGTTCGCCATGGATGCGGGCGACTTCCTGGTTGGCCTCGTCCTGGGTCTGAATGCCGCCCCACGGCCGCCCCTCCGCATTCCGCGCCGAGGCTGGCCGCAGGCCGAGAGGCATACGACCACCGGCAATAGCAGAGCAAAGTAGCGTGTCATGGCCTTGCCCCCCCAATGGGCCCTGTTCCATTGCGCAGCCGCACGGACACCAGCGGCACTTTTCAGCATACGGATGTTACTCGTTTGGACTGTGCTCCGCAAGTTTCCCGTGAAAGCAAATCGCTGGAGCGCGAGATGTCCTGCCATGCCGAGCGCGTCCCGCGGCGAGGCAAGCCGTCGTGCAAGACAGGAAACGGGCGGGGACGGGGTTCCAAAGTGGTGGGCGAGACCGGAGTCGAACCGGTACGGCCCCGAGGGGCCAAGGGATTTTAAGTCCCTAGCGTCTGCCAGTTCCGCCACTCGCCCACGAAATCCACCTGGACAGAGTATCCTGGGGGACGCAGCCGGGTCAAGTGAAGACCGTCCGATGAGGCGGAAAAGAAAAAAAACTTGACGCGCGGCTATCTATGGTGTAGAGTAACCTCTGGAAAATAGGATTGAAAGGTCTGTGCTGCCGGGAGGGGGTTCCTGGCGGAACAGGCCGAAAGAAAAGTACCCGGCGGTCGGGGGAGTAATTCCCCGGCCGCTTTTTTGCAATCTGGGTCGGACCCATAAACCGGGGGAGGTCGGCCGCGTGGCCGGTCTCCCCCCTTTTATGGCGTAGAGTACTTTCTGGAAGATAGGGCTGAAAGGTCTGTGCTGCCGGGAGGGGGTTCCTGGCGGACCAGGCCGAAAGAAGAGTACCCGGCGGCCGGGGGAGTAATTCCCCGGCCGCTTTTTTTCTGCAATTCGGGTTCGGACCCACAAACCGGGGGAGGTCGGCCGCGTGGCCGGTCTCCCCTGCTGCTTTTGCAGGGCAGACAGGCCGGGGGCGGCAAGCGTCGCCTCCGCGTGGGATACAGGAGTACGCTCGGCGGGCTTTCCGGCGGCTGGATTCCCGCGGAGAACCACGGAAAGAGAGGGCGGCAAGATGGCGATGCGGATAGGAAGCGGTATCGCGCTCCTTATTCTGGTGGTCGGGGGTGTAGCCTGGGCCGACGACTCGCAGATCGCGGTCAACCCCAACCGGCATATCGACATCCTGAGCGGGACCGGCCTCGGCGCCGACCCCGGCGGCGCCGGCGGTGAGGTCCTCGGCCTTCCAGGCAACTACACCCTGAACCCCACCTACGTCACCAGCGTCAAGGACCAGGGCGCGTGCGGCTCCTGCTGGACCTTTGCCACCTACGGGGCCCTGGAAAGCAACCTGCTGATGGCCGGCGGGCCGGCCGTCGACCTCTCGGAAAACCACCTGAAGAACACCCACGGGTTTGATTGGGGCCCCTGCGCCGGCGGCAACATGTGGATCAGTTGGGCCTACCTCAGCCGCCTCGCCGGCCCCGTCAGCGAGGCCGACGACCCCTATCACGACTGGGACGACCGGCCCTCACCCGGCGGGTCGCGCCAGTACTTCCTCGCGGACTCTTCCGTGTACGACACCGCCACCGAGATCAAGAACGCCCTGATGTCCGAGGGCGCCCTCAACACGATCATGTACTGGAACAGCGCCTACTACAATTCCGGAACGGCCACATACCGCTACACCGGCGGGACGGGCGCCAACCACGCCGTGACGATCGTCGGGTGGGACGACACCAAGACCATCCCCGGGGCGACGAATCCCGGCGCCTGGGAGATCAAGAACAGTTGGGGCTCGGGGTGGGGCCAGAGCGGCTACTTCTGGCTCTCCTACGAGGACACCGTCGGAGGCAAGGACGGCGCTGCCTTCCAGGTTGCGCCCCCGGAGACCGTCCAGAAGGTCTACTATCACGACTTCTTCGGCGACGTCACCGAAGTCAACTGCCCCTATGCCCTGAACGTGTTCCAGACGACTCAGACCGAACTCCTGAAATCGATCGGCTTCTACACCCAGGAGGACGGGGCCACGTACACGCTCAAGATCTTCGACACGATGGTGAGCGGCGCGCCGACCGGCCTGCTGGCCACCAAGACCGGCACGATCGACAAGTGGGGCTTCCACGTAATTGACCTCGACTCGCTCCTTTCCCTGGGTGCGTACGACGACTTCCTCGTCTACCTCTACATCCTGAACGGGGGCGACTACCCGCAGGCCATCGACTTCCGGATCCTAGGCTACGACTCAGCGTCCACCGCCGCGGCCGGCCAAAGCTACTACAGCTTCGACGACGCGAACTGGACGGACATATACACGTGGGACTCGACGGCCAACTTCTCGATCAAGGCCTACACGGTCCCCGAGCCGGCGACGCTGGGCCTGCTGGTCCTGGGCGGGCTTGCGGTGCTGGCGCGACGGCGGCGGAAGTAGTCCGGCCTCCTCACGCGGTTACGCTTATCTAGCGCACACGGGCGGCTCCTTACGGGCCGCCCGCTTTGTTCCGGTCGGGGTGAAATAATGAAATCGCGGCTCCAGCCGCCGAGGTATCGCGACGGTGGAAACCGCGAAAGGCCGAAGGGAACTGAGGGGTGGGGGCGACGCGCGGGGCGATTCTGAGTTGGAGGCGGCGGCGGGATTCGAACCCGCGAATACCGGTTTTGCAAACCGGCGCCTTGGTCCGCTTGGCTACGCCGCCCTCGATGGAACCGAGGCGGGCCAATTCTAGCCGACCGCCCGCCCGGGGTCAACCCTTCGCCGACCGTTCCAGCGCCTCCGGAAGCCCCTCGACAAACCGCCGAAGAGCGTCGCGGACCCGACGAAACACGGCCAGGACCTCTTCCTCGGTTCCTTGCGCCGTCGCCGGGTCCTCGAAACCCGCATGGAGGAGCCGGACCTTACCCGGAAAGACCGGACACGCATCCCGCGCGCGGTCGTCGAAAGGAAACGCCGGCCGCTGTCCGCCGACCGGCGCCGAATCGCCTGTGGTGCGCTCGAGAGGAGACGAACCGGCAGACGTAACCCCTTGTGCCGACAAGGACTTACGGAATCCGCCCGGCGAAGGTGGCGCAGAATGTGGCGCACTTTCCGCCGATTCCGGCCCTGCCGCGCCCGTCTCGGCCCCGCCAAGCCTGCCCCCCGACGTGGCAGAAATAGCCTGCCGTCTGGCGGCCCTGCCTGAAAACGTCCGGTCGCAGATCGTGGCGATGCTTAAGGCCGACACACGATGACAGTGCGGAAACTGGCGGAAACTGGCCGAATCTGGAGTGTCCTACTTCCCTCTTCCCCTGCCGGGGAATATCAGATAGAATGTTTTCCTGGGGTGCTGTTACAGGGACTTAGAGACATAGGGGGCGAATCCATGAAACGCTTCATCCTGTTCATCTTGTCTCTGTTTCTCGTGCTGGCCTTGTTGGTCTCGGTTGTGGCCATTTTCTGCCCGACATTGCTTGGTCCGCAGATTCACGACCTGCTCCTTACAATCTCACGCGGTCGCCCTCGGCCACCTTCTGCGCCTTGGCGCGATACCGGGCCGAAGTTGTTTCCCATGAATACCGATTGCGACGTTCTGGCCGTAAAAAAGGGAAACACCGCTGGCGTAGACATTGTCACGGTTTGGTTGCGTCCTCACGAAACTCAATATCTCCTTATCCCGACGGTCAACGGTTATTGGCGGCGCTTTGTGCAAGACCTTGATTTTACCGCACGCGGAAGAGCAGCCGTCCTTGCCCTGTCAACCGACAACCGAGACTGGTTTGACCCTGTGTACACTCCGGTTATTACGCAGGTAGGGGACCGGATAGTGGCGGTGAGCGGAGGGTCCGGCTGTCTCGTCCTAGACCCCAACGCAACGCGCAAGGAACAACAGGATGCTGTCGCTGAGGCTTGGTCTCGCGCGCCCCCTCGACCGCAAACCACCGCCCGCAAGGAAACTAGGCAACCCGGTTACTTCCGAACACCAGAAGGTGGAATAATGTCAGAAGAAGACTTCGAGAAGGCGATGCGCGAAAAGCGGTTCCCGCTTGCGAACCCCCCGGCGAACGATCCTCAACAAAACACGGAACTACTCGAACGCATTCGCGCCCGCATGCGAGAACGCCAGAAGGAGGAAAAACCGTGAAACGCCCATTTCTGATTCTGCTGTTGGTCGCTACTAGGATAGTATAGGGGGAGAGAAGGTCACCCTGCCCCTTGAGTGGCCTTGCGTTTTCTTTGCGCGAGACCGAACCCTCACCCGTCTGGTGAAAACGCCCTGCCCCGAAGCCTTAGCCACGCAGGATTGATGTAAGTTGTTATTGGCAAAGGAGTTATGCTCGCCTTGCATGGGGCGTAGGCATGACCCCGGCCGGGTGGTCTCACTGATACAGAGTATCCCGGTCAGGAAGGCGATATTTGGGGGGTATTCGGCTGCTGGTGGACGGTCAGGCGGACAGGAACCGGCCATAGCACGCCGGAAACGCAAGCGGCCTTTTGTTCGCCTTGTCTATCTTCACCATCTTATCATCCCGCTTGCTCCCTTTTTTCGATCTCACACCAGCCACCGCCATTTTCAGCGTAAAAACAGGCCAAGTACCCTGTTTGTTGTGGCCACGTGCGCGAAAATACCATTTGTGGGGGTATAAGCGGCAGCGCCGTGAAGATTTTCTTTTCGCATAAGTGCCTCTCGTAGCAAGACTTAGCACTGGTGCAAAAATCTGTGGAGATTTTTTTTCGCATTTGTCCATGTCACCGAGGGGCAGGATGGAGGCGCAAGTCCTTGTGCTGGCAATACTTAGACGGGAAAAAGGCCCCGCGACAACCGGGAGAAGAGTACAAGGACCCCCTATATTTTGCTTGGTAAATTGGGGGGGGCTGAGGCGGTAGATTCGTGGAGGCGCGTTTTTTTTGGACCGACGGGAATCATAGGTGACGGATACAGATTAGGAGATGTGGTGATGATCGGAACGCGGGAAGCAGCAGACCTTTTGGGCGTGCGGCCCGGAACGTTGACGCGGGCGGTATGGGAAGGGCGCATACCGACACCGGCCAAAGCGCCGGGCGGTGCATTCGTTTGGAGTGAAGGCGACTTACGCCGGGCGGCGCGGGTGCTACTTGGGCGCGGCCTGACCGATGCGGAACTTGCAAAGGTGGTGCGCCATGACTGAGGCCACGACCCAAGCCCCGCAGACCTTGAACGTGAAAGAGCGTCTGGCCAAGGCACGGGCCGCACGCCGTTCTGGCGCGCAACCGTCTGCGAAATCCATAGACGGTTTGCTCAAGGCCGCGTCTTTGGACCGTCCGCAGGCCGAGATAGCCAAGATCGCCAAGCGCCTCGAAGATACCCCCGAAACCATGCGTCGGACCTACCTTCGGGCGGTCAGCGGAAAGAGCAAGCCTGCGGCTATCCGGGCGTTCTGTGCCGAGTGCGTGGGATGGGAAAGGGAAGAGGTCAGGCGTTGCACGGCCCCGGCGTGCCCGCTGTACCCGTACCGGCCCTTCATGGGCAGGGGGCGGCCATGACCGCCCCCGTTGAACCGCTGGCCTACTCGATTCGCCAATGCGCGGCCGCAATCAGCGTTAGCGAGCGGCAGGTTTACATCCTGGCCGAGCGGGACGGCTTGCCGACCGTCAAGATAGGCGGCCGCCGGCTGGTGCGCGTGGCCGATCTGCGGGCCTGGCTTGCGGCGCAACCGGCCGCCGTGAAAGGGGCGCGGCTATGAATACCGACCCCGTGCGCAGCGTCCTGGACAGGCTTGAAGGTGGGAAGCCGGCAGGCCCGGCGTGTGACAACGCGCCGGCGCTTCACCAAGAACATGTCCCGCCGGGTGCTTCGGCCCTTGCGCCCCCTGACAACGCGCCCGCGCTGCATCAAACCGCGCGCCCGTGCGCCACCAAGAAGAACCCGGAAGATAACGGACGGTCTTCAGGGGAGATTACCGCGCAAGGGCTTAAGCGGCAGAGGCTTTGCGAGACGTTTCGGCAGGCCATCGGCGAGACGGCGGTCAAGCGTCTGGCTGAAACCTGGGGCGTGCGGCCCGAAGCCTTGTGGCGCATGGGAATCGGGTTTGACGCTGGTGCGTACACCTTCCCGATGAAAAACGCACGCGGCGAGATCATCGGCTTCCGCAAGCGCGGCTACGAAGACCCGCGAGAAAAGTACACCGTCACGGAATCCGTCAACGGGCTTTTCATGCCTGCCGGCAAGAACTCTCCCCTAAAGACCAGTCATCTTCAAGCATCTTCTTGGGGGCGCGCTGACGCTGAGTCTGACGGCGCGCCTGCGCGTGCTCAGGAGGCACGGCGGTTGCTGCCCGCCGGTGTCGAGGTCATCACCGAAAGCGAGAGCGACCTTGCGGCGGCGCTGACGTTGGGGGTTTCCGGCATCGGCCGCCCCGGAGCGCGGGAAGCGACGAAGGAAACCGTGCTGTTCTTTCAGGGTTGCCTGACGGCCTGCCCGTGCATCGTGGCCGACAACGACACGGCGGGGGTTGAGGGGGCCGACATTCTGGCCGACGCGCTCGTTGCGGCGGGCGTGCCGTGCCGCGTGCTTACGCCGCCGGAAGGCTTCAAGGACTTGCGGGAGTGGCTTACGCTGGGGGGCCTGACGGCCGCCGCCCTGCGGGCGGCCGTTGACCGGCAACCGATTCGCTGGCCGGGCGAAGACCCGCCGGGTTTCGTGCAGGTTCCCAACCGGGTGCTTCGGCGCGGGTTGATTGCTAAGATCGGGGCCGGGCCGTTTGCCCTGGCGTGCGTCCTTCAGGGTTACTACTCGCCGAATGGAAAGACGTACCCGCCCCGCGAGGAACTGGCGCGGCTTCTCGACGTTTCGACCGGCACGGTTGACCGATACAAGGGCATTCTTGCGGACGTTGGCGCTATCGAGTGGAAACGCGGGGGCACGAAGCGAGCCAATGAGTATGAGCGTGTGAACTTCGGGCCGTGGCGCAAGGGCCGCGAGAAGCGAAAGAAAAATTCCGGCAACGAGCCGGATTATACTTGACAGACAGTCTAGTTTGATGTAAGATGCCCACCATGAGAGCCAAACGGCGGCCAAAACTGAGCGACCAAATCCGGCGGGCCATTGACGCATCGGGCCTGAGCCGTTACCGAATCTGCATGGAGATCGGGCTTGACCAAGCCGTGCTAAGCCGGTTCATGCAGGGCAAGAGTGGCCTGTCCGTGAAGACTCTGGATGCCCTGGCCGACATACTGAGACTTGAAATCGTCCAACGCGGCAAGCCTGCCCCGATTCCCAAGGGGCGGCCGGGCCGCAAGCCCAAGGCAAAGAAAGGCAGGTGACGTATGGCGAGCATTTCCCGAAACAACCGGACCGGGCTTCGGGTGCTGCTGGTGATCTGCCCCGATGGCAAGCGCCGCCGGATTCGCTTGGGTAGAGTGACGGCGCGACAGGCCGAGGACATTCAGCGGCACGTTGAACATCTGGCAGCCTGCCGGGACACGGGATCGCCATTGGCGCCAAGCACGGCGGAATGGTTGGGGGCAGTGCCCGACACGCTGCGAGCTCGCCTGGTGCTCTGTGGGCTTGCCGAAGGCCGCGCGCGGGCCACCGTACCGACGCTGAAGGCGTGGCTTGACAAGTACACCGAGGGACGGGGCGACGTGAAGCCGCGGACCCGCGGCATTTACGGCGATGTCCGGCGGAACCTGTTGGACTACTTCGCGCCCGACAGGCCGCTGGACAGCATCACGGCCGGCGAGGTAGATGGCTTCGCGGTGCATCTACGCACCAGCGCGAAGTTGGCCGAAAGCACGGCCCGGCGGCGCATGGGCATTGCCAAGCAATTTTTCCGGGCGGCCGTCCGCCGCAGGCTGTTGGCCGAGAACCCTTTCGACGGTCAAGCGGTGTCGGCCCGTGCAAACCCGAAGCGTATGGCCTTTGTGAGCCGCGCGGATACGGCGGCGGTGCTGGCGGCCCTGCCTGATGCCAAGTGGAGACTAGCCTTTGCCCTGGCTCGCTACGGCGGCCTGCGTTGCCCGTCGGAGATAGCCGGCCTGAAGTGGTCTGACATTTCGTGGGAGCCGAAGCGGGAGCGGTTCACGGTGCGCGCGGTCAAGACTGAGCACTATGCCGACGCCGGAATCAGGGTTGTGCCGATCTTCCCTGAGTTGGCCCCGTTATTCCGCGAAGCCTTTGAGGCGGCCGAGCCGGGCGCGGTCTACTGCTGCCCGCAGTATCCGGCCAACTTCTGCGGGCAGATGTATCGCAAGGTGGTATTGCAGGCCATGGCGCGGGCCGGCGTGAAGCCCTGGCCGAAACTCTTTCAGAACTGCCGGGCGAGCCGGGAAACGGAATTGGCCGAGAGTTACCCGGTTCAAGTGGTGTGCTCGTGGATCGGCAACTCGCCGGCGGTTGCGGCGAAGCACTATCTTCAGACGACCGAAGCGCACTTCCTGCGGGCGACGACTGAGGGGGCGCAGGAGGCGGCGCAGAATGTGGCGCAGCAGTCGCCAAAAATGCCGCGCAATGCTCTGAAGAGCAAATCGCCCGAAGCGGTTCTACAGGCCGCTACAGGCGATTGCGCAGATATGCAGATAAATCTGGTGCGCTCGAGAGGATTCGAACCTCCACCCGGTTGAGCCGGACTAGGACCTGAACCTAGCGCGTCTGCCAGTTCCGCCACGAGCGCACAATGTTGTCAGCCACCCACCGCCCCCCTATACTAGCGGCGTAAGGGCCGCTGTCAAGGCATGGGCGGCCCGCCGACGGGAGTGGACGATGCAAACGGGCATTCTGGCGATCGGCCTGCTGCTCGCCCTCGCGCTGCCGCGACAAATCGACGACGACGCCGACCCCCTCCTGAATCCCCAAGCCAACGTCGCGCGCGACCCGCGCGCCTACTACTCCGACGCTCTCTTCGAAAAGATGGGCGAGCCGCAGCCCGGCGACTGGATGACCGCCCATCCCGAGCCTGCCCAGTCCTTCGCCGACTACGTCCGCTCCGGCCCGAACCGGCCGCGGAGAGTCCGGCACTGGATCGTCCTTCAGCCGCTCGGCACAATGACGGCGGAAACGCGCAACCGGATGGAGATGTTCCGCGCGTTTCTCGCCGCCTACTACGCCCTGCCCGTCCGGACCGAAGGGTGGATCCCCATGGCCAACGTCAAGAGCCGCGAACGCGACCTCTACGGACGCACCTTCCGCCAATACCTGACCGGCGACATCCTTCGGAACATGCTTTTGCCGCGGGTCAAGGTCGGCACATTCTGCATGCTCGGCGTCACGATGGACGACTTGTACCCGGAGGAATCTTGGAACTACGTTTTCGGCCAGGCGTGGCTGGCGCACCGCACCGGCGTGTTCAGCCTGGTGCGGTTCTACCCGGAGTTCTGGGGCGACGAGCGGACCGAGGCCTCCGAACGCCTCGCAGGAAAGCGCAGCCTCCAGACGCTCGTCCACGAGGTCGGCCACATGTTCGGCGTCCATCATTGCCAGACTTACCAGTGCGTCATGAACGGGTGCAACAGCCTTCGCGAATCCGACGCGCGCCCGATCCACCTTTGCCCGAAGTGCCTCAAGAAGTTCCGCTGGAACATCGGGTTCGACGTGGCCGCCCGCTACGAAACGCTGAAAGCGTTCTACGAAGCCCATGACATGAAGGCGGAGGCCGCGTGGATCGAAAAACGCCTCCGCGAGTGCCGCGGCACGGCCGATGGCGACAAAAATCCCGCCGAACCGTCGACCGACAAAGGCCCGAGCTTGGTCCCGAACTCGGCCGCGGGCGGGCCGTGAGGCCGTCCGCCCGCCTCCCGGCCGGAAAAAATCGTGGCGGAGAACGGTCCACTCCGGTAAATTGTCTCCGGCGGATTGCCCAGGTACACGGATAAGCGGTCATGCAAGACAATAGGCCCCTTCCCCCGGTTCCCGGCGCCAAACACTCCTTCCCGGAGCCATACCGCAAATTGCTGGCGGACGGGCTGTTCCTGCTGCTCGCGTTCGCGATCATCACCGGCTGCGGGGAGCCGCTGCGGTTTCCGTCGGCGCCCCTGGCCGAGAAGAAAACCCACCTCGGCCTCGTGCAGGCTTATGACACCAACGGCGACAAGCGGGCGGACTGTTTCCTGACGCGCGATGCCGACGGCCGCGAGTTCCGCATCGGCTACGACACGATGGGAGACGGCGCCGCCGATTCCTTCGTCAACCTCGACGACATTCCCTTCGACGATTGCCGCCACGTCGTCATCGTCCTCGATGGCGTCCCGTACGACCTCGTCGAGGCGTTCCGCGCGAAGGGCCGGCTGCGGCTGTTCTATCCGCCCGCGCGCGTGATCTCAACCTACCCCGCGATGACGGACCTGGCACTCGCCGAGGTTTTCGTCAGCCCGAAGCCGCTCGGCTTCGAGTCGCTCTACTACGACCACCGGGCGAATCGCCTTGCCGGCGGCAACGGCGACTACCTCAGCCTCAAGAACGAGGCCTGGGCCCGCCTTGTGGACTACCGCGCCGGTACGATCCTCGACCCCATCGCTTACATTTACCCCAACTATGTCTTCGCCAGGGAACTGGACGATTTCACGAACCTCCTGGCGCGGCGCGACCGCCGCCACGTCATCGGATACTTCGTGTCGACGGCCGGCCTCGCCACGCGCGACGGCGCCCGAGGCATCGAGAAGGCCCTCGACGCGGTGGATCGCCTCAGCCATCAACTCGTCGCCGAGTCGCGCGGCCTCGTGAAGATCACCGTACTGGCGGACCACGGCCACACGCTCAAGCGGTGCGAGCGCATCGATTTCCGCAAGTTCCTCAGCGACAAAGGGTGGCGCGTTACCGACCGTCTGAGCGGCTCGCGGGACGTCGTCCCGGTCGAATTCGGCCTCATCACCTACGCCTCCTTCGCCGCACACGACCGCCCTGCCCTGGCCGCCGACCTCATCCAGCACAAGGGCGTCCGGCTTACCTTCTACCAAGAGGGCAGCGCCATTGTCGTCCGCACCCGCGACGGCAAGGCACGCATCGAGCGGCGCGACGACCGCTATCGCTACCGCGCGTCCACAGGCGACCCGCTCCAACTCGCTCCGATCCTCGAACGCCTCAAGGCCGAGGGAAAGGTGGATGCCGACGGCTTCGTCGCCGACCGCGACCTCTTCATCGCCACCGCCGAACACTGCTACCCCGATCCGCTGGACCGGCTCTGGCGCGCCTTCACCGCCATGGCCGAGAACGTTCCCGACGTCATCGCCGACCTGGCGGACGGCTACTACGCGGGCGCCGCCGCCCGGGCCGCCTGGTTCGACTCGGCGGCCAGCACGCACGGCGACCTGGAGCGCAAGAGCAGCACGACCTTCATCATGTCCACCGCCGGGCCTCTTTCCGGTCCCCTGCGCAGCCGCGACATCCCCGAGGCCCTCGAGCGACTGACCGGCGAGCCCTGGCCGCCGCTGCGCGGAGAGACCGGTAAATGAGCAGAGGCGGCACGCGGGCAGCTCTCCTGCGATTCCTGGTGGCCCTCGCGGCACCGATGCTCGCGGTCGGCTGCGCGGCCATGCCCGACGAACGCCGCGCCACCTTCGGCATCGACTTCCGCCTCCCCGAGCCGCCCAAGCAGCCCGCCGCCGTCGTCTTTTTCGTGGACGGCGTCAGCCCAACGGTCTTTCTGGAACTCCTCGACGCCGGAAGGCTGCCGAACATCCGCAAATACTTCGCCGACCGCGGCTGCACCATCGAGCGGTGCGTCGCCAACGTTCCCAGCGTCACGCTCGCCAACGAAACCAGTTTCGTGACGGGACTCTTCCCGGGCCATCACGGCATCACGGGCATCAACTGGTTCGACCGCAATCGGCTCATGACGCGCAACTACGAGGAGATCAATCAGAAGAACACGCTGGACGGCGACTACACCACCCGGACGATCTTTGAATACCTGCCCGACGAGACGACTTTCAGCCTTTTTTTTCAGGCCCATCGCGGCGCGACCAAGTTTGTCGAGAACTGGATGAGCGCAGGGCCGCCCTACTTCTTCGGCTGGTACCAGTTCGTGGACCGCATCGCCCTGTGGCGATTCGACATCGTGGCCGAGACCTCGCGCCGGCGGGGCGAAATGCCCGCCCTCGTCGTCGCGTATCTCTTGGCGCCCGACATGGAAGCCTACCGCTCCGGCGTCTCGTCCGAGGCCTACCGCGAAACGATCATCCACGCCGACGCCCACATCGGACGCATCCTCCGCGATTACGAGGCCGCCAGCCTCCTGGAGAACCTCATCCTGGTCCTCGTGAGCGACCACGGCATGACGGACATCCAGCATCACTGGCCCATCGAGAAATTCCTCCGCGACGAGGTGCGATTGGCGGTCTCCGGCGATGGCTGGGCCGAGGACATCCCCTATGAAAGGCGCCTCAACTATTATCGCAAGTTTTCCTGCGTCCTGGCGGGTTCCGGCGAGCGGTACTGGGCCGTCCACCTCCGAAAGCCCCGCCCCGCCGGCGACGGGATGGGAAAACCCGAGTTCGAGAACTGGCTGCCCCGGCCGTCGCCCGAGGACCTCCGCGCGTACCCGGCGCGCGACGGCCGGCGCGTGGACCTCATCGAGACGCTCCGCAGCCAGGAGGCCGTCGACCTGGTCGCTTACCGGGCGGGTCCCGGACGGGTCCACCTCGTGACCCGGCAGGGGACGGCGGAAGTCTACCAGGTGCCGCGGCGCCTCGTCTCCGGGGCCAACGGCCTCCTTCAGCACTTGCCATCATCTTATACCGATACCATGTTTTCATACCGCGTGCTGAAGGGGAACGATCCGCTCGGCTACGGGGGAACGGTGCCGCCGGTGATGCTGCTCGGCTTGCCGCACGACGCCCAGGAGTGGCTCGAAGCCACGGCCGACACGCGCTATCCCGACCTCGTGCCGCAAATCCTCGCCTATTTCGAGGCCCCGCTGGCGGGCGACCTGGCCGTCTTCGCCGCCCCCGGATGGGACTTTGGAACCCGCCTCAAGGCCGGCCACGGGGGACTCGCCCCCGAGGACATGTTCGTGCCGCTCCTCATGGCGGGCCCCGGCGTGCCGCACATCCGCCACCCCGGACCGGTCCGGGCGGTGGACGTCGTGCCGACGCTGCTGGAGCTCCTGGGCCGACCCGTGCCGCCGAATCTGGACGGCCGGACCCTCGTCCGCCATCGCTCGGCCGCCCTTCGACAGGCTCAGGGCGGCCCTGAGCCTGTCGAAGGGCATGGTCGAGGGGCCGGCCGGCCCGCCGCCGAGTAGCCCGGCCTCTTCCTACCACCCGACCATCTGCCGCATGCCCCGGAAAAAGCCCGTCAGGTAAAAACGGCGGTAGGACCCCCGGGCGAAACCCAGGTCGGCGAGCGCCCGCGCAAGGACCGGCGATCGGCCGGCCCGCCGAATCCACCGGCGGACCACGTGCGACCGCTCGTGAACCTGCACCAGCCGCGCGCCCCACCGCAGCACCTCGCCGAAGTCCGCTTCCCAGCGGTCGCGATACGAAGGCGGCGAGCCGTCGAGAATGGCCTCGGCCGCCAGCCGGCCGCCTCGAAGCGCATAGCGGATGCCCTCGCCCGTGACGGGGTTGACGTGGCCGGCCGCGTCGCCCACGAGGAGCCAGTTCGCGCCGGCGGTCCGCCCGTCAAACCCCGCCGGCGAGACGATGCAGGGCGACGGACGCCCGAGCGCCCGGTACGCCCCGCGCGCCGGTTCCGGAAGCCCGCCGGCCAGCACGTGCCCGAGGAGCGCGAGGACCGCCCGCGCGGGTCCCCTGCCCCAAACACCGACGGCCGGCCGGTCGTCCCGGCCGAAGACGTAGGCGTATCCGTGGCGGCGCGGACCCGCGGGCTTGACCGACAAGCCGCCAGGGAAGAACACGGTCCGCGCCGTCCCCCGGACCCCCGCCCCCGCCGCGAGATCCTGCCACGCCGGATACACGCCGGCCCCGAACGCCATCTCGGACGGGCGAAACTTGCCTACCACCGCCGAGCGAACGAGCGACCGGCACCCGTCCGCTCCCACCAGGACCGCTGCGCGGTACGCCGCGCCCGCCGTCTGGGCGGTCCACAGCGCGCCCGACTGCCGCACGCGCCGCGCGCGGTCCTCAATAACCTCCGCGCCGGCCTCCCTCGCGCGAGCGAGGAGGTGCGCGTCCAGCCGCTCGCGATCCACCAGGACGGCATCCCCATCGACGGGGGCGGCAGCGCGGAACCGACCGGCCCACTCGAAGACCATCTCGTGCACAGGGGTAGGCTGAAGGGCTTCGGGCCGACCGATCTCGTCCCAGGCGGTCACCGTCAGGCACCCGCCGCACACTTTGGCGTGGCGGCGCGGCGGCTGGAGGAGGGCGACTCTCGCCCCGCCCCGCGCCAGGTGGAAGGCGCACCACGCGCCCGCCGGTCCCCCTCCGACCACGAGCACGTCGAAGTCTCGACCCGTCATGGAATCTATCGTGCCTCAGGCGGGCGCCCCTCGCAAGCCGGCGGCACACCGACCCGCCGGAGATCGGGGCTTGAATGCACGTTCACGACCCGCCGCTTACTCGATGTGCATGAGCATTTCCATGCCGAGCCATTGCTCACCCTCGGGCGTGCCGGGCAGGCGTTTCTGACAGGCATCGGTGATCGGCCACCACTTCTCCTTCGTGGTCTTGTCCAGACCGATGGAGGCGAAGTCCTTGGCGGGGTCGTTGCCGGCGTACTCCAGGTAACTGACCAGGTACTTTTTCCCGTTGATCTCGGTCAAGTAGATGTTGTAGTTCTGGATGTTTGCTTTCTTGATCGCCTTGACCACGTCCGGCCAAACGGCGGCGTGCAGTTCGCGGTACTGTTTCTCCTTTTCGGGGAGAAGCTCGACCACCGAGCCGTACCGTTTGACCTTGGCTTTCGCGGCTTCGTCGGGGGTCGGGTTCGTCGGGCCATACACTGGGTTCACGCGGGTCATGGTTTGGCATCCTATCACAAGGGTCAGGGAAAGAACCAGCAGCACGACCGTCCAAGCCGGACAACGTTCCATGGTTATTCTCCTTATTCTAGCGGAAGAAGTAATACAGGACCACCATGACGACAATCAGCAGGAACGCCAGCACTCGGTAGTCGCCGAGGCCGGGCCATCCCTTGTCTTTCAGCGGCTCGAAGGGGGTCTCCCAGTACAGTTTGCTGGCCCGCTCGCTCTCGCCGACCGGCCAGATCAGCGAGAAGGTCACCTGCATCGCCACGCAAGCGCATAACAGATAGAAGGCCATCATCATGAAGGGAATGCCCATGATGAATTGGACCGCCGCCAGTTCGCCAAACTCGGGGTAAAGCCCGCCGAAATGTTTGGTTGCAAACACCAGGGCCCCCAACCCTGAACCAAACCACAGCGTGAGTTTGGCCGACACGGCCGACGCCCGCTTCCAGAAAACGCCCAGCATGAACACGCAGGTCACCGGCGGGGCGATGTGGGCGATGATGTCGTTCAGACCCTTGAAGATGCTCTCGTAGCTGTCCAGCAACGGCACCAGCCCGATCGCCACAACCACAGCCACGCCGGCGGTCACCCGGCCGATCCACACGAGTTTGTGATCGGTGGCCTCCGGCTTGAACCGTTTGTACAGGTCGAAACTGAAGAGTGTGGAGATGGAGTTCAAGGCGCCGGCCACGGTCGACATGAGCGCCGCCAGAAGGGCCGCCACCATCACCCCCGTCAGGCCGGGCGGGAGCAGCTGCGTGATCATCACACCGTAGATGCCCTTGGAATCCACCACGGCGTCGCCGTACGTCCGGATCGCGGCGGCGGCTTCCGGCGAGATGACGTTCCCCTCGACCGCCTTGTCGACCTTCACCACGTGACTCTTCTCATCGTACAGTCCCGCCGTCTTGAGTTGATTCAGGACCTCGCCGTCCAGTTTGAACGACGCCAGCGCCGCCTTGGCTTTGAGAAATTCGGCGGTGGGGCGGTCGATCAGTTCGGCCTCGACCGCGCGGGTCAAGCCCTCCACGTTGCCATCCTCGTAGAACCCGTTGGCGGTCAGGGCCTCGGCCTTCTCCGGGGCCAGGGTGTACGCGGCAACCCTCTGGCGGGCCCGAAGAATCTTGGCGGCATCGGCATCGATCAGTTTGTTGTCCAAAGCGGCCTGAACGTCCGTCACGGCGCCGTCCTGGTAGAGACCGGCTTCGGTCAACTTCCCGACCTGTTCTTCGTTCAACGGGTCGGTGGTCAGTTGGATGGCGTGGCTCAGGTTGATTTCACCCTTCTTCACCACGGCAGTATCGGAAACCTTCAGTTTGCCGGTCTGATACAGCGTGAAGGCGAACAGGCCCGGCATCACGAAGATAAAGACGGGCAGGATCTTAATCAGGCCGGCGAACAGCGGGCCGACCCGGGCGTGATTCTCGTCGCGGGCGCCCAGCACACGCTGCACGATCGTCTGGTCCGCGCACCAGTACCAGATGCCCAGCACCGGGTAGCCCAGGAAAATGGCGTACCAGGGCATGCCGCTGGCGTCGCCGGGCGGCCGAAGCATGGAGGTCTTGATGATGTCGTTCTCGCCGAAGACGTTCTCCAGGCTCAGCACGGTCTTCATCGGTTCCCAGCCCCCCATCGCGTCCCAGGCGAAGTACGCGATCACGGAGGCGCCGATAACCATGATGATCGTCTGGATCCCCTCGGTGATGACCACCGCCATCAACCCGCCGATGATCGTGTACAGGGCGGTCAGGGCGGCGATAATAATAATACTATGATATATGTCCATTCCAAACAGCGCTTCGAGCACCTTGCCGCCTGTCAGAAAGGAAAAGCCGATGTGGATTATCACCGCCGAGACCATCGACAGCACGGCCAGCCAGTCGCGGCAGGCGCGGTTGTAACGGCGCTCCAGAAAGTCGGGCAACGTGGCGACACGCGACCGGATGTAGAACGGCGCGAAGAACAGACCCAGCATCACCAGCGTAAACGCCGCCATCCACTCGAAGTTGCCCAGGAGCAGGCCGCTGTCGAACCCCGCCTGGGCCAGCGAGACCAGGTGCACGCAGGAGATGTTCGTCGCAAACAGCGCCAGACCGATGATCGGCCAACGCAGCGTCTTGCCGGCCAGGAAGTAGTCCTTGGCCTCGCCGCCCTTCTTCCGGTGACGCAATCCCACCCAGCATCCCAACCCGACGATACTGATGATGTAGGCGATCATCACCACCACGTCGATGGTCTCTATTCTGGCGGAGCCAAACCCGGCTGCCCCCGCGGTTTCCATCGCGAGCGGAAGTGAAATCATGCCGTCTCTCCCTCACGAACTCAGGACCGTGAATCGGGCGCGCAGCCGAGACAGCCACGGCATCCCGACGAGGCACAAAAAATCCGGTCGGTAACGTACACTCCGCTCAAGGGGCGTGTCAATAAATCTTCCGCCCGCAAGGTTCGCCGCCGGGCTTGCTTGCCACGCCATAACCCCCAAGGGCGAAGGCGGGCGCGGCGCTCGCCGTTCTTCCCCCCCGCGCCGGCCCTCACAGGACGCTGGAGGATTCCTCCCCCCGGCGCGAAGGCCGCAGCGTCTCCGGGGTTCTCAAGAGCCGCTCGCGGATGAACCCGGCCACTCCGGCCCCGCTGGGACGCTCAAGAACCAGATCGGCCTCGGCCTTGAGCACCTCGACGGCGTTGGCCACCGCCACGCCCAGAGCCGCCACCCGGAACATCGCGCGGTCGTTCTCGTCGTCGCCGACAGCCACCGTCTCCGACGCCGTGACGCCGAGACGCTCCAGGCCCGCCGCGAGGCCCGTTCCCTTGTCGATGCCGCGCGGCACGATCATGACGGCGTACTTGTTGGGGATGACGTCGAGCGCCAGGCCGAGGTCGCGGATGACGGCCAGCGCTTCTTGGAGGTGCGGCCGCCAGGTGCGGACGACGACGCGGCCCCGGCTGTGGCGAATCGCTCGCTGCCCGAGTTCCTCCGCGAACCGCTCCGGCGGCGAGGGGCCGAGGTCCTCCACCTCCCCCGTCCCCGGAAAATGCAGCACCGACCCGTTCTCGTCCACCACGAGGTCAAACAGGCCGATCTCGGGGCAGATGCCGAGCAACTCGTCATGCGGCCGGCCGGTGACGAGGCCCAGGAGGAACCCCGCACGCTTCGCCTTGGCGAGCGCCTCGAGCGTCGGCGGCGAAATCCCGCCGTCCTCCGCCAATGTCCCATCGTAATCCAGCGCCAGCAACCTCGGCCGCATGGCCGCTCCCCGAAACGAAAATGTTCACCTGTCGCGGCTGTCCAACCCGTTGATCAGGCCGGACAGCATCCGGGCGATCTCTATCCTAACGGAAGGAGAGCAAAAAGTAGAGAGGAGACCGCAGGAGAGCGAACCGGGTGCCCTTGTCAGCCTTGACGCTGCACAATGCTTTGCCCCTGTTTCCACTTTCTACTTTCTACGCTCTCCTGCTCTACCAGTGAAAAGGCCCGCCAAAACAGGCCGATGAGAGGAGAAAGGAGAGCAGGAGACCGCAGGAGAGGGGGACCGCGCCGAGCCAAGGGTTCTCCGCATTACGGGCCTTTGTTGCCTTTTCTACTCTCACCTCACTCCTGCTCCCCTGCTCTACCAGTGAAAAGGCCCGCCGTGGCGGGCCTTTTCACTGGTACCCCCAAGGGGACTCGAACCCCTGTCCCCGGGATGAGAACCCGATATCCTAGGCCGCTAGACGATGGGGGCACCGGTTGTCACATCCAGACTGGAAGGGTTGGTCCTTCGGCCGTGCTCAGGCGTCGCCCTGAGTCCCGGCGCGCCGGGATCGAAGGGGCTGGCCTAGAAGCCCTGTTCGGCTCCGATCCGTCTCGATTCCTCCAGAATCTGGGCCGGCGACTGATCCGGCGGCAGGGCCTCGCGCGCCTCCGACTTCTCGACCTCCTCGGCGATCTGGGCCAGCAGTTCCCGCGCCATCGGCCGGTCGTAACCCACCTCGACCCAGACCTCGCGGTCGGCCGGTGCGCCCGGCTCGGCAATTCGCGGCACGGAGCGGGGCACGTCGCTCGCCCGGTCGTCGGTGCCGGTTTCGGCCATGGCTACCGCGGCGGCGGTCGCCTCACGCTCCATCCGGACGGCCACGCGGGCGACGATCGTCATGCCGTCCCGCCCGATCTCGCACATGGCCGTGCTGCGCCATCGGCCGCCGGCCCCGCGCACGTCCGCGAGCGTCCCCGTCCGTTGGCGGTCCAGAAACTGAGGCCGGGTTCGGATCTCCCCCCGAGCCCAGTTCGACCCGGCGAGTTCAAAATGCTGGCTGAGGACCTTGCGGGCCGCCTCGAACGCTTTCTCGCGGTCGTGCGTCGGCAGCGACGATTCCTCCCAACCGCGAGCCGCGGCCCCGCACCCGCCCGCCGCCACCACCATCACCATCAGAAGATTCAGTCCAAGGGCTTTCACGAGGACGACTATACGGGCGGACGCCGCAGGTGTCAAGGTCCCACCGGCGCGCGCCGCGCCGTAAGGTGCAGCACAAAAAAGTGGCAACCTCCAGGGGTGCCACCGATTGCTTGTCAATCGGTGGGGCTGGTATGCAGCGCACGGTTTGACAAGTC
>Ga0307378_10003530_pt1 | contig 22898 bp, 26 predicted proteins | sample UN1MG_FD_202238 | JGI IMG/M metagenome (GOLD analysis project Ga0307378, IMG submission 202238) | Soil microbial communities from Risofladan, Vaasa, Finland - UN-1 | ecosystem: Environmental > Terrestrial > Soil > Coastal area > Acid sulfate soil | place: Finland: Risofladan, Vaasa | collected...
CGGCCTCGATGGTGGTGGTCTCTGATACGGTCATGGGCGATCCTCTTCCCCGGCGGCCAGTTTCGCCGCAAGCCAGGCTCGCAAAGGCTCAACGGGTATCAGGTGACGGCCTCCGATATGGACGTGCGGCAATCCGTCGCGCTCGATGAGGGTATAGATTTGTCGCGGACTAACGCTCAGGGCGGTTGCCGCTCCGCGAATGGAATAGGCCAGTGGGAGAGGGGCCTGGGGGTCATTTGGCGGCATGGCGCACCCCTTCAGACGGCGCGGGCCGGCGCGCCTGCTCTAGTAGGATCGCCTCAACAGTCGCGCGGTCAAAAAGGACGGCGGTCCCCGCCCGCACGGACGGGATTCGACCGGCCTCGGCTTCTGCTTTCAGCCACGCGGCCGGTACATGCAGGCGGCGGGCCAAGGCGTTCAATGGCCAAAGGTATGTGTTTGTTTCCATGCCCGCAGTATAAAGCCGGGCCGAAAACCAGGAAGGGCGCTTAGACTACTCATGCACTGCGCATGACAAGAAAGTTATTGGGCTGCGGGCTTGACGAAGTAGCCGACGCGGGGCTTGTTGTCAACGTCATAGTGCTCCTTGAGGACCGGCATGATCTTGCCCGTCAACGTGCCTTGGTCTAAGTGGATGGGCGGATCGCGCTCGGCCAGGGCGTCAAGAATCGCCGGCAACATCATGGCGCGGCCACTCGGTAGGGCTTTCAGTATGTCCAGGACGATTGCGGCCCGTTCTGTCAGCGGGGGCTTGTTGGCCTTCCCACAAAGACGTTTTGCGGCCATCGTGCAATAGTCCGCAAGGCGGATCATCCCCGCGTAGTAATCGTTTCCGATCAGGTCCGGCACTTCTGGCAAGGTCGGACAGTTCCTGAGGCGCGTTCTTGCACCGTCGCGGGCAAATCCCACGGCGGAATGCCAGGTGTCAAAATGTGCAGCAAGGCTCCGGGCGTCGGGCGAATAAGCAAACTGATGCACTATTTCCCGAATCCGCCTTGCGAAGTGATCGAATTGATCCACGTAGTGCTGCGGCGTTGCTGCCTTTTCGATCACCGGCAGGCGTCTGCACTCCTCTAACTCTTCCGCGTTCATGCGCCGCCCGGATGCATCGGGAACCTTGTCAGGGGCGGCCTTGGGGGCTTGGGGTGTCGGGGTCTTGGGTTTTCTCTGCGGCGTCACGATCCACCTGCCTTTCTGTATCGGGTCGGTCCAGGGCGGGCAGGTGGGCAGGTGGGCGAACCTTGCCGCGCCCTAGACCTCTTGCGGGGCATGACCCCGCTTCCCGATGATCCTCGATTCTACCTTCCCTCGATAGCCTTTGCCAGCGCCCGCCGGTCCGCTTCGGGCAGGGCGGCCAGGCGTCGGGCCAGGTCCGCCACGTCCGGGGGCATGGCAGGGCCTTGCAAAACGACGGCCGAGGGGATAGAATCCGAAACGTGCGCACGATTTTGCGCCGCCTGTTTTGGAGTTTGCGGTTTTTGTTGGGGTTTTGGCCCCAGGTTCGACTCCTGTCGGGCGTACCATCTTAACTCCTTCTCGGGCGGCGGGTTACGATCCGCCGCCTTTTCCTTGGGGTGTGGAAAACTCCCCATTTTGGCCTGAGTGGGTCACTTTGGGGTCACTCGCACCGCGCGCCGGCTCACTCCGCAGGATCTCACTCTGTATTTTCCGCGTCCTCTCCAAGTCATCCTCCTGCACGCTCAAGTAGTAGGCCTGCGTGGTCTTGATGTCGCTATGGCCGGCCAGTTGCTGGACGACGTGGATCGGCAGGCCCGACGCTCCGAGACGCCCAGCGACTCCTGCGCATGCTCCACCGCCGCCCGGCGCTTCGCCGGGCTCAGAAGTTTCCCTGGGCGGCCACTTTCAGGATCTGGTTGTCCACCGACAGGTCCGCCACCCGCTTCTTGAGGCGGGCGTTCTCCTTCTCCAGGTCCTTCAGCCGCTTGGCCGGGTCCAGCCGCAACCCGCCGTACTCCTTCCGCCAGCGGTAGTACGTCTGCTCCGTCACACCGATCTGCCGGCAGACTTCCCCGACCGTCTGCCCCTTCGCCAACATCACCTCCGCCTCACGCAACTTCCCGATGACCTGCTCCGGCTGAAAAGGCTTCCTGCCCATGACCCACAACTCCTTTCCCAGAGAAACCGGAGCCCGATTCTAACATAGAACCTGGACCGGTTTCTGGGGGGCAGGTCAGAAAGATATTGTGAACAGACACCTCGGAGGCTACCATAAGTGACGACAAAGAAACAGGTTACGCCGTTAGGCGAAGGGCACGAAAAACGGTAGACCAGCACACTCATTCCACAAACCAATAGCCCGCCTTCGAGTTTCTGCACGGGTAGCGTCTGTTACTTGTTCGTGGAGAACACGGAACTCTCGGGCAGAAGGACCACGCGGCCGCTGAGAGGTTGGCCTGCGCCGCCGGCCTCTACCATAATCCCCCAACGCATCCCGGAATGAACCGGTTCCGCGTCGTACAACACCAGAAGGCCCGTACGGCCCGGTACGCGCAGGCCGTTCTTGTTGTAGAGGTACGGCTTGCCCGAAATGGGGCAAACCAGCGGCGGCAGCGTCTGTGAATCCATGCGGTTCAGATCGTCAAGGGTCGCCGGCATTTCCCCTTCAACGGAGAAGTAGAGCAAGAATTGCCCGCAGATGTCGTGCAACCGATCGGCGCACGGGTCGGCCACGGTGCTGGACCGGCGGACCGGCGGCGCCGCTGCGGTCCGGCAGCCCGCCGCGGCCATCGCCACGAGGACGGCGCCGGCGGTGACCAGAAGCCACGAGCGGCGGTTCAACTCATGATCACGGTGATTTCGGATCATCGGGTTCCTTTTCGGCCGGAGGCGCTGATGGGTTCTCTTCCGGCGGAGGCGCCGCGCCTTGCTGCATGCCTTTCATGTGCTCCTCGAACGCGCCTGGCTCCACGGCGTCCTGGATCACCTTGGTGCCGGCCTGTTCGCCCTCGGACATGACCTTCAGATCATTGGGCACACGGGCCACGTGGGGCGTCAGGAACAGCAGCAACTCCGTCTTGGTCTTGTCCTTCGTGGTGCGCCGGAAGAGGACCCCCAAACCGGGAATATCGCCCAAGTAGGGCACTTTGTCAACATGGTCGGTGATGCGGTCTTCCATCAAGCCGCCGATGACGATCGTCTGGCCGTCAAGGATGGACACCCGGCTCTGCGCCACCCGCTTGTTAAAGACCGGTGCGAAGACGGTCGTAGAAAGTTGAACCTGCGAGTCGCTGATGGCCGAAATCTCCTGGTACACGTCCATGATCACCAGCCCGTCGGGGTTGATGTGCGGCGTGACGGTCAGCATGATGCCCACATCGTTGTACAAGAAACTGGTGTTGGTCTGGCCGGAGTCGGTGATCTGCGAGCCGGTGGGTGTGGGGACCGACTGGCCCACCATGATCGACGCCTGCTGATTGTCGCTCGTCAGGATGTACGGCCGCGAGAGGACGTCCAGTTTGCCCACGCCGGCGATGGCACGAAGGGCCACGGTCACGTTGTCCTCGATCAGACTGAAGACCAATCCGGTGGTCTTCGCGGTCACGGAGAAGTTGGTGCCGCCCTTGAACCCCGGGCCGGTCGCGGTGGACATATTCAGGATCGAGGCCTCCACGCCCAGGTCCAACGTCTTCTCGTGCGTGACCTCGGCCACCAGGACCTTGATCAGCACCTGCGGCACCGCCCGATCCAGTTCGTCCAGGATGGCCTTGACCCGCGGGAAGTTCTTGGTGCTCGTCGTCACCAGCAGCGAATTGGTGTCAGGCTCGGCCACCACGTAAACTTTGCCCGACAGGTCGGAGGCCGCCTGGGCCGCCGAAGCCGACAGGCGCGCCGTCCCTCCCCGGCCGGCGGAGGCGGTGCTCGTGGTGCCCGTACGGGCGCCCGACGTACCTGAAGTGCTGCGGCTCGTGCCCAGTCCGCGCATGGCGCTGGAACTGCCGGAGGTGCCGCCGGATCGGCCGCCGCCGCTGCCGGTGAAGCCAAGGACTGACCGGTTCGTGCCCGAGGTCGCTGTGCCGGTCCGGCCGGCGGTAGAGCCCCCGCCCGACCAACCGAAGAGGTTGTTGAGCACCGCCTCGAGGTTGGAGGCGTTGGCGTTCTTCAGCCGGTACGTGAACACCGCCTGGTCGGCGGCGGGGTTGGCATCCAGTTGCTCGACCACCCCCTCAATCACCTTCAGGAGGTCGGGCGGAGCGCTCACGACCAGGGTGTTGGTGCGGTCGTCGGCGGACGCCGTCACCTTCTGCTGGCGGCCTCCACCCGCGGTTGTGGCCTCCTCGGCCGGGGGGGGCCCCCCGGGCCCGCCCCGCCCGCGACCGGATAGGAAGGCGGCTATGGCTCCGCCCTGTCCGCGTCCACCCGCGCCTCCCCCTGTGGGCTGATCTGACTTGAACAGGTCGGTGATCAATCGGGCGGCGTTGGACGCGTTGGCGTACTGCAACTGGAAGACCTTGACCTCGGACACACCCGCCGTCTGCGAATCCAGCGCGCGGATGATCTCTATGATGCGGCGCACATTCGTCTGCGTGTCGGTAAGAATCAGCGTATTGGTGCTGGCGTTAGCCTGCAAATCGGCGTACGAAGGGATCAGCGTGGCCAGGTCCCTTTTGAGCGCCGTCGCGTCGGCGAACTGGATCGGGATAACGTGAGTCACCAGTTGGTCGGAGGGTTCGATCTTCTCGGGATCGGCTCCCGAGCGGACGGGAAGCGCCGCCTTCTTCGCGTCGGCCAGCGTCACGATCTTGAGGGTCCGGCCGGTGCGGATCGCCGCATACCCCTTCTCTTTGAGAATCGTGTTCAGAAGTGCCACGGCCTCATCCACGCTGAGGGGCTGAAGACTCATGACCGTCACCCGTCCTTCGACGGAAGCCTCTTCCACGATCACGAGGCCCGCGGCCGCCGAAAGGTACTCCAGTACCGCGCGCAGCGAGGCGTCCTTGAAATTCAGCAGCAAGGGCCCCTCAAGCGGCTTCCTCGGCACCGGCGCCGCTACAGGTATCGAAGCGGGCGACGCGTTTTCCGAAGTCGTGCCTGTGGCCGTCGGCACGGGTGGCGTCTCCTCCTGCGGCGGCGCGGCGGCCGGCGCCTCCTCCGGCGACGGAATCGGCTCTGACGGTGTCGCCGTCGGCAGGGCTTCGGCTTTCGGCATCGCCGGGGACGCCGCCGGCAGGGAGGATGGCGCCTCCTCCGGCGTTTCCGCATACACGATGGTCTGCGACAAGACCAGCAGCAGCGCGGCCGCCACGACCGGCCAGGTCCGCGAACGCACGCGGCTCACAGGCCAAGGCTTGAACCGCTTGCAGCAGGGGCTGGAAAGGCGAAGTGGCGTTGTCATTTCTGGAGTTCCTGTTCGCGCCGCTGGCGCATTCGTTCTAGAATGCCGGCGGCGCCGCTGTCCTTGGAGTCAGCCGATGAACCGGCAGCGGCCTGTGGAGGGGCTGTCGGAGATTGTGTCGGCGATGGGGTTAAAGGTGTCGAGGGGGTCGAAAGAGTCGGGGCGGTCGCCCTGGCTGCAGATACTGCCCCTGTGCCTGTCGTTGTGATCGTTGGCTTTGGGAACGTGACAGCAGCGCCGGTCAGGTTACTGCCGATCGTGATTTTCGTGGCGGTTCCATCGCAGAGGTACTGTACGGCATCCAGCGTGATCGCTGTCAGGCGGCCCCTTCCCAGAGGGGCGCCGACCTGAGCCGAGGTTGTCTTTCCGGTCTTGGTATTTTCGAAGAACGCCACATAGTCCTCCCCTTGCTGAATGATACCCGTCAGCACCACGCGCTCCTCGTCGTCGCCGGCAGCCGTGGCGGCGGCGCTCGACGCGGGGCGGTGGCTTGGGGGCCTCGCGCGATCGCGGAGGAAGATGTTTCGTTCGGAGAGCACCCGGTAACTTTCCCACGGCGCGGACCGGGTACCTGGCGGGGCGGACAGCGGCGAAGCGGCCACAGCCATCGCCGGCACCAGCGCGAGCAGCCCCCAAATCATACGTTGACGGATCACTCGTCCCCTCCAGTCGTCTGGCCCGGTACGTCGGCCTCGCTCGGTGCGGCGGGCTGGCCTGCCTGGTAGAGCGTTGACAGACGCAGTTGAAGGGTCAGGTCGTCGGTCCCTTCCTTGCGCGAGCCCAACTGCAACTCTTTCAGCCGGATGGGAATCCCGGCGGTCTCCACCCGCCACAGAAACCGCGCGACGGCATTCATCGAGCCCGTGCCGGTGGCCTGGAAGTTGATCTCCTGGAGGTGTTTCTTCGCCGGCACGCGGTCGGGCTTCAGAGAGGAGAGCCTCAGGCCGGCTTCCCTGGCCCAGTCGCCCACGGCGTGCAGGACCTGGCTTTCCGCTTCGGTCGGATCCCGCCTCAGGCCGGCGGCGGTCATCGCTCTCCATTCCGGACTGAGGCGACGCTCGTGCGCCAGCAATCCTCTGGCCCGATCCATCTCGTCCAACAGGCCCTGCTTCTGGGCCTCGGCGGCGTCGCGGGCGTCCAAGAGCGGCGTCACGGCGTAGCGATCCAGCACCAGCGCCACCCCTGCGATCAGCGTGGCAGCCATAATGAGCCGTTCTCGCCTGGAGAGGATCATGGTCCCTCTGCTTTCACAAAGCGGAAACTGATGGCAAAGGACACGTCCCGCGTCTCGCCGCCGACCTCGCGAATGTACAAGGGTTTGACGTCGGAGAACCCGGGGCTTCCCTTGAGGCGGTCCAAGACCTCCAGCACAGCCCCTTCGCCCGTGGCTTTGCCGGAAAGCAGCACACGCATGTTCTCGCCCATGGCCAGGCTGGTGGCCCAGATTCTTCCCTCCACGGGAAACGCGAGGGTCAGTTCGCGCAGGCAATCCAGGAACCTCGGCCTGCGGTCGTACCAGCCCCGGGCGAAGCCCGTTTTGTCAACCACATCCTTGGCGGTCGCGACGCTCGCCTGCATGATCTCGAGTTGGCCCTTCAGGTCCTCTATCTCCTGATGCTCTCGCTGCCAGTCCAGCAGCAGAAAGAAGCCCGCGATGAGGGCGGCAGCCGCCACGCCCGCGGCCCAAGCGACTTTCCCTTTTAGGGCGATTCTCTTGCGGGAGACCAGACGCGAATGCAGGAAATCCACCGCGAGCCTCGGCTTCTGGAGCCCGGCCAGGGCGAGTGCGGCGGCGGCGGCAAACTCGCCGGCCGGCGCGGCGGGCCCCTCGGCGATCCCCAGGTCGGAGGGATACCGGCAGACCCGCACGGCGAGGGGAAGCCGCTCGCCTAACGTGCGGAGCGATCCGGCAGAGAGCCCCCATGTATTCCAGATGAGCCACTCAAGGGTCGGTTCCGGCTGTGCCCCGGGCAGGAGTGCGATGACGCGGCGCAGTTCGTCGGCCAGGTCGGAGATCGAGCCGTCCGCGGGCGATGTGCCGGCGTCGGTCTTAGCCGGGGCCGAGGTTGATAAACGCCTGAGCAGCCTGAATCCGCCGCCCGATTGCATGCTTAACTCCGCCCCGTCCGGCGAGAGGTGCAGCATAAGCCGCCGGCCTGGCGGCTGGCCCGCTGTCGCGGAGGCCAGGCTCATCATCGAGGAGGTGACGGCCAGCACCGTCAGCCCGGCCGCATCGGCCGTCGCTAACAGATGGTCCACGTTTCGGCGAGGGGCGGCCACAAGGAGGACGGACTGTCCCTGGCCGGCCTTGACCGGACCGCTGTAGTCGAAAACGAGGTTCTTGCGGTCGGACGCAAACTCCCGCTCGGTCGCGATGGCAAGAACACCGGCGATCAGATCGGCCGAAGTGGGTGGCAAGGCCTTCTCTTTGGCGATCAACCACTTGGTCCCAAGGCCGATCACACAGCGCGACGCCGAAAAATGATGCTGCCGCAGAAACTGCCGCAGCGCCTTTCCCAAGAGCGCCGGATCCTGCGCGGAGTCACCCTCCGGCATCGGAAACTCCGCGGCGTGAAGCACTTTGCACCTACCATGAACGACGCCGATCTCCACGGCGTCTATCGCCCGTTCCGCTACGGCCAAACCGAGTATCTTGCGCGGTGTCATCATGAGGATCCGGGTCCTTGGCCGATGGTTTGAATCACGGGCTCCAGGCCCATTCCGGAGCGAAGCCCCGTGACGATGTCCGGCGAAAGCGGCCAGCCGAGATGCGTCAGGTTCTGCCGGTAGATCACTTTGGGCGGACTCGAACGCGCATCAATCACGACGCGGCACCGTTTGAACGCGCGGCCGTTGGGGGCGACGCTCACGATGTCGGCCGAGAACTGGTAGGATCGCCCCGTGACGTATCCGCCTATGGCTATGGCCTTCTCGCGCGGCAGGGCCTGTATCACCCAGGAGATGTCGGTGGTGCTCGTGCCGCTCGTGCCGGCCGTGGCGGGCGTGCTGGTCGTGGTGAACGTGCTGCCGCTGCCCAGGAGGCCGCTCGCGTTGGTCGCGGGTCGGTGGGCCAGGAGGGAAGAAACGTCGCTGTCATCCAGTTTCGGCAGACACAGGAGCACCTCCCGCGGGGCCGTGTTCACGTTGATGAGGCCCTTCGGTGGCGCTGCGGACGTGGTCGTCACACGGGGGGCGATCGGCTGAAACTCGTCGAAGGTCAGGCCGGCGCGGTAGTAGAAATCAAACACATTGCGGAACGGCCGCTCGCGCCGGATACGACCTATCACCACCGGCAGCCTGGCGGGCGCTACGGAGCCCTGAAGCAGCGTCGTCAGGGCCGACCCCTGGGCGGTATTGACGTTGACGGGCTGCGGCTGACTGCCGGTCGTGGCGTTGGCGTCCGGCGCGCCGGTGTACACCACCGTCACCGTGGCGGTGGCGGCCGGCGGGCCGCTATACACCGTCACGTCGTCCACGAGGCCCCGGTTCAGGCGGGTGCCCGTGCCGCTGCTCGTCGAGGAGGTGATGAACGAGGTCTCCTCGCCGGGGTCGAGAATGCCATTGCGGTTGGTGTCCCCGCCATAGAGGATGTCCTTGGCGGCGCCGCGGATGAGGAACAGTTCCTCCACCGTTTCCAGGGGGGAGTTCTTGCACTCATAGGGGTCGGGGAGCAGCAGGTAATACTCGCTCTCGGCGCCCCCGGGCGTGACGTTGCTGTCGGCATCGCGCCAATCCACGATGGACGCCGCGAACTCCGGCGTCATGCCGGGCAACTTCGAGAGCATGTCCAACGTGGCTGTGTTGAGGTTCACCTTGGCCGCCTCGTCCGTAATGCCGTAGGAATACGTGCGGTCGTCCTTGCTCGTGGGTCGCAGGATCCAGAAGGCCCCGTCGCCTACCTGGACGGCCTCGCACGGCGTATCGGCATCCGGCGGCGTCTGGCCCTGAAGGCCGTCAACGCGGGCCAGCACGTACTGGGTCGCGCCCTCTTCGACGGCGGCCGCCTGGGCCTCGGCCAAGCCGTTGGCCGAACGGTCGCCCTCCACGCGCGCCGCACGGCCCAGGACCAACACCAATCCGGCCAGCACCAGAAGGATCCACATGGTGACGATCAGCACCGTGCCCCTGGCGCGACGGCCTGCGGCCACGCGGCGGCCGCGCGCTGCACCTCGATGTCCGAAGCCGAAGTCCATCCGATGCCTCACGATGAAGGCTTGGCGACCTGCGTCGAAGCGGACGGCGCCGGCCCGCAGGGGAGCCGGAACACCTGCGACAGGCGATAACCGCCGAGGTTCGGGTCCTTCGGCCGGTCGTCGTTCAGTTGAAGCGTCACTTCAATCGCGACCGGCAGCGCGCCAGTCTCCGTGGTGCTGTCCCAGGTATCCAGCCAGTCGGAGCCGTCGAAGTACCTCAGATTGAACGCATACACGCTGCGACATAGGATTTCCCGTTGCGGTTCGACGGTCGTGGGCGATAGCAGGTTGGTGGTGACGCAGCGCACCAGGACCTGCGTTTTCCCGTCGGCTGAAGGCTCGCACAGAAGTTCGACCTTCTGGATGTCCCCGATCCCCTCCGCCGCCTCGGGGCTGCGGGTGGTGCCGTAGAACGCCAGCGAGTCGGAGTCGTGTCCGAGGTCGTCCGTTCCGTCCTGTCCGGCGAAGGGCCCGGCCAGTTTGCCGTTGGGCACGGCGGCGGACCGGAGGTCCTCGCCCAGTAGTCCCAGGGCGAGATCGGCCTTGCGGACGGGCTCGACGGACGCGATGGCGCTGCGTCGTGCCTTGAAGGCAATGCCGAGGGTGGCGTAAAGCGATCCCGCCAAAATGGAGATCAAGGTCGTTGCGACCAGGACCTCCAACAAGGTGAAAGCAGAAGCCTTTCGGTTGGAGCCCGTCATGGCGAGCCTCCCGTGTAGGCCAGCGTAGTCAACGTGACGCTTCGGTCCCGGCCGCGTTGGTTCCATGAGACTTGCACATCCAACTGCCGTACTTGGGCTCCCTGCCACTGGCCGACTTGGGCCACCCAGCGGTACTCCGGCCGATCGGGAGCAAAGTCGCCGGTCAGTTCGGCGTTCTGCAACTGGCCCGTGGCTACGATCTCCTCCATCTTGGCATGGGCCAAGGCGGTGGCCTCGGTTTGCCGCCGGCTGACACCGGCGGTCTCCAGAGCAAGCGATATACCGCTCATCGCCACCGGCAGGATAATGGCCACCAGCACCAGCGTGGCGAGAACCTCCACGAGCGTGAAAGCCCGGCGAGCCGGCCCGGCCCGAAAAAACAGCATGGCATGGCTCATGATTTCGATGCCTCCGAAGGCGACACGATGTGAAACGCTTCGGTGGCCGACTCGCAGACGACCAGGAAGACTTCGCCTTGTCGGCCCCGGAGTTCAATCGTGACCTCCTCGGCTCTGCCGTTGGGATAGAACTCGATGTAAGCGCGCGGCTCGCTGCCCGTGGGCCGCCGCAGCGTGGCCGTGGTGCCCTGGGGCAGTTTGAAGCGGCAGCCGAATTCGCTGCCCAGGTCCACAAACTCGCCTCCTTGCTGCAGGGTCAACCAATAGGTGTTCGCCTGAGCGTCCACGTTGAGACGATAGACGGTTCCCTGGGCCGCCGCCCGCGACCCCGCCCACTGCGTGAGCGCCAGCATTTGCGCCGCCGCGTCGGCCGTCTGCCGCGAGCCCATGAAGCCGCGCAGCGACGGCGCGGCCATCGCCAAGAGCACGCCCACCAGGCCCAGAATGACAATGAGTTCCAGGAGGGTGAATCCGCCGCCGACTCGTCGGGGCGGACCGCCTTCCGCCTTGGCCCGTGCGCGGTCCGGCTCGCGATTAGCGCTGGGTCCAGTTATCAATGTCATCCGCCGTGCCTTCTTGACCGTCCGGCCCACAGGAAAAGAGGTCATAACCGTTGGTGTTGTGCTGACCCGGATACCTATAGATATACGGAGCACTCCAAGCGTCTTTCGGTACGCCGCGCTTCAGGTACGGGCCTTGCCAACCGTCGGCGTTCGAAGGCTGTTCAAGGAGCACCTTGATCCCTTCCTCGGTGGAGGGGTATCGCCCGCAATCCACCTCAAACGCGTCCATCGCCACCTCGATGTTGGCGATGTCCGCGCGAGCCGCGGTAATCTTGGCCTGCTCGGAGCGCTTGGTGAACCTTGGCACGACCAGGGCCGCCAGGGTGGTTAGAATCACCAGCACCAGCAGGAGTTCGATCAGCGTGAAGGCGCCGACCCATCTTAGCGACATGTGTGCGTGCTTCATGGACGCTCCCGTCATAGGGTTCTTCATGTTTTTTCCAGTTTAACGAATGTAATCCTGAAGGGTGAACACGGGCAGCAGCATGCCGATGACGACCGTTCCTACGATTCCGGCCATGACGAACAGAAGGGCCGGCTCCGCCAGCGCCACCAGCATTCGCAACTGACGATCCAGGTCCGCTTCGTAGGCCGTAGCCAGGCGTATAAGTTCCTGGTCAAGCCGGCCGCTCTCCTCGGCCACGGCGACCATCTCGATGACCGTGGCGGGAAACAGTTGGCGGCAGGAAGCCAGGCTCTGAGCAAGGGGCTTGCCTTGCTGGACCTCCTCGATGGACACGTTCACGGCGTCCGAAAGCGTCTGGTTTCCGATGGCCTGGCGGGCCACCCGTAGCGCGGTGACCAGCGGGACGCCGGCGCCAAGCAGCGTGCCCAGCATGCGGCAGAAACGCACGAGTGCAAAACGAGCCAGCACGCGCCCGAGGGCCGGCACGCGCAGCGTCGCTCGCTCCAGGAACCGCCGCCCCGACTCCGACCGCAGTGCCCGCCGCGCCACCAGAATCGCCAAGCCCGCCGCCACGACTACCAGTAAGCCGTACTTCGTAGTGATGGTGCTGGCTGCAATGATGGCCTGAGTCAGCAGCGGCAAGGTCGCACCGAACTCCGCAAAGACTCCGGAGAAACGCGGGATGAAGTAAACCAGGAGGAACACCAGCACACACCCCGCCAGCACCATCAGGACCGCGGGATAAACGAGGGCCCCCCGGACCTTCGATTTGAGGTCCCGTTCGCGCGATCGGAAATCGGCGATCTGGCCCAGGACGACATCGAGGAATCCCCCGGTCTCTCCCGCACGAACCATGGCCACGTGCACGGCAGGAAACGACTCGGGAAACTTGCTCATCGCATCGGCGAGCGATGTGCCGCCCACGACGTCGTCATGGATCGCGGACCATTGTTTCCTGGCGGCGGCTTGCGATGCCTCCCGGCTGAGGATCTGAAGCGATCGGCTCAGCGGCACCGCCGCCGCCAGAAGATTGGCCAGTTCGCGGCTGAAGGTCTCCACGTCCGTCTGCGACACGCGGCTGGAGCCCGGCAGCAGCTGGAGAAAGGGTTTCCGGGCACCGGCGGCGGCCTGTTCCTCTACCGAGGCCGGAGTCAGCCCTTTTCGGGTGACCGCGTCCAAGGCCGCGGCGCGGTTCGGGGCGGGCACCGTTCCCGAAGTCCGCTGCCCGTTGGAATCCACGGCGGTGTAGGCGAAAACAGGCATCAGTCGTCCGCCTCCTGGGGTTTGCCGTACGGATGGTCCTCTGGCGTCGGCGGAACGCCGGCGAGGTCGGCGTCCGGCTCGCCGCCGGCGCTCGCCCGCTCATCCTTGGTGACCCGCAGGACTTCTTCAAGAGTGGTGCGGCCGCTTCGCACCAGCCGCCAGCCGTCTTCGCGCAGGCTCTTCATGCCCTGCGTGGCCGCCACGTGGCGGATTTCGCCGGCGGAAGCGCGTTCGAGAATCATGGTTCGAATCGTTGTGGTCACCCGCATGGTCTCAAAGATGCCGGTTCTCCCGCGATACCCCGTTCCTTGGCACTCGCGGCAGCCGCGCCCCCGGTACAGTACCTGAGGAGCCTCGTCGCCGAACTCCCTTCTCATCGCTTGCATATCATTGGGGGCAAAGGATTCCTTGCAGTGGGGACAGATGAGCCGCACGAGCCGCTGCGCGAGCACCGCCTCCAGGGACGATGCGACCAGGTACGGTTCAATCCCCATGTCCACCAACCGCGTCAGGGCGCCGGGGGCATCGTTGGTATGAAGCGTCGAGAAGACGAGGTGGCCGGTGAGCGACGCCTGGACGGCGATGTCGGCGGTTTCGCGGTCGCGGATTTCGCCGACGAGGATCACATCCGGATCGTGGCGGAGGATGGACCGCAGACCCCGCGCGAAACTCAGGCCCGCCTTGGTGGAGACCTGGATCTGGTTGATCCCCCGCAGGTGGTATTCGATGGGGTCCTCGATGGTCACGATCTTGCGAGACACATCGTTGATTCGCGACAGCCCCGCATACAACGTGGTTGTCTTGCCGCTGCCGGTGGGGCCGGTCACCAGGATGATGCCGTGAGGCAGCGCCAGAAGGCGCTCGAAGATCGCCCGGTCCCGCTCGCCCATGCCGAGGTGTTCCAGCCCCAGCAGCATCGCGCCTCGGTCCAGCAGACGCAGCACCACCGCCTCGCCGTGAAGCATGGGGATGACCGAGACCCGGACGTCCACCTCGCGGCCGGCGACCTTCAGGCGGATGCGCCCGTCCTGGGGAAGCCGTTTCTCCGCAATGTCCAGGCGGCTCAGGATCTTCAGGCGCGAGACGATGGCCGGATGGAACTGTCGGACCTCCGGCGGAATGTTGGCTTCCTGCAGTATGCCGTCCACGCGGTATCGCACTCGAAGCGCATCTTCGAACGGCTCCACGTGCACGTCCGTGGCGCGCCGATCAATGGCCTCCGCGAGCACCTGGTTCACGAACTTGATGATGGAGGCGTCCTGGGCGGCGGCGGAGAGGTCCGTGTCCTCGTCCGCCTCGCGGTCCACCACCTGCACGCCCTCGTCCTCCGTCTCGGAAACGAGCGATTGCAGCGTGTCGGCCCCGACGCCCAGCAGGCCCTTGATGCAGCGGGTGATTTCGGCCGACGGCGCCAGCGCGACCCGGAACTCCAGCCCGGAGGCCAGGCGCAATTCGTCCAGGCCGCTCGTGTCAAAGAGACGGTTCGAGGCCACCGTCACGACGCCGTCCTCCTGCCGCAGGGGCAGGAGCCTGTGCTCCAGCAGAATGCGGGCCGGGAACTGCGCCAGGAACTCCTTCTGGGGCGGGTGCTGTTCGAGATCAACGTACGGGACATGGAACTCCTCGGACAGGTAGCGCAGCAGCCGGTCTTCGGGCAGACCGCCGGCGGCCAGCAGGGCTTCGTCCAGCGGCCGGCCTTCGGCTACCAGCCCTTGGACCCGCCTGGCGGACGGCTCGTCGAGCAGTCCGGTCTCGCGCATTCGTGCGAGGATTTCACTCATCGTGGCGATCGCCCCGTTCTGTGCCGGCGCCGGCGATGGCCGCCCGTCCGAGCGGCGGGCCCGGACGGGCGGCCGGTCGCCGGAAACTTCAGTCAAGCAGCCCCATCATCACCAACTGCGCCTCCTGGCGCAAGGTGAGCACTTCGCGAAGGTCCTTCTGAGCGGCCGCCAGTTCCGCGTTGGCCTTCGCCCGCACCCCGCGCAAGGCCGCCAAGGCCGTCTTGATCTCCTCCGGCTTGGCGTCCTTGTTCTGGAGGAGCGTCTGGAGTTCCGCCGTCTTCTTCTGGAGGTCTGTCTGGGGCTGGGGATTATCCGCCGCGCCGCCCTCGGGCGCCTGGCCTCGGCGGCCGAACATGGAGCCCATGCCTCCGCTTCGCAACTGGCGGGCCAGCGTCTGCACCTTCTCAATCTTTGGCTGTAGAATCTTCCATTCCTCGTCAGTAGCCCCAAGAGACGCTTTGAGCCGATCCGCCATCTGCTGGCGCATCTGCTCCATCCGCTGTTGCATCTGCTGCGGGTCGCGCGGGCCTCGCCGACCCTGCGGATCGCCCGGCGCTTGCTGGGACATCGCTTGCTGGATCCAGGCCCCGGTCACAATAAGCACGATGGCCACAAGCCACACGGCGTTGCGTCGCAACATGATCCGTCTCCTTTTCAAAGCGTCCTTGGTTACCGCACTATGGGAATGTCACCCCCACCGTGGGGAGGATGCGGGTTGTCTGGCGGCGGGCTCGGCGGTCCGTCCGGCGGCGGGCCACGGCGGCCCCCGTGAGGCGGGCCGAAACCCCGTTCGCGCTGCTTCTTCATCAACTCGTCGTATTTGGCGGCCTGCTCAGGCGTCAGAATCTCCTTGGTGCGATTGACGGCCTCTTCAAACGCCTGTTTCCGCTGCTCTGACATTTCAGCCTCTTTGCGTGAGAACTCAGTGAGAATGGCCTCGTAGCTCGCCTGTTGTTCCGCCGTCAGCAGGGCTTTGATTTTCTGGTCGCGCTCCAGCCGCAAGGCATCGCGTTGCTCGCCTCGCTGCCGGGCGGTCGCACTCATAACCGCCGACCAGATATTACGAATTTGCTCCCGCTGCTGGCTGGTGAGGTCCAGTTCGGCGCCCAGCCATGACGGGACGTGCGGTCGCTGGGATAGGTGGGCGACCAGAAGGCCGGTCACCGCCCCTGCGGCAAAGGTCGCGAGAAAGGCGGCCATCAGGATGGTCTTGATCTTAGTCATGTCCGTTCTTCCGCGAGAGGTCCTGGATAATCCACTGGGCCAACTGTTCCTGCGCGGCAGCGCCAGACGGATCCTGAGGAGCGACGGCCACCGTTTCCCACACGGGAATCTGGCCAGCGGCCTCGTTGGCCGTTGAGATCATCCAGAGCCAGACGCCCGAGACGATGAGAATCGAAGCCGCTACGGAAGCGAACACCTCCGCCATGTGCAAGAGGGCGATCCTGGGCTGGAGATCGAAGGACTGATGCAGACGCTCAAGGGCTTGGGGGGACATCTCCATCCGGCCTGTGCTGCCGATAAGCCGCGACAGCCTCTGGAGCCGGGCCATCTCCACAGCGCAAAGGGGGCATCCCCTGATATGCGCTTCCAATGCGGCTCGCTCGGGCTCGGGAATCTCGCCGTCATAGTAGGCGCTGAGCCGATCCGCTTGTCCGCAATCCGTCATGGCTCGTTCCACCTAACGGTGTGGCTCATGGGCGGCCGGTGTGCACCGCCAGCCACCCCTCCATGCTTCACTAGTCCAAGTACTCCTTGAGCCGCTTCTGCAATTCCCGCCGAGCGCGAAACAGCCGCGACTCAACGGTTCCGCGAGGAATCTCCAGGATCTCCGCCATCTCCTCGTATGACAGGCCCTGAATCTCCCTCAGAAGGACCACCTCCTGGTGTTCGGGCCCCAAGGTTTTTATCGCAGCCGTCACGTCCATTCGGGCATCCGCCGCCGATTGGGGAGAAGGTCTCCACGCATCCGAATGCGACGTTTCCGTAAGCGAGACCAAGGTTGTCTTGCGTTTACGTGCCGCGCGGTGATGCCTGGCGGTCTGTCGGATCAGAATCCGTGTCAGCCAGGTCTTGACCGTCGCCCGGCCTTGGAATGCTCCCAGTCCACGAAAAGCACCCGCGAAAGTCTCCTGCACGATATCCTCCGCATCCGCCGCATGGCCGCTCAAAGCAACGGCCAGGGCAAACAGAGTTGGCGCATGCCGATCCATGAGCTCGTGAAAGGCCGAATGATCGCCCGCTCGAGTTTGATTGACGAGCTCCACATCCGTGGGCTGCCAACGGTCGCTTTCTGTCGCCACACCGCTCCTCGCTGCATGTACGTATAGTTGCTAAACGCACGGAGTTTCTTCCCTATGCAGGGATTATTTTTTTCTTTCCGGCCGCGGTCATCTGGATGGATGGCTACTAGGCCTGGACCCTAGGCAAGTTGTTCTGAACCTGTGCTTCCCGAAAATCACATCCGCGTCGAAACGGAGCAGGTGACTGGCTTTGCTGGCATTGATCGTTGACAACGGGGTGGCGGGTGTGCCCGTGAAGCCCGGGCGTCACGGCGTGACGAGGGCTTCAAGGCGGGGCCTTTCCCCGTTCCGCATCCGGTCGGCGCAGACCGTGAGCGTGGTCATGACCACGGATTCGCGGCCTGGTTCATCAGGCGGCGCGGCGGTAGCGGTGGTGCAGACCGCCGAGGTAGGGCGTGGCGACCACGCGGCCGTTCGCCGGCGGCTCAACGGCTCGTGGCACAGGCGAGTTGCGGTCGAGTGATTGGTGCGTCCGGGCGTGGTTGTAATACTCGACGTACTCGGCCAGAATGCGCAGCAGCCCTGCCGATGCCACTTGATGACGGTCTCGGGCTTAACGATGAGCAGCGCGGCTCGCCAGCCGTTCCAGAGTCTGGCCAGCCAGGCCCAGAAGATACGGTCGCGTTGCCGCAGGGCGGGGCGTTTGACGGACCGCTCGAGGACGGCCAGTGGCTGGCGCAGGGCCAGGTTCTCCATGGCCAGGGCGGCCCGGTTGGCGAGCAGTGCCCGAAGCAGGATGCCGATCAGTTGAATCACGCCCACAGGGAGGCCGTCCTTTCCGGTTGGAAGGCCTCAATCGTAGCGGCGAAGAGCGGGGCAGACAAGAGACGCAAGTGCTTGTAGAATAAGGCAGACGGAATATTCGGGAGGGACCACCCGCCGCAGTTGTGCTCCGCCCTTTACAAAGGCGGCTGTGGAAAATCGGTGGACCACCGCATCCACGGGCGGAATTGGTTCTTGACGGCCCCCAAGATTATCGCATAATAATTTGATTAGACGCCGTGGAAATCGGCCCTGCGGGGCACGAGGCCAGGGTAGGGCTCGCCGAGTGGCGGCCCAATTGTCGGCTCTGTTGGAATCACCGGCGAGGAACCGATAGGTCGGGATGCCGGGCAAGAAGGAGTTGGTCTGTGGCAAAAGGCAAAGTGAAGTGGTTCAATGATCAGAAGGGTTTTGGTTTCATTGAACAGGAAGGCGGCACGGACTGCTTCGTCCATCACAGCAGCATCCAGGGCGAAGGCTTCAAGACGCTCGCGGAAGGTGAAGCCGTCGAGTTCGACGTGACCCAGGGCCCGAAGGGCCCGAAAGCGGAGAACGTCAGGCGCATCACGGCCTAGTCGGTTTTCCAGCATCCGCCCCCGGTTCCTCAGGAGCCGGGGGCTATCTTGCGCGGGTTGTCCCTCTCGAAGATTCGGCGCGCGCTGGAAGATCGAACGGTTGACCTCGTGATACGTCCGCTTCCCTGTGAAGGCTACGAGCCGTGCGAAGGTTGTGCCGGAAGGAAAGATTACTCACTGTCACGAACAGGGGCCCGCGCCTTCGCCAGAAGCTGCTCCATATTCGGTGTAGGATCCGCGGCAGGGAGTAGAATCTCCGGTCACAGGCGTCCATCTCTTGGAGGATGCCAGCCCAGGACAGATGCTTATACCGGGCTACGGGGAAAGTCAGCGTGAAATACCTCCAATCTTCCGGGAACGAGTCGGCGGCGATGCGGCCTTGCGATTTCATCCTGTCCCACAGGCGCGTTCCAGGCAGCGGCGTCAGGAACAGCACGTTGAGGAGGTCCACGCCATAGCGTTCGGCGGCGTCGGCTATCCGCCTGCCAATGCCCCGTTCATCTGCGTCCAGCCCCATGATGAAGGAACCGACCACGAGGATGTTGTGGCGCTGCAAGCGACCCACGGAGGCTCTGAAATCGCGGCCCTTCAAGAGGTTGAATTTCTTGCCCACCTCCGCCAGCCCTTCCTCCGTCGGCGACTCAAAGCCAACGAAGACACCTTTGCAGCCTGCCTGGGCCGCCAGCCTCAGCAGTTCGTCGTCATCGGCCATGTTGATGGTCGCCTGGCAAATCCACTTCTTGCGCAGCCTCGCGTGGATCATGGCCCGGAAAAGATCCTTGGCGCGGGCCATGTGCTTGCGACTCGTGCCGATGAGATTGTCATCAACGATCAGAACCAACCTCTCCCGAATCGTCTGGAATTCCTCCACGACCTTTTCGATAGGCCGTTGCCGGTAGCGATTCCCGTTGAAAACGGACACGCTGCAAAAACTGCAATCGAGCGGGCAGCCACGCGTGGTCTGAATCGAACCGAAGGCGTAGCCGCTCGTCAACAGGTCATTCCGAGCCGGCGGAACGTCTTCCATGCTCACGAACTCGCCGGCATACACCGGCTCCAAGAGGCCTTGCCGGGCGTCTTCCAGAACTTGAGCCCAGACACTCTCGGCCTCTCCCGTTACCACCGAATCCACGCGTTCCATCGCCTCTTCCAAGCACAGGGTGGCATGGACACCTCCCATCACTACCGGCACGCCCCGGTCGCGAAACTCGACCGCCAGTTCGTACGCGCGCGTCGCTTGCGAGGTAAAGGCGGTAATGCCCACCAGGTCCGGCCGAGGCAGGGCGCCGTAGTCCGGTACGCCGAGGTTCTCGTCAATGATCCTGATTTCCCACTCCGGCGGGGTCAAGCCGGCCAGGATCAGAAGCCCCAGCGGCTTCCAGACACGGTACTTACTCCAGCGGCTCTTCTTGGCAAGGCTGACCAGCGGATTATGCGGGTTTATCAGATATAGACGCACGGATCGTGGTCTCTCACATTGACCAGAGCATAGATTGGGCCAGCCGAGATTCCCACGAATGTCAGCTGCCTGGGCTGTCGTGCCGGACCGGTCGGGCCGGTGCGACTCGGCCTTTTCCTCGGTCTCGGCGTCGTCGGCCGCTTCGGCCTCGCCCGCGTCGGCCTCCTCGGGCGCCTCCCCTTCGGCTTCGGCCGCCGGCTCGGCTTATGCCTCCGGCTCGACTTCTGCCGACGGTTCGGGCGGCGCCGGGGGCTCAGGCGCCGGCGGCGGTTCGGGCGCCGCAGCCGGCTGACCCAGGCGCTTCACGTTCTCGGCCCTCGGGCCCTTGGGGCCCTGGGTCACGTCGAACTCCACCCGTTCGCCCTCGGCGAGGGACTTGAACCCTCCGCCCTGGATGGCCGTGTGGTGGACGAACACGTCCGTCCCGTCGTCCTGTTCAATGAAGCCGAAGCCCTTCTGGTCATTGAACCGCTTCACTTTTCCTGTAGCCACTGGTTCTGCCCCTTATGCCCTTCTGTAATGGTTCAGCGTGAATTGGACTTTCGTCCTCTTCCGCCAAGCAACGGATCCGCCCGACCGCCGGACGGTCTTTCGTCTTAGCACGGTGGATTTTCTCAGGCGTGGGGGAGATTCTCCGACACGCTCGGAATGGACGGGAACCCCTTGGCCCAAAGGCGGAGGGAATGCCCTGTTCGACGTATCGTCGAAGTCCCGGCCGGCTATCGCTGGCAGGTTGCGTCCCCGCAGAGCCTGCGCCTGTTTCACCGGCTGGCCCTATTGTCCTGTTCGTTTCGATCATTGTCAAGCGGTTGCGTGAGCGAGCCATTTGCGTTGTGGTCGTTTTCGAGCGTGGCGGCGGCCATCATTGGGCCTCCTGTTCGTAATGGGAAAGTCGGGGATATCTTGGCCAGAGGCCGGTGTGAAGGCAAGAGGAAAGCCGCAGCACCTCATTCAATCGGCGGCCGATTAACATTGGGTGCAAACTATACACCAGTCGCCCGCCGCGCTCCACGGCATTCCGGACTTCCTGTGGAACCGGGTGTGGCCGCATTTCGTGGCAGGGCCTTTTTTGATGTCACCCCGAGCGCGGTCGAGGGGATCTCGCCGTTTTGTCTCTTGCAGGTCCGCGCCCGCCGCCGTAACCTATCGCGTGTGCCACGGCCGGTCTTGCCCGGCCGTGCTCCGTCGGGTGCCACTGGCGGCTTGCCCGCCAGTGCTTCGCCGGGTGCCACTGGCGGCTTGCCCGCCAGTGCTCCTTCCGTTCACGGCAAACCCTCGCCCCTCCTCGACACCCGCGTCATCTATTGCGGCGACAACCTGGTGCAACTCGCCAAGTTGCCCGACGCCTGCGTGGACCTCATCTACATTGACCCGCCCTTCAACTCGAACCGCAACTACGAGGTTTTCTGGGGCGAGACACGCGAAAAACGATCCTTCGATGACCGCCACGCCTCGACTCAAGGCTACATCGAGTTCATGCGGCCGCGCTGCGTCGAACTCGCCCGCGTCCTCAAAAAGACCGGCTCGTTCTATTACCATTGCGACATGCACGCGAGCCATTATGTGAAAGTTATGCTCGATCAGATCTTCGGAGAGAATAACTTTCTAAACGAGATCATCTGGAGTTACCGTAGGTGGCCTACCCAGTGCAGGTTTTTTCAGAGTATGCACGACGTGATCTTTTTCTACCAGCAGACCCACGATAAAGGCCGACCTTTCAACGTCGAATATGAGGCCAATAGCCCAAGCTACCAGAAAAGGTTCAAGGGTAAGACACAGGTTTTGGACCCGGAGAGTGGCACTCGCAAATTAGTGATCGATGAACCCTCAAAGGGATTACCGCGAAGGGATGTTTGGGAGATTTCCATCCTTGCTGGTTCAAGCAAAGAGCGTCTCGGCTATCCCACTCAAAAGCCCCTGGCCCTTCTGGAGCGCATCATCAAGGCGTCCTCGAACCCGAACGGCATCGTCTTGGACGCCTTTTGCGGGTGCGGCACGGCCCTCGTGGCGGCGGAGAACCTGGGGCGTCAGTGGATCGGCATAGACATTTCGCCCACCGCCTGCCGCGTGATGGCCAAGCGGCTGCGCGATGTGTGTCACCTCCGCGAGGATGAGAACCTGTGGCGGGCGGGTCGCGGATTCGTGGTCCGGGACCTCCCGTGGACCGAGGACCAACTCCGGAAGATTCCTCCGTTCGAGTTCGAGAACTGGGCCGTCATCGCCCTCGGCGGCGTCCCCAATAAGACCCAGGTCGGCGACAAGGGAATTGACGGCCGCATCTATCCGGTCAGGGCCATGCCCCGCAAGCCTGTGGCACACCCGCCCTCGGGTGTGCAGGATAGCCAGCCGGGGGCGGCTGGCCCACAGTATGAGACCGGGGAACTCGCGTTCATGGACGTGTGGTACCCGATCCAGGTGAAACAGAAAGACAAGGTGGGCCGGCCGGACATTGATTCGTTCGAGGCGGCCCTTCAGCGCGAAAAACGGACGACCGGTTTCTTTGTGGCCTTTGACTATTCCGAAGACGCCCTTGAAGAGATCAGCGCCTTCTTCAAGCGCTCCGGCATCATGATCCGGGCCCTGACGGTGAAAGACATCCTCGACGAACAGATTGCGAGGAAGTTGGCGTAACCGATTGCGGATTTTGGATTGCGGATTGCGGATTCAGAAGAGTGTGCCACGGCCGGTCTTGCCCGGCCGTGCGTTGTTCGAGTTCTGCTTCTCACTTGATACAAGGAGGGCAAACATGAACGTGCGTGAGTTTGTCAAAGAGACCATTGAGCAGATTACTAAGGGCGTATCCGATGCTCAAAAGTCGTGCAAGGGAATCGCACACGTAGGCGCAACGCGCAAGGTTTACAAGTCCGAACAACCTACAGGTTCCAGTAGTCATATTGAGTTTGATATCGCTGTTGTCGTTTCTAATTCGTCCGAATCTGGCGGGGAGGCTTCAATTGCTGTCTGGGGCATTGGTATAGGTGGTGCAAAAAAGAAAGATTCTGTCACCTCAACAACTGGCCTTTCGCAGGTTTTTGCCGGGCCTCCGGGACGCCGGCCTCACATTTTCTGAGAATTTACTGGCTTTCTTTGGCCGCCCTGAATTTCTGCGTGAGCCTATGGTGCACGTGAACGGCACTTAAT
>Ga0307378_10003531_pt1 | contig 22885 bp, 21 predicted proteins | sample UN1MG_FD_202238 | JGI IMG/M metagenome (GOLD analysis project Ga0307378, IMG submission 202238) | Soil microbial communities from Risofladan, Vaasa, Finland - UN-1 | ecosystem: Environmental > Terrestrial > Soil > Coastal area > Acid sulfate soil | place: Finland: Risofladan, Vaasa | collected...
CTTCAAAGCCGCCATTGTGAAGTGTCTTAGTGAAACCCATACAACACATAAGCAAGCGTTAGACTCGCTACTCACCTTGAAGTTTCAGACCTTTGAAAAAGCGCAATTTATGCCCGCGTGAGGTATAACTGCTGATTGCTAAACGCTGACTGCACATGATCCCTCCAATTGACTTGAAGAGACAGTATGCCAGCATCAAGGACGAGATCGAAGCCGCGGTGACACGCGTGCTCGAAGGTGGTTGGTACATCCTGGGCGAGGAGGTCGCGGCCTTCGAGCAAGAGTTCGCTGCCTACTGTGGCGTCGCCCACGCGGTGGGGGTGGGCTCTGGCACCGACGCGCTCCACCTGGCGTTGGCCGCCTGCGGCGTGGGTCCCGGCGACGAGGTCATCACCGTCTCCCACACCGCCGTCGCGACCGTGGCCGCCATCGAGCTGGCCGGCGCCCGGCCGGTCCTGGTGGACGTTGACCCCACGTGCTACACGCTCGACCCGGGCCTGCTGGAGGCGGCCATCACGCCCCGCACGCGGGCGGTCATCCCCGTGCATCTCTACGGCTGCCCCGCTGACCTTGGGTCCATCTTGGAGATCGCCCGGCGGCACGACCTGCTCGTGGTCGAGGACTGCGCCCAGGCGCACGGTGCGTCCTATCGGGGCCAGCGTGCCGGTTCGCTGGGCCACATCGCCGCCTTCAGCTTTTACCCCACCAAGAACCTGGGGGCCTGCGGCGACGGCGGGATGGTGGTCACGGACGATCCAGGACTGGCGGAGCGGGCGAGGCTGCTGCGGCAGTACGGCTGGCGGGAGCGGTACATCAGCAGCACAAAGGGGCTGAACAGCCGTCTGGACGAGTTGCAGGCGGCGATCTTGCGCGTCAAGTTGCGTCACCTGGAGGAGTGGACACAGCGGCGGCGATCGTTGGCCCGGCTCTACGACGAGCGTCTGGCAGGAAGCGGCGTCGGCACACCTGGCGAGCCGGAGGATACGACGCACGTGTATCACCTGTACGTCGTGCGCCATCCTCGCCGGGATGAGTTGCGCGCCTTTCTGCGCGAGCGGGGCGTGGGAAGCCTGATTCATTACCCCGTGCCGGTGCATCTCCAACCGGCCTACCGGGATCTGGGCTATGAGGCCGGGGACCTCCCGGCCACCGAAGCCGCCGCGCGGGAGGTCCTTTCGCTGCCGCTCTATCCCGAGTTGCGTGACGAGGAGGTGGCGGCGGTCTCCGATGCCGTGCTTGCCTTCGGCAGGGCAGCGTGATGAGGTCGCCGGGGTTGCTGGATGAGATTGGCCTTGTCCCACAGGATCTCCGGACGTGAATGGTCCGTCGTCGTCGCGCTGCTGCTGCTCGCTTTCGTCCTGCGCACGGTCGCACTGACGCGCGTCCCGCCCGGTCTGCACAACGACGAGGTCGTGGACATCAAGATCGCCGAGGGCGTCGCCGGGGGCGAAGGCGTCGCCGGCGGCCGCGTGGCGATCTTTTTTCCCGAGGATACCGGCGCCGAGGTCCTGTATTACTACTTTGCCGCGCCGTTCTTGTGGGTGTCTGAGAATACCGTATTCGCGATGCGCCTGCCGGCGGCCTTTTTGAGCATGGTGAGCGCGTGCGTGATCTGGGCCCTGGCCCGGCGGTTGCTGGGGCCGGTCGTCGCGCTGACCGCACTCGCCGGTTTTGCGATCGTCTTCTGGACGGTCGCGTTCGGCCGGATCGTGCTGCACGTGGTCATGGAAGTGCCGCTGGCGGGACTGGCGGCCTATTGCTTCTGGCGGGCGCGGTCGGCGCAGGGGCGGCGCGCGCTGGCGCTGTGGGCGCTGAGCGGGCTGTCGCTGGGGTTGGCGATCAACGCCTACACCGCGGCCCGCGTTCTGCCGGCGATCTTTGTGGCGTTCGGCGTCTACGTGCTGCTCGTCGACCGGGTCGCAGTCGTCGACCGGGTCGCAGTCGTCGACCGGCCGGAATGGCGGCGCTGGTGGGGGGGGATCGCCATCACGCTGGTCGTGGCTGCCGTCGTCGTCCTGCCACTGTTCCTGTATCTCGTCCAGAACCCGGGCGCCGATCAACTTGCGTTCTTCGACATCGACCGGCCAGTGGTCGAGCTTCGCCAGGGCAACCCCGCGCCGGTGGTTGAAACCTCGCTCAAGACGCTCGGTATGTTCGCCTTCGTCGGCGACCCGTTGCCCTACTATGATGTCCCCGGTCGCCCGATCTTTGAGCCGGTCGGCGCGGTGCTCCTGGCGGCCGGGCTGCTCGTCGCGCTGCGGCGATGGCGCCAGCCCCAATATGCCTTCGTCGTCCTGTGGTTCCTTCTGTCGCTCGGGCCGGGCATGCTGAGCCAACCCGCGCCCAACTACACCCGCACGCTGGGCGTCCAGGTCGTCCTGTTTGCCATTCCCGGCATAGCGATCGCGGCGTGGCTGGAATGGAGAAACCGGGTTTTTGGCGCTTCGCTGGCGAAAAAACCCGGTTTCTGGACGAACGTCGCGCTGGCGCTCCTGTTCGCCGGCAACCTGGCGTGGACTGTGCGCGATTACTTCACGGTCTGGCCCGCCATAGGCAGCGTGCGGTTCTGGCATCAATCGGGGTTAAAGGCCGTGGCGGACCAGTTGCAGGTGGACGCCGATCCGTCGCCGGTTGCGATCTGCGTGCCCGATCACTTGATCGACGAGCGGGAGCCATGGTGGAAACCGGCCTGGCAGCACGTGCGCTACCTGCTGCACCGGCCCGACCTTGAGCTGCGGTACTATAACTGCGCCGATGCGATGGTCCTCATGGACGGCCCGGCCCGGTATGCGTTCCCCGACGCGGCGGACGTCGATGCGCTGGACCAGTTTCCGGTGTATGCCCAGGTCCTGGCCGCCGTGGAGACCGATCTGGACGTTCTACCCGACGGGCTTGGCGTCATCGTCCGCGCGGCGCCAGCGCCGGGTCAACTCCTGGCCGAGGTGGCCGCCGGCTCGACCGTCGCGTGGGCGCCGGAAGTGGGGGGTGCGGACCCGCCGGCCCAGGTACCGGTGGGATTCGGCGACGATCACGGCGGCGTCGATTTCCTCGGATATCGCGTGTTAGCCTCGTCCCTCAAGCCGGGTGATTCGTTCGACCTGGTGACCTACTGGCGCGTGCGCGGTGATCTGCCGCCCCAGTTGTCACAGTTCACGCACGTGCTGGACGCCGAGGGCGCGATCGTCACGCAGCGGGATCGCCTCGCGCTCACCTCGGCCAGCCTGCGTACCGGCGACGTCTTTGCACAGGCCCATCGGTTGGCGTTGCCCGGCGATTTGGAGGCAGGGGAGTACCCGCTGACGATCGGGTTGTACACGCTGCCGGATGGAGCGAGGTTGCGGATCACGCAGGCTGGCCAACTGCGCGGCGATCGGTTGTGGCTGCGGCCGCTCGTGGTGGAGAGATAACACATGTCAACAGTCGACCAGGTCGCAGCCGTGTTGCGACGCGTGCGTCAATGGACGTCCGAACACAAAGAGGGGTTGGGGGTGGCATTCGGGATGCTCGCGCTGGTCGTCCTGCCACTGGCGGACCTGGTCTGGCTTCCACCCGGGCAGTACATGGGGGGAGAATCCGTGGGCAGCGATTTTAGCTTCGCCATGTTGCCCTGGTGGCAGTTCGTGCTCGACAGCCTGGGGCGAGGGGAGTTGCCGCTGTGGAACCCGTACGCCGCTTCAGGCCTGCCTTTCTTCGCCAATCCCCAGCCCGCGATCTTTTACCCGCCGGTGTGGCTCATCGGGCTGCTGCCCCCGACGCGGGTGGTGGGCGTGTTGCTCGTGCTGCACCTCTGGGTGGCGGGGTGTGGGATGATCGCCTGGCTGCGCAGCGAGGATGCCAGCCCGCGCGGGGCGTGGTTTGGAGCGGTCGTTTTCGCCCTCAGCGGCTACTTCCTGGTCCGGGCTTGCGCGGGGCAGAGCGACGTGGTGATGACGCAGGCGTGGCTGCCCTGGGTGCTGTGGGCCTGCCACCGGGCGATGACGCCGCCCAGGGCGAGGACGTCGCCCTGGGCGGGGATGTCGCCCAGGGCGGGGACCCGGCGGCGCTGGTGGTGGGCCGTCCTGGGTGGCGTGCCCGTGGGGCTCTCGCTCCTGGCCGGGCATACGGCCACGTTCTTCTACGTGGGGGTGGTGCTGGCTGCCTACGCGCTCTACACGGCCTGGGCAGACGGCCACCGCACGTTTCCCGGTTTTGTCAAGGCACTCCTCCCGGTCCTCGGCATGGGGGCGATAGGGTTCGCACTGGCCGCCGTGCAACTGATCCCCACGTTCCAGTTCCTGGGCCTCTCCACGCGTGAGCGGGCTACGTATGGGTTCGCCTCCCAATACGCCTGGCCTCCCGGCTACCTGCTCACATTGCTCGTCCCGAACTTTTTCGGCGACCTGGTCAACACGGGCTACTGGGGCGACGGTATCTACGTGGAGCTGATCTTTTACGTGGGTGTCCTGCCGCTGATCCTGGCGCTGGTGGCAGGGGGGCGCCTGCGCCACCGGCTCACGCCCTGGTTGCTTGCGCTCGGTGTAGCGGGGCTGTTGCTCGCGCTCGGGCCGTTCGGCGTCGCCCATCGCTTGGCCACCACGCTGATCCCGCTGTTCCGCGCAACCCGGGCGCCGGCGCGCGCCGGGTTCCTGTTCACCTTCGCCGTCGCGACGCTGGGAGGGCTGCTCGTCACCTGGCTGGAACGGCGACCCACGGAGGTGCTCCAGGGCGAGCATTGGAAGACCGCCGGTTGGATCGTGGGCACGGTCGCCGCGGTCGTCGTCCTGACGGGGTTCATCCTGTTCACGCTGCAGCGGGACAGCAACCCGGAGGTGGGCCGTCTCTGGCACGCCGCCAACTACACGGCGTTGTTCCTGCTCTTCTTTTTGCTGGCGGTGGCATTGCTTGCGGGCTGGCAGAAAGGGCGGTTCACGGGTGCGCAGGGCGCTGTGTTGGCCATCGGGCTGGTGCTGCTGGATCTGTGGAGCTATGGCCGCCCCCTGTTCCACGCGGTGCAGGTGCCGGAGAGCGGCTTCTGGAAGCACGTGGCGAACGCGGTGGCCGTCGATACGGATGGGCGTATCCTGCCCTGGGGCCTGAACGTCTTTGAGCAGAACTTGGGGATACCGCTGGGACTGGAGAGCGTCTTTTCCTACGATCCGATGGGGATCGGGCGGTACAAGCGGTTCACCACTTACGTGGCGGACCCCCAGGCCCGGGCGTACGACCTGCTCCGGGCGCGCTATCTCGTCACGGGGCAGGAGATGAGCTTTCCGGACGACCCGGCGTCGCCCCGTCTGGTCGAGGAGCGAGGCGGGGTGTGGGTCTACGAACGGCCAGGGGCTTTTCCTGCGGCCTGGCTCGTGCATCAGTTCGAGGTGCAGGAGGCCGAGGACGCGCTGTTGGCGCGGCTCAACGACCCCGCGTTTGACCCCCGGCGCGTGGCGCTGGTCGAACGGACGCTGCCCTGTCCCCTCAGCCCGCCGACTGGGGAAGAAACCGTGCGGGTCGTGGGCCGTGGAAACAACACCATGACACTCGCCGTCACGGCGGCTGCGGACGGCGTCCTGGTTCTCAGCGAGGTGGCCTATCCAGGGTGGCGCGCTTTCGTGGACGGAGAGCGCGTGCCGGTGGTGCGTGCCGACTACACGTTGCGCGCCGTCTGCGTGCCTGCCGGGACGCATCGGGTCACGTTTTCCTTCTGGCCTGCCTCGCTGGTCGCCGGCGCGACCGTCACGGTGCTGGCGTGGCTGCTCGTCGGCTGGGCTGCCTGGCAGCGCCGTCGGTCGGGGGGAGAACGCGGATGCCAGGACAACAAGGGATGCGCTGAGGTGGCGGCACCTTCCTTGGATGCTGGAAACGGAGGTGGAGTTTGAGCACCCAGGCGAGGCTTGATCCCATCGCGCTACGGGCCGATTTTCCCATCCTGGCGCGAGAGGTGCACGGCAAGCCGCTGGCCTACCTCGACAACGCGGCCTCGTCCCAGCGGCCGCGGGCGGTGATCGCTGCGCTGGACGAGTTCTACCGCGCCCACTACGCGAACATCCACCGGGGGGTGCACACGCTGAGCGAAGAGGCGACCGCCGCCTACGAGGAGGCGCGGGACAAGGTCGCCGCGTTCATCCGCGCGCCGGACCGCCGGGGCGTGATTTTTTGCCGGAACACGACGGAGGCGATCAACCTGGTGGCCTACGCGTGGGGTCGGGCCAACGTGGGGCCAGGCGATCGCATCGTCGTCACCGGGATGGAGCACCACAGCAACCTGGTGCCCTGGCAGGTGCTCGCCCAGGAGGCCGGGGCCGAGCTGTCCACCGTCGCCGTGACCGACGAGGGGCGCCTCGACCTGGAATCGCTCGACCGGCTGCTGGAGGGCCCGGTCAAGTTGGTCGCGTTTACGCACGTCTCCAACGTGCTGGGCACCGTGAACCCGGCGCAGGAGATCGTCGCCCGGGCGCACGCCGCTGGCGCGCGGGCGCTGATCGACGCGGCCCAGAGTGTGCCCCACCTGCCGGTGGACGTCGGGGCACTGGACTGCGATTTTCTGGCTTTTTCCGGCCACAAGATGTGTGGGCCGACGGGGGCCGGCGTGCTATACGGCCGCCCGGAGCTGCTCGAGGCGATGCCGCCGTTTCTCACCGGCGGCGGGATGATCCGGCACGTGGGGTGTACGGATGCGACCTGGAACGACCTGCCCTGGAAGTTCGAGGCCGGCACGCCAGCCATCGCCGAGGCGGTGGGGCTGGGCGCGGCGGTCGACTACCTGAGCGCAGTGGGGATGGAGGCCGTGTGGGCGCACGAGCGGGAACTGGCCGCCTACGCGTTGGAGCGCCTGGCCGGGGTGCCAGGGGTGCGCGTGATCGGGCCGCCGTCGACCGCCGAGCGGAGTGGCGTGGTCGCCTTCACGGTGACTGCGACCCGGTCGACGACTGCGACCCGGTCGACCTGGTCGCAGTCGTCGACTGAGTCCATCCATCCGCACGACCTGGCTCACGTGCTCGATCTGGAGGGCGTCGCCATCCGCGCCGGCCTCCACTGCGCGCAGCCGCTTCACGAGCGGTTTGGATTGAGGGGCACGGCACGGGCCAGTTTCTACCTCTACAACACCCGCGAGGAGGTGGATCGGCTCGTGGCGGGGGTCCAGAAGGCACAGGATTGGCTGGGAGCGTGAGTCCGGGCAACCCTTGCGAAGGTTAGGCAGCAGATTCCGGGTCGAGGGCGATTTTGCTTGCAGGGGGGCGCAACTCTGCTGGCGCTATCCGTAACCTTCGCAAGGGTGATAGGCAGCAGATTCCGGGCCGAGGGCGATTTTGCTCGCAGGGGGGCGCGACTCTGCTGGCGCTATCCACAACCTTCGCAAGGGTGGTCGGAGTCTGGTCTTGGAGAGGTCAAGTGAACAAACTGTATCGTGAGCACATCCTCGATCATTATCGCCATCCACGCAACCAGGGGACGCTGGCCGACGCGGACGTCTCGTACGAGTTGGATAACCCCGTCTGCGGCGACGTGGTGCGGATCGACGTCCAGTTGAAGGATGGGCGGGTGAGCGAGGCGCGGTTCAGCGGGCACGGCTGTGTGGTCAGCATGGCGTCGGCCTCGATGTTGACCGAGGAGATCTTGGGCAAGACCGTGGAGGAACTGGAGGCGCTGCAGGACGCGGGCGTGTTCGAGATGTTGGGCATCACGCTGGGGCCAGTGCGGGCCAAGTGCGCGCTGCTGTCGCTGCGGGTGCTACAGGAGGGGCTGACTCACCTGGAGGAGGACTCCGGCGGCTAGCCGGCCGTGCTTTCCAGCACCTTCAGGAGTACCTCGGGCAATCCATCCCGGTTACAGCCCGTCACGGTAAACACGGTCGTCGCGCTGGTGGGCAGTCTGAGCTGTACCCGTACCAGTAACTCGGGCCGGACGACGACGAGCGCCAGCGTAAAGTCGGTGTCCTCCAGTACGTCGAACGCTTTCACCCAGCCCCGTCCGCGTTCCATTTCCAGCGGCCCCAGTTCATCCACCACGAGCAGGTGGCAGGGCGCAGCACGGCTCAACACGTCGTTCCCCCATGCCAGCACTGCCGGGTCGAAGCGGAAACGGCCCTGGATCACGCCCTCGTGGAACACGCCCTCGCCCGCGTCAGGTTCGAGCGTCAGCCGGCGCACGTCGCCGCTGCGCACGTCCAGCACGTCCCGTCCACCGTTGGAATGGCTCAAGGTGAGGACCCCGCCGCAGGTGTATTGCCTGGCCTGCGCCAGGCCGACGGTCTTGTGGCAGACGGTGCTCTTGCCGACGCCGCGCTCGCCGGTCAGGATGACGATGCGTGAAGGCATCTCGGTTTTCGTCATTCGTCCTCGTATCCGGGGATCGGCCCAAAGGTGGCCTCGATCACCTTTGGCTCGAACACCTCTAACATACACTCCCACCAGGTCAGACCGTCGGTCTTTTGGAACTCCCACCAGCGGATGTCCGCCCAAAAGTAGCGCCATCGCCACAGCGCCGGCAACCGCTCCCAGCCATAGTCACTGGCGACCGTCGTCAAGTCCACATAGTAGCCGGGCGGGATGCCCTCCTTGGGCGCGCCGCCCTCCACCATCGCGCGCCCGTTCTGCTCCCGCGCGTTCAGGTCCCACACTGCTTCGCGCAGGGGCTCACCCATGCTCCCATCCTGCTCGGCGGCCCGGATAAAGACGCGCCAGTAGGTGACGTTGCCCACGTCATCCCGCACCAGTTCAACCTGCGGCCGATTCGCCTCGTAGGGTTCCTGGTCCAGCCCGATCGCTCTGCCACAGACGTGCCAGCTCATGCGCGAGTGGCCGGAGGGCGGCGTGTACGTGATCGGCCGCCAGGAACTGCCCAGGTGGCCCAGGTAGTCCCATCCCGCCTCCTCGATCACGCGCTGGCGCAGCGCGTTGAAACTCTCGTTCACCCGGTCGGAGAGGAACGGTTCCTCGCCGTCGTGGACGTTGGGGAGCGGGACCGATTCATAGGGCGGACCGGCTTTCGGGGTCGGTTGCACCAACTCGACGTAGAAGGGGGGCTCCTCCGCCGGCACGTCGGCCTCGGCCCGGGCGACGACGCGGGGAGGAAGCGGCAGATCCGTCCACGCCAGTCCATCGAGTGGCCCGCCGGTGCTGTAGACTTCGTGGAACAGGGCCCAGCTTGTCACGCTGGCCGCGACCAGGTAACTGCGTCCGCCCCGCACGTACGTGTAGATCAGGCTTTGCCCGTCGGGGGCCCAGGCCGGGGAGGTGCCCGCGCCGAACAGCTCGGTCTGGGCCTGGTCGGCCGCCAGCGCGTCCCAATCGAAGGCCGTGACCTGGATCGAGGGGTTGCCACGCGGCCCGCTGACGTAGGCCAGTCGGGTGCCATCGGGCGACCAGGCGGGGTCGTCCTCGTCCAGGTCGGGGCTGTTGGTGACGTTGATGATCTCGCGATCTCCGTCGAGGAGATGCAGGTAAATGTCCTTGTTGCCGTCACGGAACGTGGCGTAGGCGATGGCGCGACTGTCGGGCGACCAGGCCGGCCCGTAGTTGGGTGCGGGATCGGTCGTGATGCGCCGCAGTTGCTGCCCGGTCGTGCTCATGACGTAGATGTCCAGGTTCCCCCGGCGGTAGGACTCGAAGGCCAGCCACTGGCCATCGGGTGACCAACTGGGGTTGCCGTCGAACCCGGGATCGTGCGTCAGGCGGATCAGCGCGCCGCTGAGCAGGTCGAGCAGGTAGATGTCCCAGTTATGCGCGCGGTTCGAGGCGAACGCGACATAGTTGCCGTCGGGGGACCAGTCCGGGTCGCGGTCCTCGGCCGGGTCGTAGGTCAGCCGCACCAGTCGCCGGTCGGCCTGGTTGAGCGCGTAGACGTCGGCGTTGCCGTTGCGACGCAGCGCAAAGGCGATGGCCCCTCCGCTGCCGAACGGGGTCGGCGTGGGGCCGGGCGTGGGGGAGGGTCCTGGGTTCGCGCTGACGATCGTCGGCCGGGGTAGTGGCGATTCGACGACCGCCGGCGTCGTGATCGCCCGGTACAGCGCGACGGTCAGCAGCACGAGTACGAGCAGGTTCCCCAGGATCAGGAGGACGAGCAGGCGCACGCCGCGCGGTTGCAGCGTGACCGGCTGCCCGACCTCGTTGGGCCTGCGCACCCAGCGCCAGGCGCGTGCGACGCGACGCCAGAATCGCTGTAGTGCACTCTCTCGCCCCCCTGGCGTCTCCGCCTCGGGCTCGCCGGGCTCTTCCAACCACAATTCGTCCCACTCGACTTTGTCGGCCATACCCGGCCAAGTATACGTCGGCTGGGTTGCTTGTCAAGCGCGCCGCGATGGGATATACTTGGGGAGGCGTGATGCGTGATGCGTAATACGTAATGCGTAATGCGTAAAACGTGATGCGTGATGGGTGGGGAGCGCAGTTTGCGCGTTCACCCCCAGGAGGAGTTTGGACGGTGGAAACAACCCAAGTGTCCCACGTTAACGAGCACCAGCGTATTCCCATGCGGGCTATGCGCGCCGTGGCGAGGCAGATCACGAGCTCGGCGCAAGCGCAGGACCACGTACGTTGACTGATCCGTATGATGCGCTATACTACCAAACCGTCAGCAATTCCCGTTATGGAGTTCGTAGTAACGACTTCAGTCGTTCTTTCTGCGGAACCAGCGACTGAAGTCGCCACTACAAAGCTATACCACGTGACGATAATGCCAAAACGGGAATTGCTGCTGAACCGTAAGGCGTAGGATGCAATGTGGAGGTGATATATGTCATCCGCAGCGATGGCCGAAGGCTGGCCGTTAGAGCAGTTGATCAAGCTGCAACGCTCACAACCATTCCTGGTACAGAGAGCACTGCAACGTCTGCTCGACGAGGATGAGGAGTTGCGCTGGTTGGTTGTGGTCAGCGCTTACCTGGATGAGGAAATCAGCATGGCGCGAGCGGCGTCCTTGTTGGATCTGCATCCGCTGGAGTTGCGTGAGCGTTTCATAGAGAAGGGTATTCCCCTGCGTTTAGGTCCCACCGACAAGGCTGACGCCCAGGCGGAGATAGATGCGCTGCGGGCCTGGAAGCGGAAAGCAGAGAGCGGGGCCTAGAATGCGCCTGGTGCTTGACAACACGGTGATGTCCAATTTTGCGCTGGTTGGACGCACCGATTGGGTGCGTGATGTATGGCCTGGCTTGCTGGTCACGTCCGAGGAGGCGTGGGCCGAGTTGCAGATCGGTGTTCGACTGGGGCGCATTCCGGAGATTGACTGGTCCTGGCTGACCGTCTTGTCGTTGACCGATGTGGAACGGGAGACTAGCAGTGAGTTGACGCCTCCGCTGGACGTGGGCGAGGCGACTTGTTTGGCCCTGGCGCGCAGCCGGGGCTACGCCTTCTTGACGGATGACCGGGTGGCCCGACGTGAAGCACGACGACTGGGCGTGCCCCTCTCTGGAACGATAGGTTTGCTCAAGGCACTGGTGGAAGACAGCCGCATCTCCCCTGAGGAAGCGGACGAGGCTTTGCAGCAGATGATCGCTCTGGGTTACCACTCGCCTGTACGGTCGCTGAGCGAGTTGCGGTAGTGAGCGCCACATATGTGGTTCTGGGAGAGTCTATGCCCAAAGTAACCCCCGTACGCCAACAGTATCTCCAGATCAAGGCCCAGCACCCGGACGCGGTCGTTTTCTTCCGGCTGGGCGATTTTTACGAGACGTTCGACGAGGACGCCGAGATCGCCGCCCGCGAGCTCGACCTGGTCCTGACCTCGCGCCCGGTCGCCAAGGGGGTGCGCGTGCCGATGGCGGGCGTCCCCTACCACGCCGTCGAGGGGTACATCGCCCGCCTGATCGAGAAGGGCTACCGCGTCGCCATCGCCGAGCAGGTGGGCGAGGTCACCGGCCAGGGGCTCGTCGCCCGCGAGGTGACGCGCGTCGTCACGCCCGGCACCGTCGTCGAGCCAACGCTCCTGGACGAGAAGCGCCCCAACTACCTGGTGGCCGTCGTCGTCGAAGAAGACCCTTCGACTCCGCTCAGGGCAGGGCGCGCCGGCCTGGCCTACGCCGACATCACGACCGGCGAGTTCGCCACCGCCCAGTTAGACGCTGGCGAGATAGAGCAGGAACTGGCCCGCCTGCAGCCCCGCGAATGCCTGGTGCCCGAAGAGGCGGGGGAGCCATCTCCAATCTCTAATCTCCAATCTCCAGTCTCCAATCTCCAATCTCTATCCGCCGCCATCCACCTCACCCCTCTCCCCGCCTACCGCTTCGAGCTCGGCGCGGCCCGCCAGGCGCTGCTCGACCATTTCGGCGTGGCGACGCTGGACGGCTTTGGCTGCGCGGGTAAACCGCTGGCGATCCGGGCCGCCGGCGCGATCGTCCACTACCTGCGCGAGACCCAGAAGGGGGCGCTGGCGCAGGTCGTGGGCCTCAGCACCTACTCGACCGCGCGCTTTATGACGCTTGACGCCGCGACGCGCCGCAACCTGGAGCTGACCGAGACGATCCGCGAGCGCAAGGTCCGCGGCTCGCTCCTGGGCGTCCTCGACCTGGCGCTGACGCCGATGGGCGGGCGGCTGCTGCGGGCGCGGCTGGCCCAACCCTTGCTCGACCGCGCGCAACTGGAGGCCCGGCTGGACGAGGTGCAGGCATTCTACGACGACACCATCCTCCGTGGCCGGATGCGCGAGGGCCTCAAGGGCACACCCGACCTGGAACGGCTCGCCAACCGGGTGCTGGCGGGCGTGGCCACGCCGCGCGACTTGGTGGGCATCCGGAAGGCGTTGGAGGCGACGAGGAGGATAGGAAGCCAGGAAGCAGGAAGCAGGGAAGCAGGAAGCACGCCAGGAGATAGCGATGCTTCCTCTCTTCCTTCTTCCCCCTCTTCCTCTCTTCCCTCTTCCCTCACTTCCTCCCTCGACCCCTGCGACGACGTCGCATCCCTCATCCGTTCCGCCATCGTCGACGACCCGCCCGCGAGCGTCTCCGCCGGGGGGGCCATCCGGCCCGGCTTCTCCGCCGAGCTGGACGCTATCGTCACGGCGGCGCGGGACGCCAAGGGATGGGTCGCCAGCCTGGAGGCGCGGGAGCGGGAGCGCACCGGCGTCAGAAACCTCAAGGTGGGGTACAACAAGGTCTTTGGCTACTACATTGAGGTCACCAAGGCCAACCTGAACGCCGTCCCCGACGATTACATCCGCAAGCAGACGCTGGTCAACGCCGAGCGGTTCATCACGCCGGAGCTGAAGGAGTACGAGGCGCTGATCCTGAACGCCGAGGAGCGACAGGCCGAGGTTGAGACGCGGCTGTTCAAGGAGGTCTGCGAGCAGGTGGGGGCGCGGGCGGGTCCGCTCTTGAAGACGGCGCGGGCGCTGGCGCGGCTGGACGTGGCCGCGGCGCTGGCCGAGGTCGGCGTGCGCGACCGGTACGTGCGGCCTGAGCTCGCCGACGACGAGGGGCTGGAGATCGTCGCCGGGCGACACCCCGTCGTCGAGCGGGCGCTGCGGGACGAGCCGTTCACGCCCAACGACCTGCGCCTGGACGGTGGCGAGCGCATCCTGGTCATCACCGGGCCGAACATGGCCGGCAAATCCGTGTTCCTGCGGCAGAACGCGCTCATCGTGCTCATGGCGCAGATGGGCAGCTTTGTGCCCGCCGACCGGGCGCGGATCGGCGTCGTCGACCGCATCTTTACCCGCATCGGCGCGCAGGACGAGGTCGCCGCGGGCCAGTCCACCTTCATGGTCGAGATGGTCGAGACGGCCAACATCCTCAACCACGCCACGCCGCGCAGCCTGCTCATCCTCGACGAGGTCGGGCGGGGCACGAGCACCTACGACGGCCTGTCCATCGCCTGGGCGGTCGTCGAGTACCTGCACAACCACCCCGAGCGGCGGGCGCGGACGTTGTTCGCCACCCACTACCACGAACTGACCGAGATGGCCGAGCGGCTGCCGGCGGTGCGCAACTACAACCTGGCGGTCCTAGAGGAAGGGGATCGGGTCGTGTTCCTGCACAAGGTCGTGCCCGGCGGGGCCGACCGGTCCTACGGCATCCACGTGGCCCAGTTGGCGGGCGTCCCCCGCCCGGTCCTCCACCGGGCCGAGGAGCTCTTGGAGCAACTGGAGAGCGGCGACTTCCGCCCCGGCACCCCTCCGCAAGAGTCCTACCAGCCGGTGCTCTTTGCGCAGGAGCACCCGGTGGTGGCATCGCTGCGCGCGCTGGACGTGTCGACGATGACGCCGCTGGATGCGATCAACAAGCTGTACGAGCTGCAGCGGCAGGCGGAGCAGGCGAAATGAACTCACGGGAACGCGTGGACCTGGCCTTGAATCACGAGGAACCGGACCGCATCCCGCTCGACCTGGGCGGAAGCGTCGTCACCGGCATGCACGTGAGCACCGTCTACCGGTTGCGCCAGGCGCTGGGTCTGGACGCGCTCGGGACCCCGGTCCAGGTGGTCGAGCCGTACCAGATGCTGGGCGAGATCAGGCCCGACCTCGTCGAGGCGCTGGGAGTCGACGTCGTGCCGCTGGGCGGCACCAGGACGATGTTTGGGTTCAGGAACGAGGGCTGGCGGCCGTGGACCACGTTCGACGGCACGCCGGTGCTGGTCCCGCAGGAGTTCAACACCGACCCCGAGCCGGACGGGGACATCCTGATGTACCCCGACGGGGACAGATCCGCCCCGCCCAGCGGCCGGATGCCCCGGGGCGGCTGGTACTTTGACACGATCGTCCGCCAACTGCCCATCGACGATGGGGACCTCCACGTGGAGGACAACCTGGAGGAGTTCGGCCCGATTTCGGACGAGGAGCTGGACCACTTTCGGCGCGAGGCCGGGCAGTTGTACGCCGGGACGGACAAGGCGATCCTGGCCAACTTTGGCGGCACGGCCTTTGGCGACATCGCGCTGGTCCCTGCCCCGTGGCTCAAGCGTCCCAAAGGGATCCGCGACGTGGAGGAGTGGTACGTCAGCACCGTCACCCGCCGCGACTATGTGTACGAGGTGTTCGAGCGCCAGTGCGAGATCGCGCTGGCGAACCTGGCCAAGATCTACCAGGCGGTCGGCGATCGCGTGGCGGCCGTGTTCGTGACGGGCACCGATTTCGGGATGCAGGCCGGCCCGTTCATCTCTCCCCGGACCTACCGCGAGCTATACGCACCTTTTCACAGGCGCGTCAACGACTGGGTCCACGAGCACACCGCCTGGAAGACGTTCATCCACTCGTGCGGCTCGGTGATGGCGTTGATCAAGGATTTCATCGCGGCCGGGTTCGACGTCCTGAACCCGGTGCAGTGTTCGGCGGCCCACATGGAGCCTGTGGAGCTCAAGCGCAGGTTCGGCGGTCGGATCGCCTTCTGGGGCGGGGGCGCCGACACCCAGCGGACGCTGCCCTTCGGCACACCCGACGAGGTGCGCCGCGAGGTGCGCGAGCGCATCCGGGCGTTCGGGCCGGGGGGAGGGTTCGTGTTCAACACGATCCACAACGTCCAGCCCCAGGTGCCGGTCGAGAACCTGCTGGCGATGTTCGAGACGTTGCGGGAGTACGGTCGCTATCCGTTATGAGCAGTGGTCGGAGCGCCAGGTAGTACAGCGACGCTGTTGGCAAATCCGAGGAGCGAGGCATCCCCAGATGCCGGACGCCGCATCTAGGGCCGCACCTGGGGGTGCTTTCTCCTCAAACCGGGAATACACCTACCTCCAACAGCCACCGGGCTACAGCATCCGCCCGATGATCCAGGCGGCGAGCAAAAGGACCAGGCCGATGGGCAGGATGAGCAGTCCGATCCCAAACAGCGGGATCAGGCCGACGCCGACGAGCGAGAGGACCACGCCCACGATCCCCAGCGCGATCATCAGCACGATCCCGACCAACACGAACGGCAGCTTGATCAGCCAGATCAACAGGTCTAACATCGTGTCCATTTCTCCTTTCGAACCACTTGAGCCTGGTAGAAACCGGGTTTTTTGGAAAAACCCGGTTTCTCTGTCTTTATATACGCACATGCGGCCAGCGGGTTGCGTTCCGGAGCGGCTGGGTTCGTAGTAGGCGCTTTAGCGCCGTGAATGCGCGTTATAGCGCGCAGCTCGACATCTACCCCGAGTTCAACCGGCCCGCCAGTGAAGAGGGAGGGTCCGGGAGCCGGTGAGACTCTGAGCGGGTGACAATAGGCCCCTTCCGCTCTCGCCGTGCTCCCAGCCCCCGTCCTCGGGGGCGGCGGCGCACGATCGACGAGTGTTGACACACATCAGTTGCCCCAAGACGGGGCTCAGAGCGATAAGGCAGACCAGAGAGGAGATTGGAGCAAAGATGACGACCCATCCGTTGGTCACCCAACTGCGTTTTGCGCGCAGCGAGCTAGCGCGCTGCCTGGAGGGGATCTCCGGCGAGGACGGACGCCGCCGTCTTATGCCGATGAACTGCATCAGTTGGATCGTCGGCCACCTGGCCGACCAGGAGAACCACTACTGGGTGCTGTGGGCCCAGGGGGAGCGGCTAGCGCCCGGCCTGCACGAACTGGTGGGGTACGGGCAGCCTGCCAGCACCCCGCCGCTGGACGAGATGTGGGCGGCGTGGCACGAGATCACCCGCGCGGCGGACCGCTACCTGGACACGCTGACGCCCGAACTGCTGCAGACGCACCTGGAATGGAAGGACCAGCCGCTGCGGGAGAGCATCGGCACGATGCTGATGAGGAACATATACCATTACTGGTTCCACATGGGCGAGGCCCACGCGATCCGGCAGATGCTGGGTCATCCGGATCTGCCGCAGTTCGTGGGGGATATGTCGGAGGCGCTGTACCGGCCGGAGGGGTAGTGGGCTGGCACCACGCAGGCGCAGGCTGGCTGGCATTGGCGGCCGGCTGGCTACGTGGGCTGGTTATCGGGGAATGTTTACTGTAGCCTTTTGTCCAAAGTCAATACCCGTGAACGGAATTCTGTCTCTCGGCCCAAGCCGCCCGGCGCTGAAGCACCGGGCTGAAAGAACAAAGCCCTGCGGGCTGGAAGTCAGCCCCGAAAGAGGCTTCGCCCTTTCAGCGCGGGGTCTTTAGCCCCGCGCGGCCCCATTGAAGTATTCGTTCACGGGTATTGCCGTTAAACCTCCTACGAGGCTCAACCACTACCTGAAACGACTGCCCGGCGTGTTGCGACAGGACCGCAACTACGTACGCTTCTTGATCAGCCGGTCCGTAGCCAACCTGGGAGGCATGGCCGCCGGCTCCTTCGTGGTGCACGGGGCCGAGCGTTTCGTCATCGGTGGGACAAAAGTCGGAACGCTGACGGTGATCCTGGTGGGCGACTAGGCCGTGATGAACCACATTCGAACACACCCGTCGAGAACGCGCTCTATTACAGCCAGGTGTATGAGGAATTGTGCTGGCGGTAGTTTCCACACAAGAGAGATGAAGCAAAAATACGAACCAACATGGGAATCGCTGGCAAGCTATTCGGTGCCGGAGTGGTACCAGGATGCCAAATTCGGGATTTTCATCCATTGGGGTGTCTATTGCGTGCCGGCCTTTGCCAACGAGTGGTACCCCCGCAATATGTACATAGAGGGTTCGCCCGAGTTTGAACATCACCGTGAGACGTGGGGTCTCCACTCAGAGTTCGGCTACAAGGATTTTATCCCTATGTTCGGGGCAGAAAAGTTCGACCCGGCCCACTGGGCAGACCTTTTCAAGAGGTCTGGTGCCAGATACGTGGTTCCGGTAGCCGAACACCACGACGGCTTTGCCATGTACGATTGCTCGTTTTCCCGGTGGACGGCGGCCAAGATGGGGCCCAAGCGTGACATCATTGGTGAGCTGGCGGCAGCGGTGCGCAAAGAGGGAATGGTCTTTGGAGTATCCAGCCACCGGGCCGAGCACTGGTGGTTTTTCAACGGTGGGATGACGTTCGATTCCGACGTGCAGGACCCGCAGTGCTATGACTTGTACGGCCCGGCCAAACCTGGCCCATCTCTTCACGAGCGGGAAGCATGGCGAAGCAAGGACTGGCAACCCAGGCCGGAGCCAAAGTTCCTGGAAGACTGGCTCGCCCGTGCCTGCGAGCTGGTGGACAAATACCAGCCCCAACTCGTCTGGTTCGACTGGTGGATCGAACAGGTGGCCTTCGAGTCGTACCTGCAGAGATTCGCAGCCTACTACTACAACCGTGGAATAGAGTGGGGCAAGGGCGTTGCCATCAATCACAAACATGACGCTTTCCCGGAAGGTACAGCCGTGTTTGACATCGAGCGAGGTCAGCTCAAGGCCATTCGCCCGCTGTTCTGGCAGACGGATACGGCTGTGTCCAAGAACTCTTGGGGATACGTCGAAAACCAGGATTACAAGACGCCGGCGTCGCTCATCCACGACCTGGTAGACATCGTGAGCAAGAACGGCGCGCTGCTTCTGAACATCGGCCCGCGTCCGGACGGCACCATTCCCGAACCTGAGGAGGAGATCCTGCTCGAGATCGGTCGCTGGCTGGCGGTCAACGGCGAATCGATCTACGGTACGCGGCCTTGGAAGGTGTACGGCGAGGGACCGACTGAGGTGTTTGAGGGCGCTTTCCAAGATACCAAACGGGCAGGGTTCACCGCGCAGGACGTCCGCTTTACTACCAAGGGCGACGTGCTCTACGCCGTTGTCCTGGGTTGGCCGGAAAGTGGCGAGACGGTGATCGAATCGCTTGGCACCGGTCTGGCGCTGTATCCCGATGCCATCGAGCTGGTCGAATTGCTGGGTTCCGAGGAAAAAGTACAATGGTCGCGCGATGCCGATGGACTGAAGGTAAAGCTGCCATCGCGGAAACCGGCCGATGCAGCCTTTGTGCTGAAGGTTACCAAGGGGTAGCTCACCCCAACCGTGTCGGATCAGCGCTGACCTGATTATTCTGATCTCGATGCTGGGACACACCGGCCTACCGCAGTTTGCGGGCGACGTGTCTCAGGTGCCCTACCATCCAGAGGTTGAGGGCTAACTGCGAGCAGCATTTCCACGGACGCAGTTCGCGGGGGATATGTCGGAGGCGCTGTACCGGCCGGAGGGGTAGGAGACTCGCACCATGCGGGCGCAGGCCGGCAGGCACCAACCCGCCTCACTTTGCTGTAGATAGGGCACGTTGAGCGAGGGCATTTCCGCGCTCCGTTATATTCTCGAGAATCTGTTGGGTAAATAGAATCTCGCCGGTCTGCGCGTCTACATCCAGCGCACCGACCTGTTCTAGCGGTCCGGTGGTCGGCAGCGCCAGCCAGACCGGCACACGCCACAGCAGACGTCGCCCTACGACCAGGCTGGGCCGTTCCCCATAGAGCAGGTTGCCCACGTGATCGAGCAATAGCTTGCTGACCTTGCGCTGTGCTGTAAAGTCCGTGATATTGACCTGAGCGGTGAGTGAAAACTCAACCTTGATCTTAGCCGGCACCGGTAGGCTGATCTCGTCTGATTCAACGCTCATAGTACTACCCCGTTTGTGAGGGACCAGGTTTCTTGTGATGAGGACAGTATGAACCCGTTATTGGCCTCCTGTTCTCTATCCTGCGCTGATGTTGAACGGGCACCGAGCCACCTCACGCGCCGTTATTGTACTGTTTCGCCAGGCAAGATGCAAGCGGCAGAATGGAGAGAGACGAGGTGGAATTGAACAACAAGCGGGCGGTCACCGAGCCGTTGTGGAGATCAGTAAGCATAGCACACCCTCACGGGTCTATGAGGCCATCGTCCACAACGGGGACGACAACGTGATAGGCCGGGGAAAGACCATCGGCGGGGCGTTGGCTCGGCCGATCGCCGAATTACTCGATGGCAGGGTCTCTCCCCTTGGTGGAAACTGTGGGCGCTACGTGCGAGAGGAGGACCGATGCTGATCCATCTGGTCCCGGTGACACAGGGGATGACCAGGGAGGAACTGGGGGGCCGCCTGGAGACGGACTGGGTTCACGCCGGGCGGCAGGCGATCCGCGCCGACAACATGATCATCGATCCATCCAGGCCGATCCCACCCTCTGGCGTCGTCGATGTGGACGTCTGGGTACAGACAGGGCCAGTGATGCCAGCCGGGCGCTGCTCCACGATGTCTCAGCCAGCGCAATCGTTGGTGGCGGGGAAGCGGTACTGGAATGTGACTTCGGTGGCGATCTCCACTCGCCTATTGTCGCTGTGTAGCTCCTCGAACGGGCTGTGGGCGTAGCGCCAGCCGATACCGCAGGGGCCGAAGACCTCGTTGAGCCGCTCGAGGACGAAAGCGGCGCGGATAGCAGTGAGCTTGAACATGCGGCCGTTGTCGTTGCTCAACGCCTCGGGCGGGAAGGGGGCCTTGAGTGCCTGGATCTGGCCTTGGGTCAACATCGTTGCACCTCCTCGAATGGATTGCCGTGTACGTGCTCGCTGGGGGAAACGCAAAAAGGGCCGCTCCCGTGGATGGGAACGGCCCTTTCTGGAGAGACCCCCGGCGTTCATTTGGGAGCCTCAAGTATTCATATCACATCACCCGCACGCACATTGGGGGGTGTGTGAGATTACCCGGCTTGCGCCTGGGGACGGTAAGGCTGGCTACGCAACTGGTCGCGCTATTGGTGTTCGGGGATAGACTGTTCTCGGTGCATGGTGTTGTTCGATCTATCCGTCGACGTTCTGGGATTCACACTTGTACTATGCGAAGGCCTGATCTCCCGCCGCCCGCGACCGCGCTTCGCGCGGAATCGACAGTATGACAGATGACAAGAGAACAGATGACAGAGGACTCATTCAGAGCTCCTGGCGCAACGAAACCCCACGAGGTCGATCCAATTGCCAGGAGTAGGTATGCCGCGGTGGGCGCAGCGAGCGTGATTCAGATCGCCCCTCCACGAGCCGCCCCGCAGCACTCGAACCTCTCCAGAAGAAGGCCCCGTCGGGTTCACCTGTCGTTCAGAAGGGTAGCTCCCATACCAGTCCGCCATCCATTCCCACACATTGCCTGCCATATCCAAAGCGCCGCACCAGCTAGCACCGCCGGGATAAGAACTGACACGTGTCGTATCACCCACATAATCACAGCAGCTCGCCAAGGTATCATTTGGTGGGCGATCGCCCCACGGATAGACCAGGCCATCTGGTCCTCGCGCCGCGTACTCCCACTCTGCCTCTGTAGGTAGACGTGCCCCTGCCCATTCGCAGAAGGTCCGCGCCTGGTACCAACTGACCCATATGACCGGATAGTCGTCGTAGTCGCTATTGCCGTAGTATTCATCGCGGGTGGATGAAGTCCTACTTGATGGCGGCTCGCAGTCTCCTGCCTCCACGCAGCCTCGATATTGCGCGTTGGTCACCTCTGTCTGGTCTATCCAGAAGCCGCCCAGCGCCACGGTGTGAACCGGCTGCTCATCCTCGAACCGCTCTCTATCGCAGTCACCACGGTCTTCACTGCACAGTAGCAGTGCGTAGTTCACGTCGTTATCGTCGCTCCCCATCTGGAACTCCCCAGCCTGCACATAGACCATCACCATCCCGTCGGCGGGGCGGATCCAGGTGCCGCCTGTGGAAAGCGCGGGCGGCTCAATTGGCACCGACGTAGTGTCCGGGGCGGGCTTTCGAGTTGGTTCCCTGGTCGGCGGCGCGGTCACTGTTTTGGGTGTTGTGGAGATGACCTCTAACAGCCGGGGCGCCAGGGCCACACCGATGGCCACAAGAATCACCAAGCCCACTACCCCAGCGCCCCATGCCCAGGCTGGCACCGATGGTCGCCGCCCGTGACGCAAGTGCTCGCTTGCTAGTTCCATCAGTTGTGGCACATCCCGATAGCCGGGATCCAGCGCCTGGATCTGCCCGCCCAGGGCCAGCACCTCGCCCCAATCCTGCGTCGCGACAGCGGCCTTTAACTGCTCGTAGCGTTCTGCCAACTGCTCTTGCCGCTGCCTGGCACGCTCTGCGGCCTCCATCGCCTCTCGCAGCTCCCGGGCCAGCTCCCCGGCCCTCTGATAGCGTTCCTCCCGTTTCTTGGCCAGGGCTTTGAGCAACACCCGCTCCACCGCGACCGGCAGGTGAGTGTTCAACTCTCGGGGCCGCGGCGGGGACTTATCGGCGTGGAGACGGAGCACAACCAAGGGCGAGACGTCGTCGAAGGGTGCGCGCCCCGTGCACATCTGGTAAGCTACGACGCCCAAGGCGTAGACATCGGAGCGATGATCTACCTGGTCGCCCTCCGCCTGCTCTGGCGACATATACTGGGGGGTACCCATCACCGCACCAGTGGTGGTCAGTTGCGTCCCATCGGCTGCCCGCACGATGCCGAAATCGAGGAGCGTGGCCTGCCCTGCATCGTCCACCATGATATTGGTTGGCTTGACGTCACGGTGAACCAGCCCGCGTTGGTGAATGGCATCAAGTGCGCTAGCGACCTGCTCCAAAATAGAGACGGTTTGCTCCAACGGCAGCGGTCCTTTGGCAGCGGCAAGTCGTTCGTCAAGCGTTTGACCAGGGAGGAAAGCCATCGCCAAGTAATGCTGACCGGCCTCTTCGCCCACCTCGTAGATAGTGACGATGTGCGGATGGTAGAGCGCGGCGGCCGTCCGTGCTTCCTGCTTGAAGCGTCGGACGAACGTGTTGTCCTCAGCGACGTGAGCACGGAGCACTTTGAGTGCGACAATGCGGTCGAGGGTGGTATCGCGCGCCTTGTAGACGACGGCAAAGCCGCCACGACCGATTTCTTCGAGAATCTCGTACTTGCCCAGCTTTTTCATCGCTCTTCTCTCAACCTGTGCCGCAGAAGCCTCAAGCTACTGTTAGAGTCTGGCCTTCCAGCGGTGATGGTTATGGCCCACGTGTATAGTATAGGCAATCTCGCTTGGAAGTCAAAACATCGTATTCACTCGTGTAAAATGTTACCGAAGTGGTATGATTCACTCAAATGATAACGTTACTAGGAGTGAACATGCCCATAGAAGATAAAATGACTATAGACGAACGCAGGAAGTACCTCCGTAGGAT
>Ga0307378_10003532_pt1 | contig 22883 bp, 21 predicted proteins | sample UN1MG_FD_202238 | JGI IMG/M metagenome (GOLD analysis project Ga0307378, IMG submission 202238) | Soil microbial communities from Risofladan, Vaasa, Finland - UN-1 | ecosystem: Environmental > Terrestrial > Soil > Coastal area > Acid sulfate soil | place: Finland: Risofladan, Vaasa | collected...
TAATGGCGATTACTACGAGCAACTCTATCAGCGTAAAACCATCTTTTTTAGTCATAACAATCCCTTTCCGCTTCTGTTCTTGAAACATTGCCTTGTTCAAAAACTCTATTCGATAACAAGAAGGTCCGGGCTGCAAAGCACGAGGCATTTCTCTGCAATAACCTTCTATTAGTAATCTTTGAAACGTCTTAGCCAATCCGGCCAACTGCTTGCTTGAACGCCGCCGGCTTTTGTCCAGGGACCGTTGACGTCGAAATTGCGATGCCATTTCAGCTTCCAGAGTTCCTTTAGCCCCACTTTGCGGACCGACCAATCCAGAAAGGAACTGCTCGTGAATCCGCGGTGGCGGTTGATACAAATGCGCGCCATATTGTACTGCGCACCTTGAACCCAGAACTCATACTCATTCATTGCGGGCGCTTGGGTTGCCTGCGGCCAGAAATCGAAGCGCAGGGTGTCCAAAAAGACCGGCACTTGGCTCGCATTGGGCACGTTGTACATGTCCCGATAGCCTTCCGAGGAGGGCAGTCCTCCCTCGAAGGGACCCGTTTTCGGAATGCTCAACATGTAGCCGTTTAGACCGTAGCTTCCGTTGAGACCGTGGCGGTTGAGCGTGTACGTCCTGCCCTCGTAGGTAAGGCTCGATGGCGCGTTTGTTGTGGAAGGTTTTTCGATCCCCCATGCGTCAGTGATGTGCAAAGATTGTTTTCTGACGCCCTCTTCGTTCCAGATCGGCGTTTTTGCGGTCGGGCAGAACCACGTCTCATTGGTCTTCCAGTTCTGTTCCGCGTCGTCCAATTGCATAGGCCACCAGTAACCCTCGACACTGCAGCCGGAATAGAACTTGCCGTCATTGTCGTTAATGTAATTGTTGAAAACAAGATTCCACTGGCGGAGGTTGGCGAAACAGCCGATCTGTCTGGCCTGCCCCTTGACCCTAGAGAGGGCCGGCATGAGTAACGACAGTAAAAGTGCAATGATAGCAATTACCACCAGAAGCTCGATTAAGGTAAATCCTCTTTGCCTGCTCATAAATATATTCCTCTAATTCTTAATATCACACCGCCCGCTTGATAAGATGCGCCTCACGATTCTTCTGTTCCGCCAATTTAACATTTTTGCGTTATTAAAGCTTAAACCAGCACATTATAAACTACATCTGCTTTTCTTTCAATATAAAAATAGTGAATTTCCGGCATAATTTGCGATTTTGATATAGTCTTCGGGGCTGAGTGTTTCGGGGCGTTGTTTTGGATTAATACAACATTGCTCGAATATTTCGGGCCAATCAGCAATTTCTGCAAGTCTGCCGCGGGCCAGTTTGCTGCAGGACAGGAGAGTTTTGCGGCGGTGGCCCATAAAAAGATGTACAATCTCGCCGAACAGCTCCATATTCGCAATTCTGTCGGATTTTGCCTGGTCTCGGACAAAGCTGACCATTGCCGAATCGACCTGCGGCTGTGGCCAAAAGACTGCCGGTTTCAAAGTCCTTATTATTTTTACATCGCCGGTCGCACCCAGGAAGATGCTCAATATACCATAGTTGCCGGAAGCCGGAGCGGCAGCCATTCGGTCGGCAACCTCTTTCTGGACAGTCACATACATGGCATCAGCGATTGTCGGGCCCGTGACAAGATTCATCAATAACGATGAGGCGACATCGTAGGGCAGGTTCGCCACTAACAGAATCCGGCCCCGGCATTCCTCGCGGGCAAGGGCCAACGCGCTTACGACGATATGGCTGAGCATGTGCTTGCTTTCGAGGATGTCGGCGTTAATCAGTTGCAGATTTTCGGCGTCTGAGAGCTGTTTTCCTGCAATTTCACTAAGGTTCCGGTCGAGCTCGACGGCGATTACACTGCCGGCTTTTCCGGCTAAAGCCTTGGTCATAGAACCTGTGCCGCAGCCGACTTCGAGCACAACATCATCCTTTTGAATATTCGCAGAATCAACGAGCAGCCGCATAAGATTCAGGTCGATGAGAAAATGCTGGCCGAGCCGTTTATTCGGCTGAACACCTGCTGATGAAAGTAAGTCACGGATTTGGCGCTTCGTCTGCATTGGAATTTAGAATTTATGCAACTTGACTGTGTTTTAGATTGTCATGCTGAATGAAGTGAAGCATCTGGGATTTTAACGGGATTTACGCTATGTTGCCGTTTGAGATTCTTCGCTGCGCTCAGAATGACAAGTTTCATATATACTTATCATAACAATACTTACGTAAAAGTCAGTCAAGTTGTATCTTTCGAATTCTCAATTCTCAATTCGACATTCTAAATTCTTTTTCGTTTTTGCCATTTGTATTGCCGTTGCAATGGCGGATTTCATACTGGTCGGGTTGGCAAGATTTCGGCCGGCAATGTCGAACGCTGTCCCGTGAGCGGGTGACGTTCTGATGATCGGTATGCCGATCGTTATATTGACCGCATGCTCGAAGTCGAGCAGTTTTACTGGGATCATCCCCTGGTCGTGATACATTGCGACGACGCCGTCGAATTCTCCGTTGACGGCCCGCAAAAACAAAGAGTCGGCGCTGAATGGCCCGAGGCAGTTTATTCCATGTTCCTGCGCCAATAACATTGCGGGCGAGATGATCCGCTTCTCCTCATCGCCGAATTGCCCGTCCTCGCCGGCGTGCGGATTCAGAGCGGCCACGCCTATCCTGGGGTTCTCAATGTCAAAGAACTGCTTTAAGGCGTCGTGTAACAAGTCGATAGGCTCGAAGACACAGCCGATTGTAAATTTGTTCCTGACATCGAACAGTGCTTCGTGAATTGTCGCCAGCGCCACTTTTAAAGGTCCGGCGATAAACATCATTACCTTTCGCGGGGATTTGCAGCGATCGGCGAGCATTTCAGTATGGCCCGGCCAGTCCTCGCCGGCCAGCTTCCAACTTTTCTTGCTGATCGGTGCCGTGACGACCGCATCGATAATCCCGTCGCGAGCCGCGTCAATCGCATCAAGACAGAACCTCATCGATGCTTCGCCGGCCATTTTGCTGGGACCCTTGACCCAGGAAGGCACGGAATACTCGTCGTAATCGGCCACAACCACCTTGTAAGGATATTCACGACTGATTTTTTCGTGCTGATGCCGGCCCCAGAACGGTTCGATCTCAGCGGCGTCGGCGGCATAACAAAGCTGCTCGTTCATCCCGAAAACGACAAATTTTGCCGCTCTTCGGATTGCCGGGTCAGCCAGGGCTTTGACAATAATCTCCGGCCCGATACCGGCCGGGTCGCCCATCGTTACGCCGATAACCGGCTGCTCTGTGATCGAATTATTGCCGTTGGTTCTCATAATACCGTTCAACGCCACACCTTCAGCGATCTTTTATATACTATTTAATATCCTAATTGTTTTAGTTTTTCGGCAGTTAGGCTCTGCTTCTTTGGCAGAATCTCATCGAGCTGTCTTTTTATCGTTTTTACGATGATATCAGTCTCAATATTAACACAATCGCCGATTTTTGCCTTGCCTAATGTTGTTCTCTTCAGCGTTTCAGGGATTACTGAGACGCCGAAACTCTTAAGATCTACGGCGGCAGTCGTCAGGGAGATTCCATCGACGGCAACCGAGCCTTTAACGACTATCGCATCGAGCAGTTCGGCCTTAGCAGCGAATTTAATATTTGCAAATTCGCCCGCTTTATCGATTGCATCTACCGTTGCCGTCCCGTCAACGTGGCCCAGGACGAAATGTCCGCCGAATCGGTCGCTTGCCTTCAGAGAGCGCTCGACGTTAACTTCCGAAGAGGGTTTTAGTTTGCCTAATGTCGATTTAGCAAGAGTTTCAGCGCTGACGTCGAAGCTTGCAAGGCTGCCTTGAAGCTTGGCGATAGTCAGGCAGGCTCCGCTTATGGCTATACTGTCGCCGGTTTTGCTCTCATCGGCCAGTTCGCCCAAATCGATAGTCAGGACCATTGACTCGGCGCTTCGGCGAACGGACTTTACCGTACAAATTGTCTCTATAAGCCCTGTAAACATTTGCGATTGACTATTTCTTATTGACTGTTTAATATTGTAAAGATCAGGCTAAGCACTAAAATTATAAATAGTCAATAGTCATTATTCAATAATCAATATCAGAAAGGGGTGGGATAATTATGGATACGTTTTGGCTGAAAATTGTGGGATTCGCGGTTCTCGTTGTGGGCGTGATTGTCCTGATCGGCTTTTTGACATCGGGGACGAAAGAGCCGGAGAAGACGATTTATGATCAGTGGGAGCAGGATGACAAGGAATTGTTGGCCGAGCCGGAGTATAAAGAGCCGCCGGCGCCGAAATCACCGGTGCAGCAACCTGCGCCGACTCAACCTGTGCAGCCATCCAGCCAGGTAGCACCAGCCCAGCCGGCCGAGCAGCCGAAACCTCAGTTTAAAGAGCTCGAGATGGAGGATGAGATCGAGGCACAGAAGCTTTGGACCTGGGTTGAGAATCAGCGGAAAATGGGAAGGCTGCCGGTAATGGGATACGGGCAGATGGTCAAAGGATGCCGGGACATTATTCAGAGATGGCCGGAGAGTAAGTACGCCTTCTTCGCTAAAAGAGCGCTTGCCGATTTGCCGGAGCGTTACCGCGAAATGTACAATATAACCAAGGAAGAAATCGACCTTGGTAATTTGAAATAGGAATAAGAAGAAAGATTTGTAAAGGAATGCGTAGATGAAAACCACTGTATCTGTTGCTAATATCCCTGTGATTTCGATAACCGCCGATTGTCTGCCGGAGGCTTGGGAAAAAGCTGTCCTGGCTGTCTGGGACAAGGGCTTCGATGTCAAAACTCAATACGATAAGTCGCAAGACCCGCCGAGCAAAGACGCCACCGTGATGATTACTGTCAGCGACCCTTTCTCCGAGCCCCGGATTCATAAGAATTTCCCGGGCGGTCCCGAGGAGCTTGAATCGTACCGGCAGGAAGTTGTTAACGGGATTCACGACCACTGGATCGACGCTGCCGCCGGCAAGTGGACCTATACGTATCACGAACGGCTCTTCTCGTATTGTCCGGTTGAAGATATCCGGAATCCCGATTCGCCCAAGCCTTTCAGGAAAATTGACCAGATTCAGTATATTATCGATTACCTCTCGCAAGCCGGGCACAGCCGAAGGGCTCAGGCCATAACCTGGATGCCGACGGCGGATCCGCCTACGGATGATCCACCCTGCCTTCAGAGGATATGGTGCCGTCTGCTGGCCAACGAAGCGGGCGAATTGTCACTCAATATGAATACACACTGGCGCAGCAGGGACCTTTACAAAGCGTGGTTCATGAATGTTTATGCCCTGACCGACCTTCAAAAGAAAATAGCCGACGGCATCGCCGGCAAACGAGGCGAGCCGGTGAAGGTTGGCAGGTATGTCGATATCAGCGATTCGCTGCACATCTACGGCAGCTACTTCAACGAGGTCGAGCCCGAGATAGAAAAGATGCGTCGAAGCCCGTTTACGGAGCGGTCGTGGCAGAGCACGCATCCTGCCTTTGAGATGATGACAAACGAGGCAAGAGAAAAGCTGGCACAGGACCCGGACTGGTACGCGAAAGCAAGAGGCGGTTAGGTCGAAATTTTAATAGAAACTTTTAAGTGCGATACGAAAGGCGAAATATGGCATTGATTGTGAATGGTGAAAAGATTGAGGATTCGGCGATACAGCAGGAATCTGAGCGGCTGAGGCCGGATTATGAGCGGGTGTTTGCCAACCAGGACACCGAAGAGCGAGAGGCCCAACTGCTCGACTGGTCCAGAGAAAATGTGATTGAAAAGCTCTTAATCAATCAGGAAGCGGAAAAGAGCGGTGACAAAATACCGCCCGATCAGGTTCAGGCCGCTCTGGCAAAACTCAAGGAACAATACGAGGAACCGGAGCAGCTCTACAAAGATTTCAACGCCGAAAACGACGAGCAAATAAAGAAAGACATCGAGAAGCAGATGAGAGTTGAGCAAAGGATCGGCCAGGTCTGCAAAGACCTGCCGAAACCGTCTCAGGCCGCGATCCGGAAATATTACGAGGAAAATCAGGAGCAGTTCAAATCGGGCGAGCGGGCCAGGGTGGCTCATATCGTCAGATATGTAAACTGGCAGACGGATGAAAAAACTGCTTATGAGGCGATAAGCCAGGCATACGAAGAATTGAAAAGCGGCGTAGCTTTTGAAGCGGTCGTTGATAAATATACCGATTGTGCCGACAGCGGCGGTGACCTGGGCTTCGTTATGAAAGGACAGATGGTAGAAGAGTTCGAGGATGTGGTTTTCAATTTGGGCGCCGGCCAAACCAGTGACATTTTTCGCACCCGTTTCGGCTTTCATATCGCAAAGGTATATGCAAGGGAGCCGGCGGCTGTGGCAAGCCTTGAAGATGTAAAGGACAGGATCACGGAAGCACTCAAAGAACAGATGCGGTCGGAAGCCATTGATAATTTTATAGATGGATTGAAAAACGAGGCCAAAATCGAAGAGGTATAAGCCGGCCGGAACAATACGAAGAGCCGTGCATATAACGCATGGAGGAGCGTTCGTTTTATCGGGCCGTAAAAAAAGTAGACAAAGTATGTGTCTCGATTTGGCTTTCGAGGTTTTTTATAGTAAACTTTAAATGTAGCACGAAGGAAGGAGTTGGCGGATTAGAAACGACGCTTTCACAGGATGTGAAAGCTTAGTACCAGACCTGAGGGGGGGTTGTATAAGTTTCTTTCCGAGTTGGCCTCTGCGTTCTCTGCGCAGAGGCTTTTTTTATGCAAAATCTTTTTCCTACGTTTTTTTCTTCGCTCGAATTGAAGGATTCTGTATGCCATGACTGCTGAATCCGGAATCCTCGCTTTTACTGCGTATCTCGATTCCTGCTGCCCATTCTTGCAGGAATAAGCTTTAAAAGAGATGGCATGTTGAGATATGTTCCGGTTGGGACGGCACTTATGTCCAGGTTCGCCTTAAAACGGCACGTTGAAAGTTCTTTAGGGCTCAGTAACCCATAAATTGAGGCCGGCAAAAATTTAGCAATCAGCGTCAAATTTTTTTTGACATACTATATATTGTTGTTAGAATGCTGGTGATATTCTATATATAGGGTTAGCTTGATGAGCTTTGAGGAGTAGATTGCCTGTGGCTGGTAAGAAGTTTTCAGTAAAAGAACCCGGATGAAGAGCATCGGCTAACGAATGTATCTCGAACGCAAGATGCAATACGAGATGCGAGAGACGAAATGAAATGTCCCTTTTGTAAGGAAAACCGGGATAAGGTTATTGATTCGCGTTCGAGCGATGGCGGTAGGGTAATTAGACGTCGTCGGCAGTGCATTGTATGCAGGAGACGTTTTACTACCTACGAGAAGATCGGTGAGGGCTTCAAACTCTATGTCGTAAAGAAAGATAACTCCCGGGTTCCTTATGACAGGGACAAGATCGTCGCCGGTCTGCAGAAGGCCTGTTACAAAAGGTCTGTTTCGGCCGAGCAGATTCAGCGAATCGCCGACAAGGTCGAGGAGAATATTTTTCGGAATTTCGATAAGGAAGTTTCATCGGCTTTTGTCGGCGAAAGCGTGATGAAACAATTACGCAGAGTTGACAAGGTGGCATATATTCGCTTTGCAAGTGTCTATCGTGACTTCAGGGATGCGGGCGAATTGATTAAGGAAGTCAGCAAAGCCATTAACGAAGCTGAGCCGGTTGCTCAGCCGACGCTCTTTGATTAATATTTGGCTTTGACTATATTGAGATTCGGTGGATTTTGCAAGGAGGCATAAGGACGGTGATACAGACACAGCTCAAAGTTATAAAGGCCGACGGCAGTATTGAAGAATACCTGCACACTAAAGTCATGGGAACTATCAATAACGCGCTCGGCGAGGTCGACCAGGCAAATATAGATATTGCGGAACAGTTTGCCGAGGTGGTGACGTTTTTTCTGTACAATCAATACAACCGCCGCACCGTCACCAGCGGTGATATTTTTTCCATGATTAAGGTGGTTCTGGCGGCTACCGGTTACGAAGACGCCGCCGTAGCGCTGAGCGAGCATTATTTCGAGCGTAAGCTTAAGCGTTCCAGAATCGAAGTTGTCCCTATCGATGTTCAGGATCTGACCGATGCTGAGCTTCTTGCCGGGGCCGAGGAGTCTACCGGCAGATGCCGGTGGGACAAATCCAGAATCGTTGGGGACCTAATTGCCGGGCACGGTGTTTGCCGACAGACGGCGCGGATGATCGCGGCGATGGTTGAAGAAAAAGTTTTCAACGTGGGAATGACGCTGGTTCCGTCCAGTCTGATAAAACAGCTTGTTCTCGGCGATACCGCCACCGTCCTGCGGGCCCAGCGACAGTTGCAGGCCGTCTAAGCGATAATGCCGCCCAGCAGTCTCTTTGTTCGGGCGAGGATTTGTTCCGGTGTTTCGTCTTCGGCGATATCGAGCCAGTGAACGTTTTGGAAGGTTTTGAACCAGGTCCGCTGGCCTTTGGCCAATCGGCGACTGTTTATCTTTATCGACTCGATGGCATCTTCCAGACTCGTCTGTCCGCTTAGATGTTCTATTATTTCTGCGTAGCCGATAGCGCAACGGGCCTGTTTGCCCAGGGGTTTCTCCTCGTCCAGCAGTGATTTGACCTCATCGACAAGGCCGGCATCGATCATCTTTTTCACCCTTCTGTTTATTCGGCTGCTTGCATCGGCTTTTTCTCTCCGCAGGCCGATGATCGTCCAGTCGTGCTTGATTTGGCGCTGCTCCCACTGCTTCTGGAAGCTCGATATGGGTTTGCCCGTAAGCTGATAAACCTCCAGGGCCCGGACGATGCGCTTGGCATCGTTGGGATTGATACGCTCGGCGGCGGCAGGATCGATTTTCGTTAACTCGCGATGCAGTTCCGCCAGGCCTTCGGCTTCGGCCCGTGCCCGCAATTCGGTCCGGATCTGCTCATCGGTTCCAACGCCATCGAAAAGGCCGTAAAGCAGAGACTTAACGTACAGGGCGGTTCCGCCGACGGCGACGATTTTTCTATTGCGGCTGTTTATCTGCTCCATAGAATCGGAGGCGGTGTCGATAAATGCCCCCACGCTGAAGGAATCGCTCGGCTCAACAACATCGATTATATGATATTTAACGCGTTGCCGGGCTTCTTTGGGCGGCTTGGCCGTGCCTATGTCCATTCGACGATAGACCTTCATCGAATCGATGCTGATGATTTCAGCACCGAGATGTTCGGCCAAATCGTAGGCCAGCCGACCTTTGCCGGATGCGGTAACACCAAGAATAAGAATCATTTTGCTGTTTACTATTTACTCCATATTGTTTACTATTGGTCAATAATCGACGATCAACGCCTGGTTGTCAAGAGTGGGCAGTTGGGGCCGAATCGAATATGGCAAAGAGTACTTCAACAATGGATTTCAATACTCGACTACGCAGGAAAGCACAGTCGGTGAATTATTCTCTGCAGCGAATATTGGATTCCCGGCAAATAAACAGCGAATTGAAAGAATCGCTAAAATACACACTTGGCGCCCCGGGCAAACGAGTCCGGTCGGTGCTCGTTCTCTGGTGCTGTGAGCTTGTCGGTGCCCAGGTGAATAGCAATGCCGAGATCGCCTCGTGCGCAATCGAAATGGTGCATACGTATTCGCTGATCCATGATGATTTGCCGGCGATGGATGATGACGACCTGAGGCGGGGACAGCCGACGTGCCATAAGGCCTTTGACGAGGCCACAGCGATCCTGACGGGCGATGCTCTTTTAACACTTGCGTTCGAGATTCTGGCAGAAGGAATCGACCAGCCGGCCGTCGCCGTAAGACTCATCAGTCAATTGGCTCAGGACGCCGGGGCTGCCGGGATGATCGCCGGACAGATGGCGGACCTGAGAGCTGAAAAAAGTGTCGGTACCAAAAAAATGCTGGAATACATCCATATCAACAAGACGGCAAAGATGTTCCGATGTGCCGCTGCTATGGGAGCTATCTGCGGCGGCGCGACACAAAAGCAGTTCGAGTGCCTGTGTGAATATGGCTTGCACGTCGGCCTGGCGTTCCAGATTGCCGACGATATTCTCGATGAAACCGCATCGAGCGAGCAGTTGGGCAAGACGGCCGGCAAGGATCTCAAAGCCGCAAAGTGCACATATCCCGCGATAGTTGGCTTAGAGAAGGCAAGAGAAGTTCAGGAGAAGCTAACGTCTGAGGCGGTGGCAATGTTGAAGCCGTTCGGACAAAAAGCCGACACCCTGCGCCAATTCGCCACGGCCCTGATGGAAAGAACAAAATAGCAGCTTCTCAAGGCTATTTATAGATACTGGCGAAAAGCCAGTCCATTCCACGATAATTATACTTTCATGCCGAACAGGAACCGGGTGACTCTGGTTCGTTTCACTATCAATTCGTAGCTTGCGAGTATCACAGTAAACGATAGGAAGCTGAGGGCTGCGAACTCGGCAACCATCCCCATGTGCCACTGGACAACGAAGTGGCCGATGACGACTATCAAAAGGAAGTTCAGGATGTAGAACGGGTACGAAGCCCGGCCGGCATACTTCAGGAAACGATTCGTGCCGGAGAGAAATTTCCTTGCCAGGGCCAGCAGGGCAAGGATCCAGCACCAGGTGTGCAAGCCGAGAAAGACCGAGTACAGCATATATCGCGGCGTGTAGGCCGGGCGCGAAAACGCCGGCATCTCGAAACGCATTACAAGGACGAACATCGTGCTGACAATCGCCAGCAGCAGCGAGATTCGCAGGTGCCGGTAGACGGCCTGCCAGAGCGATTCGTGCAGGCAGATGACATAGCCGTAGATAAACACCGTCAAATCGTAGCAGAAATATGTCCAGTCATCATACAGGTTCAGTTGGGCCATCGGCCATTTCGGAGCCAGAATAATATTGATGGCTATCAGCGGAACGGCCAGCAGCAGGATTGCACCTCTCTTTGTAAAAAAGCTGACATATTTGCCCGCCAGGCCGCTCTCGCCCTGCCTTCTGAGGCTGATGAATAACGGCAGAGTTATCAGCGAGAAAATCAATAGGTATGCCACGAACCACAGATGGGCCCATCCGGGCATTGGGGCCCGTCCCGGCATCCGGCTGTGATGAATTGTTGCCAGGCAGTTCGGCCAGAAACGGACGATGTAGTCCGAGAGGCTCTTGTTCTCGCAAACGCCGGGCCAGAAGTACAGCAGCACCGGATAGCAGACCAGCATGAAAAACATCAGCGGTACGAACAGCCGTCTGGCTCGTTCCCTGACAAAGACTCCCGGCGAACGACGGCTCAGCGACAGGCACGCACTCGCTCCGGCGATGAAAAACAGCAGCGGGATCTGCCAGCGAAGGGAAAAGCCCGTGTAGTACCGCAGGATAGTGACACCCAGGCCCTCGTGGACGGAATCTGAAAATCCCGTCACATACGCCATGAGCCAGGCCGCGTGCCACGGAACCAGGTTGAGGATGACCAGCACCCTGAGCCAGTCGAGATCGTAACGGCGTCCGGGTTTGCCTGCCGATTCCGCCGCCGGTATGGTTCTGTTTTCCTCTTGAATGTCACTCTCGTGCATGTTCGCTGCCTCGCGTCCCTGCCCGTTCTCATCCTCTCAATACAAATCTTCTCGCTGCAAACTCTTGGACTTTTGCCATGATGAAGTCGGCAGAATATACCGCAGTTCTGGGGTACAGTCGAGAAAAATTGAACAAACCGAATAATTTCTAAAAGGTACGTCTCGAAAAAAGCTGCACTTTGGTATTGATAACGCCGGGGTGCAAATTCGGACGATAAGAACTCGTGGCGATCCAGTATAGCATGTGCATTTTTCACACTAGTATCGGCCTTTCCGGTCTAGTTGCTATCTTTTTCCTGGTTTTACGATAAGCCAGTTCAAAGCGCCGATTTGGCTAAGGAATAAATTGTTGTTAGGTCGATACAAATACCAAGATAGTTTTTTAAGAGCCGCGTAATGAAAATACATAGATATCAAATCGACGTTATATGGTTAATTCTTGCCGTATTGAGCAATTGGGCGTACGCCGACAAATTGGGCGTATTGATCCATCAACTGATAAAGCAAGAGAGTCTGCTAAACAAGCCCCCTTTCACCAATCAAATCCGGCCGCCGCCTTTGTTTGACCGGAGTTTTCAATAATCTCTTACTTTTAAAAAAATCATATTACGAACCAGTGGCCATAAGAACAACGCTTATGGCCTTTTTTATAAACGGGCAGCTACTATCCCGGCGTTAATTCCGATAGAAGGCTATGTTTCAGATTCTTCTTAGGTAATCAATTGAGAATTGTTGTTATTAGTCGGAATAAGCCAGTTCCTTCGCCAGGTCCTTGTATCCGGCGATTTGTAATATTGTCAATTCATGATACAATCTCAAGCCGGTCAGCTTGGCGGAATAGATTTCTTTTTGGGCGGCCGCATTCTCAATGTCACGGTCAATTTTTGCCCGATGGGCGGCGGCATTGCTGTCTTGAAACATCTTCCTTGTTCGGTACTTGTTTGCGTGGAACATGGTTTTTACCGCTCTCAATGCCAGCCTGTCATCGAGCAGCCATCTATATTCTTTTGTCTCCAGATAGTCCATGAATGATGAAATATCCTTTTTAGCATTTGTCACGTATTTCCGCGCGTGGTCGATGTCACTCCGGCGATAACCGAATGCTTGAAAATCGCTGATAACATTATTCTTGATGGTAGTTCCCTGATCTTCACTGACGTAATCCAAGCTGCCATCGCAATACTCGGGATCGTATCTCAGCCTCAGATCGGTCGCTAATTCGAAGCAGGGCAGCAGCATCCTGTCCAGCATAATCGCGGCGTTTTCATAATCATCACCCAATGTTCCTCTGATGATTGACTTTCGTAATTCCAGGACTTTTTCTTTTGCTCCCTGGAAATCATCCATCCATTCCGCTTTTTCCTCGCCCGGCCAGAGCAGCACCTGGGAATTGAACATGTTTGTACCGTAGCACTCGTTCAGGTCCCTGACGGCCTTTCCCACGCCGGTCGCAATCTTCCTTGTGATAAGATAAAACCAGAAGCGCCATGAGGCCTTCCTGGCAATTTGCCTGGCTCCGTCGATTCTGCCAAAGCCAACCTCATTCTTGATATTCGTCAAGGCTATATTTCCAATGTATTGCTCAAATAGCTTGACGTCGCTCTCGTCGAAATAAGCGCCGTCGCACACATCTTCATACAGATTCAGACTGAAGCCAATTTGTTTCGCCTGGCTCGATTGCGGCAGGGCGTGCCTCAATGCGTAAATGGATGAAATGATATACCCTTCTCGTGACATTTCTATCTTGTCGGTAAGCGGCTTCTCGGTCATGATTGCCATGACAATATCGTCGATATCTTTTTCGCTTCCTGCCCCCAGACGCTGAAGCACGCCTTTGTCCCATCCGGCAATCTCTCCCCTGAGATACTTCTTATCCGCGATAATCCGGTCAAGCTCCGCCAGCCTTTGGTCACGAGTGTATCTGATATCGGACTCATACCAGAACACCCTGTCCCAGAGCGCGTTAAGATGTTCGGTTACCTGCGACTTCCTGTAGTCTTCCATCAGGTTCAGATCGTTTGCTTCTGCAATCGTCGCTAATTTCCTGGAAATCGTTCTTGGAATATATTTGATTCCGGCGCCGATGCCGAGCATTCCTCCGCCCACGATGAACGGCGCAACGATTGCCTGTAATCCCGTAAAACCGGGAAGTCCAAGATAGCTTGACAGATAGCCGGATGAGGTAATGCCGGCGGTCCAAATCGTTGCTTTGGGACTCTTTCGCATCATTACCGTGCCGGCCCTGCTCAGAAGATCCTGGGGACTAATCAGTCTCCAGAAATCCTTGAAAGGCTTGGCGCCTGGATTTTTCTGCTTTTTCATACCCGAGACCTTTTGCGAAACTTAACAATCAGAAAAACATGTTTCAGGAAGAACCTTTGGAGACCCCGCCTGAGACGATAAAGGCCATTGCCTGCGAACTTTCGATGCCCAATGGCTTGACCGCCTCTTTTGGAAAGAGCACAACGTTGCCGGCAAAGTTGTACGATTGAGGCAAATACACCGCGACATAGTCAGAAAGCCCAAAGTTCTCAAGACTCTCTTGTGTCACAAAGCCGACTACTTTTGCGGATCCCCCAGGTGCGAGCGTAGCAATGACGGGCTTGTTGAAGCTCTTTTTATCGCCCGCAAACGCCTCGATCATATCCTTCACAGCCGAATAAAGCAGCTTTATTAATGGGAGCCCGGTAAAAACCTTTTCAATCAGGGCGAATAATCTCCTGCCCAGGAAGTTCGATGCGATAAAACCAATCACAACGATCAATGCAACTGTCAGCAGCAGCCCCACGCCGGGTATCTCGATTCTAAACAGGGCACGAAAGCCTGCATCCAGGCTGCTAAATGCCCAAATCAGCAGAAAAACGGTCAGGGCCATAGGGATGAAAATCACCAGGCCTTTAATGAAATAATCTATAAGTTTCTTCATTTCATAACTCCAAAAAGATTCGTTTAAGTGATAAATCGAAAGTCAAAGCCGGTCATCTTCCTTGCTGGATTCTTATATACATCCGGCGTAAAAATTAATTCTCATCTGAGATTCCCTTTACCAGATTTGTATGACTTATACAACATTTTCGAACCATTTCACAGGACGGTTGTTCTGTCACGGCGTGAACCGTCTTCCAGAATTCGTGAATTGTTCCTTTCGGAATAACCGCAATTGTCAAACGCTCGCTTTCACTCGTGACATCCTTTTTGCTGCATCCCGCCAAAGAAATACCGAGCACAAAAGCAAGCGAAAGGATTGTTGTTGCCCGTATCATGCTATACTCCCTGAAGGTTGGCGTAATTTTTCAATCTTTCCCGGATTCAATACGGATTCGGGCGTAACGAAGATTAGGATTGTCGTTGGCAGTGCCGAAGATGTCAATAATATCGGATGGTTTTGATCCGCCGCGAAGCGTGTTCGTAAAGAAATTGCCAAACGGATGCTTCAGCCCGATACGCTCGAACTTCGGCTTGTTATTGCCTGCCGGTATTCGACCGAGAAAATTGCCGTATGTGCGTTGTCCATTTTCGATGCTCGTGCCGGCTGCGATTACATAAAGCTCTCCCGCACCGCTGATATGAAAGCGGCTGAACGAAGGCTCGAAATCTGCCGGTCCGCCGGGCTTCTCAGCCAGCGTCCGGCGTGAGAGAACTTTGCCGTCTTTGACTACGACATACTCAAGGTAGGCAGTCATCGCCTCGCCCGGAAAGTACTTATCGCGGATGAATCCGTATTGATGCGGCTGCTTCAGATAGAGCAGGTGGGCGGCGCCAGTCTCGTCGATGTAAAGATCGAGATTGCGAATATGCCCGCACGTTTTTTCAACGGTATCGATTTCGATAGGGGCACTGAAACCGGTCGAGCGGATATCGTCGGTGTACGTATAAAACAGCCGCCGGAAGACATAGTCCCAATCGCTTTTTAGTTTTTCGTATTTGAGCTTCTTCCATTCGGCAACCGGTTCGACAATATCGCTAATCGCCATCACGTGGGCCGAGCTGTCCCGCAGGGCGACCTGGGGATAGCAAGACCTGATGGGAAATGTGATAGTCCCTTTTTCATGCCATTGGCCGTTGCTGTCACGGTATGAAACGAATTGCTCGCTGGTCCTGGCGTTAATGTCCAGGAGCAAAAGCTCGCCTTTAGCTCCGTCTGCTGCAAAGCCCCTGTAGGAATGGTCGGTGAAATAAGATCCATCTGCCCAGGCCGGCGTGTGTGTTTTAGCGGGCGCTGCCGGATTAGCCGGATCGAACTCAAGCACCAGCGGATTGCAAGGCCCGTATTTCGTGCCGGCAGGCTCGGTGGAAGGATTGACCGACAGAAAAACATGTCCTCCTTGAAACACCGCCAGGGGGCAGGGCTCTCGCTGCCGATATTCCTTTTCGCTTTGCGCAAGCTTCCAGCCGTCCGCCGAACGATGCCACAACTGCCAGCGCGTATTGCAGAGTAGCGGAACATTCTCGCCGGTTTCGTTGGTCGAGAGATAAACGTCGCCGCCTTGCCTTGCAATCACCGTCGAGCCGTAGCACCACAAGGGCCCCGCACCGTTATTCGCCGGCGTATACCTGGTGACAACCTCCTCGACTTCGACCGTGCAGCGAACGCTTTGCTCTTTGCCATCTGCATCCGCAGCGGATATTGTGGAAAAACAACATAAGCAGCAGACAATCACCCACGGGAAACAACGAATTCTTGACCGATACATTATAAGCTCCTGACTTAAAGAATTTTCATAAACGATTCCAAACGATATTTCAATTCATTAGGATACCAAATCTATCCGCTGAATGTAATAACCAGGATGCTCATAGGGAAATATCGAAAATGTGCTACCGGATGGTCCTGTGCCGTAAAATGTTCGTATGTAGTTTACTTAAATGTGCTTAGAGACATAAAAAATTTAACGTGGTCAGGCGAATTTCGGCAATAAAACAATCGCTTCCTGCGTCTTTAAGACAGTTTGGGTCCGCACTGTGTGGATCGAGTTGTATCCAAATCATTTAGGAGTTACTGTTATGAAGAAGGTGTTGATTTGCAGTGTTGCGGCAATAGCCATCCTGTTGGCCGGCAGCATGGCCCTGGCCAAAGAAAAAGACAGGTCCAAAGTGAAAAACAAGGAAAATGCCAGAGAGACGAAGAAACTCTCTGAACAGGACAAGCAGTGGAGAGAGAAGTTCAAGGAGATGACGCCTGAGCAGAAGCGTGTTGCACTGGCGCAGAAAGACTTCGATGCCGAGCTGGCCCCATGGCGGCAGGTCCGAAAGATAGCCGCCGGCGAGAATGCCACCAGGACAGTGGCGGCAATCGATAAGATCATTGCCGACAAGCAAACCCAGTTCAAGAAGAAGCTGGCAACGGTAAAGGAAAAAAAGCCTGTTAAGAGTGAGAAGACCAAAGACGAAGGAAGTCGCCGGGAGGGCCGAAAAGCCGGACGCAAGAAGGCTGAAAACGAGGAGTAACCGTCCGAAGGATCGATGGTTAAATTGGAAAACCCATTGCAATCCCGCCCGGCTGATAATCATGCAGACCGGGTGGGATTCTTTCTTTTCACATCCCACCGAATTTCCAGAGCAGAGCCCGCAAGGGGGGCAATCTTAATCAACGCGTCGGATCCAGACGCGGCTTCTGGAGGGTATGGACAGGTCCAATGCGATATGGTTCTTAGATTCAGTTGTGCGAACGGGTATGGGCTTTTTGGAAAACGCATCAACGAATTCGTTGGATTTATCCTTTTCAATATTGACGGTGACGTTGATTGCCTTGTCGTTGAAGTTCTGGATAACACAACTGCCGGAGCCGGCAGAGGCGAGCGGATGATATGTAACGCAGGCGGGGCCGTCGAAAGCTGAGCCGCCGAATGCCTCGCGAAGAGCTGAGAGTGCCGGCCCATTCATTTCGAGCAGACCCAGCGGCCTGGGGCTTAGCAAAACCTCACCTACGGCATCAAAGTCGGCCTGGCTGTAGGTGTGCGTATTGAGCAGGGCGATCCGGCCGCGAGGCGTTTCGGTGACTGTAAGAAGGGCAAGCTGTTTGTCGCCGGAGGTGCACACGATATTTCCCGGCACGGCTTTGCCTTCGATCGGCGATTCCAGGTCGATGGTGACATTTGCTTTGCCGGGTTCCGCCATAAGGCGTCCCTCACGGGACTGCATTAGTCGGGCACGCGTCGGCTTTGTTTGTATATCCGGGCCGACTCCAGCCATTCGGGCGAGTTCGTCGCCGTCGGGGGAAGCGATGAGCAGATTTGTTGTGAAGATAATCTGAGCACCTCTTGTGCGGGCCTTGTTAACGTGGTCCAGCAGATTCGGGTCTGCGGCAGCCTGGGCCGGCAGAAAGATGACCGGGGTGTCTGTGGGAAACTTGTGCACCGGTACGATGGGAACACCGAGCATGCCGAGGAAGTCCATGATGTACATGTCGCCGGCCGGGTCGCTGTTCGGCGGTTTGTAGGCGGCCACGCCGGTGACGGGATGCTCGCGGACAAATGCCGCCAAGTCTGCAAGCCGGTCGAATTCGGCGATGACTTTCTCGTGGTCGGGGTGGCCTGCCATTACGTTGCTGAAGTTGAAGAAGACCAATTCGGCCGCGCCGGCCAGGACGCTTGTATAAGCCTGGTCGATGAAGTCGTGCTCTGCGCAGTCGCCGTGGTCGAACCATGCTCCGCCGATTTTGTCGCCGGCGATGCCCGCGAGCCAGCGGTAGTTTACGAATCCCTCGTAAGGCTGAACAAATCCGAACCGCTGAGTATTCCGGCCGCGGGTTTCCGTGCCGACCCAGACCTTATCGAACAGCTCCGGCAGCGTTTTCGTGTCGTAGCCGAACAAATGAAACCGGTCGTACCACTGGGGGTATTTGACAATCATGGTAATATTGGGATTGACTTCTTTCGCCGGCCCGATGAAGATGGATTGTGCCAGTTCGGTCAGCAACTCCCGGCGATACTCGCCCCATGAACGGTTGCCTTTGGCTGCTTTCGATTCTTCGCTGACGTCACCGGTGCATAGGAAATCGTCCACTATGAAAGTATCAAAAACGCCCGCGGCCATCCGGACGACTTTTTCGAGGTCGCGTTGGGTCTTTTCGTTCTGCCAGTTGAACCAGCCGAGCGGGCCTTTCTGCCGGACGCCGAAATCGCCGCCGGGAACGGTCGCTATGCCGCCGACGACCTCGATGTTCATATCTTTCAGCCAGTCGCGGGTAAAGATTAAATGTTCGGGCGAGACGACGTGGCCGCTGCGGTAAACCTCAATATAGAGCTTGGTAATGCCCATTCGCCGGATGGTTTGCAGGGCCTTTGTTCGAACGGCCGGGTCGGTCGCGAGCTGCTCGACTTCTTGTGAGGTGACATAGGACGCCAGGCGCAAATCGTTAACGCGTGCTTGAGCTTTATCCTGTTGCGTCTGAGCGGCGGAATACCCGGGCCGGACCATTGCTGTAAGGGCGATTATACCAATCAATACGAAGTGTTTCATAGGTTCACCTGTCGGGTGGGCTTTTCGTCAGCATATCTGTTTTTCCTGCTATCAAATCGGCGATAGCGCGTGTGTAGCCGAATCTCTGAAGAAGTATCTTTACGACGCCCGTAATCGGCACCGCCAGGAACATCCCGATGATCCCCCAGATTGTCCCGAAGAAAATCAAAGACAACAGCACTACAATCGGATGCAGATCGAGAGACTCGCCCATCATCTTGGGTTGGAGAAGACTTCCGATGACAAACTGGATGCTGCCTGGAATTACCAGGACCAGTATCTTCGAGATCATGCCGAGTTGCGGGTCAATCAGAGCCACGGGCAGAGGCAGTATCGTCGCGATGACCGAGCCGATGCTGGGAATGAAATTCAACAGAAATGCCAGGAAACCGAACATCCAGCCGAACTTGACTTTCAGCACCGTCAGCACGAGTCCCACGAGAACACCTGTAACCCCGGAAGTCAGCATCATCGTCAGGACGTACCGCTTGATGCGTGACTCGACCTCCCACCAAAAGCTGCCCGGCGGGGCCTTGAACGTGCCCTGTCCGGCGACCATGAATATCATGAAAATCACGACCAGCAGGCCGTTGGAGATCACACCCATGATACTGCTGGCGGTATCGGTGAGCACTCGTCTGATAGTATTGGTAGGAATGCGAATCAGCGGTTCGGAGGGGTCTACGGAAGGGTCATTGGGATCCGTATACCAGTCGGGGGGCAGCAGGCCTCGGGTTTTGACAAGCAGCTGCCGGAACTGTTTTTCATAGTCGTCCTTGCTCTCTGCGATCTGGGTTGCCGCCGCCGTAACGAGGAAAGCTCCCAGCATAAGAAGCGCACAACCGATGGCGACCGTTGTCAGAATTGCTGTTCGGCGTGGAATACGAAGCAGCTTCATTTGAACGTCGATAGCGGGAATCAGGCAGAGCGTCAGAAAAATGGCAAGGACAAACGGAATCAGCACGGAGGCAAAGAAATATAACGCCGCGGTTATGCCCAGTGCCGTCAGAATCAGCAGGCATATCGTCTGGATCCGTTGTTCGTAATTTTCACGGTCTTTTGCCATTTGCGCCTTGACCTTGACTCAGCGAAACAATGCGAGCCATAGAGTATGTAATGCACACCGGAATACAGCTTCGCAGCGATACCTTAATAATTCCACAGAATACCGGAATCTTCGCCGCATTGCAACAAACTGACAGAATTTGGGACAGTTACAAAAATGTCTTTTCAAAGATCATGCCGCCAAAACAAGCTTTACTCTACGATGTCCATAGTCCTTTTGACTAATCAAAAGGACTACGAGCTTTGATTCGATGAGAAGGGCTTTTATTTCGACTTGTTGTGTGCTGCTGTGTCGATTTCAACTCAAATTCAAAGCCCAGCCCAGCCTCGTCTTTGGTGCATGCGGCGGGGCCTTGACCGGTTTTCTTGCCGGCCTTGTTGGAATCGGCGGGGCGGTACGAGGCCTTTTCCAGCAGCCGGGATATTGCACAGTTTTTAGATGACAAATGAGCAGAATTTTGATACTATAATGTACGGAGCGTGTACTATTGAAAACCAGGTTCGTTTGGAAAATATGTGATGAAGAGATTGTCGTATCTTGTGAGAACCGGTCTGGTGTTGTTATTCTGTTTGACGCCTGGCGTCTTTGCAGTTGATGGCTTTGGAGCCAATACCACCGGCGGAGAGGGCGGGCCCACTGCTGTCGTCGATAACGCCATCGATTTCAAAGAGCTTGTCGAGACAGTGGATGTGCCTTATGTCGTGCGGGTCTCAGGTGCGATCGACCTCGGTTTGGTCGGAGGAAAGGTCAGCATCCGGTCGAACAAGACGATTCAGGGTATGGACCCGAACGCGACGATTACGGGAGAGCTTGCTTTCAAAAAAGGCTCTTCCAATATAATCATCGAGCGGCTGAACATCACCAATCCAGGCGACTACGGCGAAGGTGACGGCATCAGCTTAAAAGAGGACATAAACGACGTCCTTATCACAAATTGCACTTTCTACGACTGCGATGACGGCTGCCTGGATATAACCAGGAGGTCCGACCGGATTACCGTCTCATGGTGCAAGTTCTATTTCACCGCCTCGAACAGCAACCAGTCCCGAGTAAGCCTGATCGGCAGCAGCGATAGCGCCGCCGACGACCTCGGCAAGCTACATATCACGCTTCACCATAACTGGTTCGGCCCGCTTTGCTGGCAGCGGATACCTTCGGTCCGTTACGGCCGGGTCCACATCTACAATAACTATTACAATTGCCCGGGCAATCTTTACTGCGTTCGCTCGCGTATTCAGGCCGAGTGCCTTATCGAGAATAACTACTTCGACAGCGTCAACGACCCATACTACGTTTACGTCGATGATCCCGGCGAGATAATAGGTAAGATAAGAGCATCGGGCAACATCTTTGACAACTGCACCGGGCGAGTGGACGACGGCGATGACGATGTCTTTATGCCGCCGTATTCGTATACGCTGGATAAGACGCTGGATGTGCCTACAATTGTGCGATTGGGTGCGGGAGCGGGCGGCGTAGATTTCTTTCCTCACTGGCTCTTCGGTCTTTACGGCGATTTTGACCGTAACGGCACAGTGGATGCGGGAGACCTTTCGCAGTTTGTCGATTATTGGCTCCGAGACGAAATTGCCGATGCCGACTATAATCAGGATGGCATAGTCAACAGCTTCGAATTCGCAATCTTTGCAGGCAACTGGCTGCAAACCATTGCGTATTAACCCGGCAGACTTCATCCGGCAGCATGTTACCAATGCCGGAAATTCCCGACTCGGATACGGACAAACGAAAAGCCCCTGCTTTCCACGAAGCTGAAAATGAAAAGCAGAGACTCTTTAAAACCGGAAATATTCGATTCCCAGTTCTTTTCAAACGTCGATTCCGACAATATTCTTATAGTTACAGTGTCCTGCGTCTTCGAAGCCAATTGACAAGGCCTATGCCCATGCTGCCTAACAGAATAGCACCGGGTGCGGGAATGACATCGCACTCTGTGTACGTGACCCTTTGCGGAAGGACTAGATCAACACCGCTCGGCCCGCCGAAGTCCTCGTAGAACTCGACCCTGAACGGGTGCACACCCGCTGTGAGGAACGTCGAGTCGGACTTAGGCAGAGGTGAATGTGCTCCGCCGTTGTCGACCACCAGTCCGCCGTCGATGTAGAGCATGCTGCCGTCGTCGGAATTCAGGCGGAATTCGTAGGTGCCATCTACTGGGACCGCCAGGCACCCCGTAATCTCCGCCCCGAAAGCACCGAGATCGAACGGATGCCACGCATACCCAGTGTTCGTGGCGAACATAATGTCCGGCGACTCAAAGGAACCGACCAGCCCTGTATAGGGCGCACCGCCGCCATCGTCGCTGCCATGTCCCGAATAAACATCGACCGTAACTGCTGCCTGCGCACCGGAAACGGCCAGAATCAGGACTGCAAATGCACAAATCATTATTGTTTTATTCATCCCACTTCTCCTTTAATTTCTTTATTTACTAATTCTCAACGTAATCGGTGATAGTCACATCAACTTTTTCGAACATGAAGGGCCTTGCGCATGAGCCCTCCGTGTTGCACGTTCATGTAAGGTTATCAAACTGGCAAGGTTGGGTAGACTGCAAGCGCAGTTACAATCTTGGTGATAAGCAAACGGCAAACCCGGCTCAGTGAGCCGATTTCTCCGTCGCCAGATACCTCTCGTCCGTTTTCTTGCCGCATTACCCTACTCCAGCTTTGTTCCAAACCTGATAACACATCAGGCTTTTGCCCAGGAACCATGGATACGTAATACGGTATAAAGCCACAGGGAATACACACCCTCCTGGCTTTAGACTCTACAAACTAAATATTAACAAAAACGCCATGCCTTGTCAAG
>Ga0307378_10003536_pt1 | contig 22853 bp, 22 predicted proteins | sample UN1MG_FD_202238 | JGI IMG/M metagenome (GOLD analysis project Ga0307378, IMG submission 202238) | Soil microbial communities from Risofladan, Vaasa, Finland - UN-1 | ecosystem: Environmental > Terrestrial > Soil > Coastal area > Acid sulfate soil | place: Finland: Risofladan, Vaasa | collected...
AAATCAATCTTTACTTTATAGGAAGGATTCCTTGCCTCTTCTAAATCTTTTACTTCAATTATCTTTCCAACCCGGATATCTATTTTTTGAAAATCTTCAAATGTTGCCATAATTTTCTATTTCATCCTTTCAATCTCTTTATTGTGCTACCAATACTCCCCACTCCAATTTAGTTTCTGTAACCGGAAAAGTATCTATACTAGCCCCTCTATCACCTCACTCTTCGGAGTAGGGTAAGTTTTTCCGATCACCATATTTTCCATCTTTACCTGCCAACCAGCAGAGTAAAAAGATTCCATAGCAGAATTCCGAAATAAAAATTTGCTTAATCCGATTTTTTTAATCGCTTCTGCATTTACTTCATCATCTTCTGGATAAAAATGAGAAATAGCAAAAAACTTTCCTGAAACAATTCTACGCAATTCAAGGGAAAGATTCTCAGGTTTTTCGATATTTGCAAGACCTAAGTTCGTAGTCATCACCTCAACTGCTCCATTTTTAAATGGAGAGAGTCGAACGTCAAAGGCCAGTAGACTAACCTGCTCATATAAACCGAAAAACTCCAACCATCGACGGTTGCGATATAACACCCGAGGACTAAAGTCTGTAACAACTACTGGTTGTTTTAGTTTACGAAGCATTATTTCTGCGAATTCAACCCGTCCTGAAGCAAGATCAACAATAGGTGAAGTAAAAACAGAAACTTGGGTAATTAAATAGTTAATTTGAGAATTAAAACATTTTAAATATTCTGGAGTATACATTTTTGATTGGGCTAAATCAATTATAGCTTTTGCTAAAACATATTGTTCCCTTTCTTCTAAAATTAAAGCCCGAAAATATTGGTCAGCGGGGTTCAAATTATTTAACGGTGTGTCCATTAATATTTTATCAATTTGGGGATTTTCATGAAGAAAATGTATCAGTTGGCTATTCACCTGTTCCCATAGATCTTCACGAGGCAAATCAGGAGTAAGAAAAATACCGATGCCTTTCCGAACTGGATAAACTGCACCGCAAACTTTACAAACAGCTTCTGCCTCCTCTATCCTATCCTCCTGATATCTATTAACTTTCCATTTCAGTTCTCCATGGCAGGTCGGACATTTTAACATTTCTTTTAAAAATTCCTGCATAATACATGTCCTTCTTTCATAATTTAAAAAAAGGGGGACGCCTGTCACATTCTAACTCTGTGCTATTTTCCGTTTCGAAAGATTTTACTTCCCCTTCCCCATGCTTGGCTATAAATTTTTGAGAAAAACTCTTCTGGGGTCTCAGCATTTGACATATTGTATTTTATTGAAATATGATGAAAGTGCGATAATAACCCAACAAAAGGCCGGTGCCTTATCGTTATTAACTCCTTACAAAAAGTTAGAAAAAGTTACCGAATTATTGAGCTAGTACATGTGTCCCTTGTATTTTATTTATTTTATTATAATTACAGTTACATATAAGATAGGGAGTAATAGCAACTACTCCCTATCTTATAATAAACAACTAAGAGATTATTTATTATTCGATCCACACCGGGTAGAAGAACATTCTCGATGTAGGGTAAAGAACAAAATCGTGTACAGTTGCACTAAAGACTAAATTCTGATTTGAATGAGCCATATAAACCCAAGGAGCATCTTCGTGGATTATCTCCTGGACCTTCTTATAATATTCTGCTCTCTCGGCCTTATCATAAGTTTGCAATGACTTAGAAATTAAATTTTGTACTTCTTCATTATTATAGAAGGCTTGGTTTGAAGCTGTTCCTATTGCCGCGGAGTTTGGTGCATAGCAAAAACTCATAAAGTCATCTGTATCTCCAGTATCGCCTGTAATTCCTAAAAGACACATCTGATGTTTTCCAGCTTCAACCTCTTGGAGATAGGTTCCCCAGTCAACCTGATAGAATTCTACTTTTATACCCACAGCAGCTAAATAACTCTGAATAGCCTCTCCGATTTTAGGAGGATCAAACATATAAGCTCTGGATACCGGCATTACATATAAAGTTACTTCAAAACCATCGGGATATCCTGCTTCTGCTAATAGTGCTTTAGCTCTTTCTGGATCATAAGGATAATCTTCTACTGCATCATTGTAGCCCAGCATAAAGGGAGGCATTCCGTTCTTAGCTTTAATTGCAGTTCCCATATAAATATTGTCTACTATAGATTGTTTATCAATAGCCATATTAATTGCTTGTCTTACTTTTTTCTTGGTAAGGGGTTCAAAGTATCCCGGAGTTTTAACCCAAGGTTCATCTGGATCGCGTATTCCATTTTCATTAGCATCTTTATATCCATAACCTGTATTTATCGCTATATAGCCAATATTCATTCCCGGTGCGCTCATTAATACTAATTTTTTATTGGCCTTTATCCTCTCAAAATCAGCGGGATTGGGATATTCTATACCCTGAATTTCGCCCACTTCTAAAGCCATTAATCTTGCTGAAGGATCAGGGATTACTTTAAAGATTAATTTGTCCAGCTCGGGTTTCCCCCCCAATAGTTTTCGTTAGCCTCTAAGGTAATATGGTCATCTTTTACCCATTCTACAAATTTGAAAGGACCAGTGCCACAGGGGTATTTGAAGGCATCTTCTTTATATTTTTCTGCATTGGTAGGACTCACGATAGCAACTGCATACATCATGGTGAGACTTGTTATTATCGCAGCATTTTTTCTTCTTAGAACAAACTTTACTGTATAATCATCAATTTTTACTACCTTCTCTATAGCTCCAAGTAGAGCTTTCCATAGAGTCCATTCTCCATACTGATAATAAGGATTGTTGGAATCATATTGCCGGCCAAGGGAAAATACTACTGCATCAGCATTAAAGTCTGTACCATCGTGGAATTTAACTCCTTTTCTCAAATGAAAGACAATTTCCTTTCCCTCTGATGATATATCCCATGAGGTAGCTAACCAAGGTTGTATTTCTGTAGTCCCTGGTTTAAATCCAACTAAACATTCAAAAATGTTATCCATTCTCTCCATAGATTCATTATCAGTTACATCTCCTGGATCTAATCTTGCAGCATCTCCACTAGTGCCAAACACAAAAGTTCCACTTGCAGAAGCAATGCCCACTGTTCCAACCATTAAAGCCATAGTTAATAATAAAACCATAAATACTTTACTTTTCATTTTTATACCCCTTTCTTAATGTTTTTAATTGAAATAGTCAGCTTAAACGTTTAAATAATTTTCCTTCTTTATTCTTTAATTTTATCACCTCTTTTATTCCTTAATAATTTTGTTATGCTTCCTAATTTAAATTTAGTCATACTAAAAGAACTTTTTATTTATTGTAATCAAGCTCTTACTTCACGAAATTCGAGCAAGTTCCAATATATTAATGAAGGCTCGATAGCCTTCTAAAACTGTCTTTCCTTGCACCTTAATAGTTCGTCCATTTATTCTCTCTGCAAAGGGATAGATGGAAGCCTGGTCAGCCATCTGGGTAAGAAAAAATTCTACCTCAAATGTAACGGGAAGATTTACATAAAGAGGCTTCGCGCTTGAGAGGCAATCAAGTGCTTTCTTCACTCCTTTCTTAATCAATTGATGAGACCTGTCTGGATGAAGGCACTCAGCTGCCGCTCGTCCAATAGCTTTCTTAACTATTGCAGTTTCAAGATGCTCTCCTATAAAGGATTTAGCATCATGACATACAACCTCGTCCCCACTTAAAAAGACAACAGGAACATTAAAATGACCTGCAAGAACCGCATTAATTTCTGGTTCTCCAACTTCAGTACCATTTAACCTCACGCAATTTACCATAGAACTATAATAAGTATGGTCTAATACTGCATGTAATGTACCAATCTTAGCATGATATCCTATGAAAAGTGCTGCATCATATCCTTCAACACCCTGCATCATACATAATGGTTTGTCATATCCTGAGATCAGGTAAGCCACAGGATTAAGTTGGGAAAGAATAATATTCGTCATCTTATTATGTGAATCATTTACAATAATCTCTTTTGCTCCAGCCTCCAATGCTCCTTCAATAGCTGCATTGACATCACCTACCATCAGTTCCCGAGCCTGTTTATATTCCTCTTTCTCTGGATGAACTTGCTCAGAATGAACGACCCCAGTAATTCCCTCCATATCCGCTGAAATAAAAACCTTCATTTTATCCTCCTAATAAAATATTTTTTAAGAGCTTCTCTCTCTTTTATGTTAAATCTCCTTTTTCAATATTATTAGTAGTTTAAATTAACTAAAATTTTTACCAACCTTTAGTTATCTTTAAAATATCGTCACCAAGCAGCCCTTTTTCCAAATCGACCATGCATTCTTCAATTATATCAATTCCCCTATTAAACTCTTTTTCTGTTATCACTAAAGGAGGTTGGATTCTCAATACCGAATTACTAAAAAAAGACAATAACAATCCTTTCTCCCAGGCGCGATAACAAATTTTTGCGGCTGCTTCTTTGTGTCTTTCTTTAGTTATAGGATCTTTAACTAAATCTACCCCTATAGATAATCCTAGTCCTCTTACTTCTCCAATGAGCGGAAAACATTTCTTTATATTATTAAAACGCTCTATAGCAATACTATATAACTTTTTAGCATTTTCCATTAATTTTTCCTCTTCGATAACCTCAATAGTCGCTAAAGCTGCTGCACAACACACAGGATTCCCTGCAGTAGTGAATAAATGAGCTGGGGCATCCAAAGATTCCATAATTTCCTTTCTCCCAACTAAAGCCGACAAGGGTAATCCGGAGGCAAGGGCTTTGGCCACTACTACAAGGTCGGGTTCAATCCCAAAATGTTCGATGGCAAACCACTTTCCCGTTCTGCCCATTCCCTGTTGGACTTCTTCAGCTATAAAAAGAATTCCGTTATTCTTACAAAGTTTATATAAACTTTCCATAAACCCTAATGGTGGCACTACTAACCCTGCATCCCCTTGTATAGGCTCAATAATAACTGCCGCTACTTCGTCTGGAGGAAGATAGTTTTCAAAAGTATACTTAAGATAATTCAAACAGTCTTTACCTGCATTCTCTGGGATTCCTCCTAAAGGATTGCGATAAGTATCAGGAAAAGGCATATGATAAATTTCAGGTAACAAAGGCCCAATCTTTCTTACCATATTAAGACTTAATCCGGAAAGAGTAATAGCTCCATAAGTCGAACCATGATAAGAACGAATAAAAGAGATAATTTTGGGTCTGCCCGTATAAGCTCGAGCAAGTTTAATTACACCATCATTAGCATCTGAGCCAGAAAGGCCAAATGCTACTTTTTTATAAAATTTACCGGGGGTAATCTCTATTAGTTTCTGAGCAAGGTCAACTAAAGGCTTATGATACATATAGGCTGGAGTATAGAGTATAAACTGCTTCGTCTGATCTATAATGGCTTGCACAACCTTTGGATGACAATGTCCAGTATTTAAAACTCCTGCACTAGACAAAAAATCGATAAATTGATTCCCATCCATATCTTCAACAGTTGAACCGTATGCTCTTTTAATTGCTAAAGGATAGTATGGCACGCGAGAAAACGGAGCAATTACTTTTTTATCTTTGTCTACTATTTCTAGGCATTTTTTGTTTTTTCTTTTAAAATTAACAGACATATTTCCCCCCTTATAAATATAAATACCCAAAATCTACGTGAAAATTTTTCAAGCTCTGTTTTTGCAAAATTCATCCGAATTTCCAGAAGAATTTACAAAATCATATACTAATATTACTATTTTATCCACCACCATTCAATGTTTTTTTGCCGATACAGAGAACCGTCCCCTGTATTTTTACCACTTCATCTACTAATTCCTATCTATTTTTAATTATACTTCTACTATTATACTTTTTAATCACTACAATACAAGAAGTAAATAAAAAATGTGCCTTTTCAGACACATTTTTTATTCAGCCGGGAAGGGGTGATTTTTTCACCTCTTCCCTTCACATTAATTAAAATTTGCACCAAGAAAGACTCTCCTATTCTAACCACACCGGATAGAAGAAAAAATATGAAATAGGACTAAGTACAAAACCATTTACATTCTTCCTAAAGACCATACTTTGTAATGCATGAGCAAGATATACCCAAGGAGCATCTTCATGGATTATCTCCTGGACCTTCTTATAATATTCTGCTCTCTCGGCCTTATCATAAGTTCGCAATGACTTAGAAATTAAATTTTGTACTTCTTCATTATTATAGAAGGCTACGTTTGAAGCTGTTCCTATTGCAGCGGAGTTTGGTGCATAGCAAAAACTCATAAAGTCATTTGTATCTCCAGTATCGCCTGTAATTCCTAAAAGACACATCTGGTGTTTTCCAAATTGAGTTTCCTGGAGATAGGTTCCCCAGTCAACCTGATAGAATTCTACTTTTATACCCACAGCAGCTAAATAACTCTGAATAGCCTCTCCGATTTTAGGAGGATCAAACATATAAGCTCTGGATACCGGCATTACATATAAAGTTACTTCAAAACCATCGGGATATCCTGCCTCAGTTAAAAGTTGTTTAGCTTTTACTGGATCATAAGGATAATCTTGTATTTCATCATTATATCCTAACATAAAGGGAGGCATTCCGTTCTTGGCCTTTATTGCAGTTCCCATATAAAGATTGTCTACTATAGATTGTTTATCAATAGCCATATTAATTGCCTGTCTAACTTTCTTCTTAGTAAAGGGTTCGAAATATCCCGGAGTTTTTACCCAGGGTTCATCCGGATCGCGTACTCCATTTTCATTAGCATCTTTATATCCATACCCTGTATTCATTGCCATAAATCCGATATTAATTCCTTCCTGACTCATAAGGGCTAAATCTTTATTCGCTTTTATCCGAGCAAAGTCAGCCGGATTAGGATATTCTATTCCCTGAACTTCGCCTACTTCTAAAGCCATAAGACGAGCTGAAGGGTCAGGAATAACTTTGAAGATTAATTTATCCAGGCTGGCTCTTTCCCGCCAATAGTTTTCATTCGCCTCTAAGGTAATACGGTCGTCTTTTACCCATTCCACAAATTTGAAAGGACCGGTACCACAAGGATATTTGAAGGCATCTCCTTTATACTTTTCCGCATTGGCTTGGCTTACAATATAAACCCCAGTCGTGACTAACAAAGTCATAATAGAAGCATCTGGTCTCTTTAGAATAAGTTTTACCGTATAGTCATCAATCTTTTTCATCTCTTTCACACAACTGAAAAAAGTTACCCAATTAGGCCACACACCATATTGATGGTAAGGATGATTGGGGTTATACTGGCGAGCAAAAGAAAAGACTACTGCATCAGCATTAAAGTCTGTACCATCGTGGAATTTAACTCCTTTTCTTAACTTGAAGACAATCTCTGTTCCATCTGCTGAGGTTTCCCAGGAAGTCGCTAAGCAGGGTTTTATTTCGGTAGTGCCTGCCTCATATTCTAATAATCCTTCAAAAATGTTATTCATTCTCGCATAAGATTCATTATCAGTAACATCTCCGGGATCTAATCTATAAACATCACCGCTGCTACCGAATACTAAAGTTCCTTTTGCAGAAGCGATACCGATTGTTCCCAATATTAAAATCACAGCAAACGATAAAACCATAAATATTTTACTTTTCATTTATTAAATACTCCTTTTTTAATATTTTTTAATTACAATATTTCAATTAAATTTTAAAAATAATTTACCTCCTTTCTTGGATGATTTCAGAACTCCATTCTTGCCACCATATGGGATTTCCTGCATGCTGCCGAAGATACGGAGAACTTGATTTATCAAGATTATTTTGGTGTAAATCAGGCACAGCCATTTCTTATTTTTAAAATTATTCACAGCGTATACAAAAATGGTTGCTGTTCTTTGACAAAATACTCTTAAAACGCTTATATGAATTAGTGTTGCAGAATAGACTTTATTATATTAGCGTGTTCAACACGCTAAGGAAGATCTGTTATACAAAAAACGTTATATTTTCTGTAGTAATCACCAATACCAAAAGTTGCAGAATTAGGTCTAAAAAGATTAAATTTTTTATAAAAGCACTGATTGTGGATAGTGACGTAATGTAGATAGCTCCTTCAGAATTACCCACATTACTTGGACAACCTTTCAGGTTGCCCACACTCTCCACAATACTGCTATTATTTATCAGTTCCTAAAAGAATTAAGTGTTAATAAAAAACTAAACAGCAACCAAAATCGTATACGCTGCCAAATTATTGAACTTTCCCAACAGGTGCCATATAAATGGCAAATTCCTCAACACCGTCAATCCCCAGAAGGCTATCTACCAATTCCTGATCATAAGAGGCAATGGCACAAGTCCTGGCACCAATTGCTTCACAGGCCAGGTAGAGGTTTTGACAAACATGACCGGCATCAAGGGCTATCACTTTATAAGATGACCTGCTGTATCGCTATTCCATGCGTGCCGGTATGGTTGTCCAAATGAAGGTCAGTGCGCTTTCGCCGGCGAATGATTGATCAGAAGCAGCCTGACTTATCAAATCCTCAAGATCTTGGTGTTTAATAACTTCCACCAGTTGATGACTCATCGGTAAATAACGATAAATCGCCTTGGAAATCCCTTCAACCCGGAAAGCCGTAATGTAGGTTTCTAGAGCATGTCTACATCCGGCTGAGGGCACAGTTCTAAAATTAGTAACTGTATATTTTTGTTCTCGAAGACCTTGCGTTGCCCATAGAAGAAAAGAAAGTTCATCGAGATTTATGGCATCTTCAGTGTAGGACCGTCTTGATTGCCTTTGGGTAATCGCAGCCTCAACACTTACTTCCTGGATTGATTTCCAATCCCCTGGTCGAATAAGGTTTATTCTTTTATCTTCAGGAAGGTAAGGCTTTTCTACTGGGGGTGGTTTGAGGCCTCTGCCCTGGTCTGTGGTCGAAAAATCAATCGTTTTCCGAATACTGTCCTTAAGAAAGTATCTAAAATTTTCAGACATAGAAATACCTTTTTTCAAATTTCAGTAAAAATTATGTAATAGTTTAGTTTTTCCAAAATCTTAGTTTAAGTATATCACCCCCCCCCAAGCTGTCAAACGTTAGTTAAAAATTCTGACCTTAATTTAGTACAGTTTTGATTCTTAAATAGTGCACTTTTGAAATTTAACTAACACACGTTGTCCCCTTTTTTTTTAAATATATTTACATTTTATCACAAATTAAATTAAATAAAAGATACCGAATTGCCTCATTAAAAATCTAAATGAAAAAGTATCGATGCCTCATATAAAAATCTAAATGAAATTATTTTAATTATAACCTAATCTCCTCTATATTTAAAGAGAAGAAATTATCTCTTTTTTAATATATGAGGAGGTAAAAAGGGATGTTAACTATGAGGCAGAAAAAGGTCGTAACCAGAGAATTAAGAGATCGATATCAAAGATCATCTAAAAAAGAAAAGACCATTATCTTAAATGGGTTTATCCAACTTACCGGATATAACCGCTGTTATGCCTGTCAAGTTCTAAATGTTAAAAAAGAAAAAGTATTAGGGTATCTAAATATAGCCGGTAAGAGAATAAAATATATAGCGGATAAGAGGAAAATCAAAAGGAAGAAGAAAAAAATCTATGATCAAGATGTTCTGGTAGCCTTAAAGGAGCTCTGGAAAATCTGTGATTATATCTGTTCCAAGAGACTGACCCCCTACTTAAAAGAGATCATCCCGGTATTAGAAAGATGGGGGGGAATTAAACTAAACCTTAAGGTAAGAGAAAAGCTCTTCAAGATAAGTGCGGCCACCATCGATAGACTCTTATCTGATACCAGGAAGAGATACAGAATAAAAGGAAGATCTACTACCAAACCAGGAACCTTACTAAAGAAGAGTATCCCCATCAGAACCTTTGCCGATTGGGATGAGAAAGTACCTGGCTTCTTTGAAGTAGATTTAGTCTCCCATGATGGTGGAGCAGTAAGGGGAGATTTTATCCAGAGTCTAAACTTTACCGATATCTCTACCGGTTGGGAGGAGATGGTAGCAGTAAAGAATAAGGCCCAGATATGGGTCTTTGCTGGGATAAAGAGAATAAAAGGGAGATTACCTTTTTCTATTTTAGGGTTAGATTCGGATAATGGAGCTGAGTTTATCAATGCCCATCTAATTCGTTATTGTGAAGAGCATAAGATTACCTTTACCCGAAGTAGACCATATCGGAAGAATGATTCCTGTTTTGTGGAACAGAAGAACTGGTCGGTCATTAGAAGGGCGGTAGGCTATGCCAGATATGATACCGATAAGGAACTTAGCATTTTAAATGAACTGTATGGTTATCTTAGACTCTATGTTAACTTCTTTCAACCGGTTAGAAAACTGATCAAAAAGGAGAGAGTAGGAAGTAAGATTATCAAAAAATATAATGAGGCTAAGACCCCTTACCGAAGAGTTCTGGCCTCTCCTGATATTGAAGATGAGATAAAGATGAAATTGAAAAACCAATATGCTATGCTAAATCCAGCAGAGCTGAAAAGAAAGATAACTAAATTACAAAATAAGCTCCTTAAATTAAATGCTTTAAAGCAAAAAGTAAGAGAAGATCTATTAGAAAAAGGTGTGGAACCTTCAAGTAGGTTCGAGTACATTTCTACTTGAGGCATCGTATGCATTTCCTTTATATTTTTATGTGAGGCATCAGGGATACAACCAAAAGAGAGAGCCAAAACACTAATAATAGTTAAATACAAAATTAAGGTTTTACCGCCGAAAGATTTTCTTAGGACTAAAAGAGTCCCCCAACTGGTAACCGGCCCTGCTATGAGTAACACCATACTGGCTCCAATATTCATGCCCTGGGAAATAAAAGCATGAACTAAAGGCACGCTGGCAGTAGAACAGATATACATTGCCAAGCCAAAGATAAGACTGAACAGATAACCAAGACCACCATCAAAATGGTTCCCCACAAATTCCCCCAGCGGAGCAATTGTGGACACTGATGCTGCCAATATTAAACCCAAAAGTATTTCAGGCCCAATTTCCCTGAACATATCTAAAAAAATATATTTAATCACAGATATTAATCTATTATTTATCCAGTCTTTAGAATTATCATTTTTAATGTATTTTTCCGGATCTTTTTCAAAAGTTGTCAGACAATGGGACGAACAAAAATAATAAAACTCCCCTTTATATTCTGTTTTCAATCCATCACAATTATCTACATTCATTCCACAAATTGAGTCTATGGCAAAATTATTTTCTTTACAAGATAAAGGATTTTTTGCACTTTCTAATGTTTTAAGTTTAATTGAATTGCCTACAATACCCATAATCAATCCCATCAAAATAACTGAGAAGAATATAAATATAGTAAATTTTAATCCGAGAAGACCATAACTTACTAAAAGAGCTGTTATTGAGGTAGCAGGTGTAGCCACTAAAAATGCTAAAACAGGACCAAGTCTTGCTCCCTTCTGATGAAGACTTAGTGCTATCGGAAGTGAACCCATACAACAGATAGGGAGAACCGTACCGATAAGAGTAGAATAGAGAATAGGCTTTATTCCTTTACCGCCAAGATGTCTTTCCACCAATTTCGCCTGAACAAATTCATGAATCAAGCCACTTAAAAGAAATCCTATCATTAAAAAGGGTAATACTTCAATAAGATACCCTTTAAATACTACAAGAAATTCGATTAATATATTCATATTCTATTAAATAAGTATTAATTTTAAAATTATACTTCATTCTTTTTTATTTTTATATTTCTACATATAAATAGATATTTTATTATGAAATATCTCAACTTCAAATTCCCTCGCCCTTATTAAACTCCTCTTTACCTTTACCAAAAAACGTACTTTCTATTTCTTTTTTCTTCTTTTCAATGTGTTCATCTATATGCCTTGTAATTCCTTCTAATGTCTCCATTTTTTTAATTCTTTCCTCCAGCTTCTCTTGCTCTTTCATAACAAAACGAATAGCATCAGCTATAGGGTCTGGCAGTTTGCCATGCTCTAACGCTTGAATTTCCTTCGCACTAAATCCCAAACCAATCCTACCAGGAACTCCTACTACTGTTGCATTAGGTGGAACATCAGTAACCACCACCGAGCCCGCACCTACTCTTGCCTTATCACCAATATTTATTGCACCCAAGACCATTGCTCCAGCACCAATCTCAACATTATTTCCCAGAGTAGGATGACGCTTCTTTTTTTCTAAACTTGTACCGCCTAAAACCACTCCTGAATACATCAGAACATCATCCCCAATTTCGGTTGTTTCACCTATCACTACACCCATACCATGGTCAATAAAAAATCTTCTTCCGATTTTGGCTCCGGGATGTATTTCAATATCAGTAATATGACGATTAATATGCGAAATTATGCGGGCAATAGTAACCATTTTCTTTCTGTAAAACCAGTGGGCAATTCGGTGAAGCCATATTGCATGAAGCCCAGGATAACAAAGAACTACTTCTAATATATTCTTCGCTGCCGGATCTTTAGCAAATATAGTTTGAATATCTTCTTTTAAAGTCTTGAACATTAAAAATGAACCTCCATTGCCCTTAATGGACAGGCAGGTATACACAGTTCACATGCAATACATTTATTGTCATAAAAATGAACTTTTCGGGTATGCGAGTCAAGAATAAGAGCTTGAGTCGGACAAATTGTTATACAAACACCACAATGAGTACATCTGGTACTATTTTGGATAATACCTTGTGACAGTGATTGAACTATTACCCCTAATTCTTTGAGATAATTTATTCCTTTATTATAGTTTTCCTCTTCCCCGGAAAGGCCTAATATAAGAAGCCCTTCTTCTTTAGGTATAATATATGCTTTTAGTATATTAAATTCTAAATCAAAGTACTTTGCCAGGTTGCAAACAATTGGCTGGTCAGCTAACCGGTGAGGAAATTTCAAAACAATTCTTTTTGAAATCATTTACTTCTCCTATCTAAAGATGTAGGGCTATGTTTAGGAAAATAACTTTTCCTTTTAGCCCTACATCCCTTTTATTTTTATTTGTTATTCAATTGGCCTTTCTTTTAGTAATTTAAATGTCAGCCCTGACTCCGGTCCAGGCAGTGATGCCACAGGCTCAGTTAATAGAAACTGTCCTTGTTTAATCCAGTCTTTTAAAATTTCAGCAATCTCTACTGCTTTTGAATAACTGGAAAGCGATGCGGTAGGAACTTCTTTATCTTGAACAACAATCTTACCGCTTTTAAGCTGCTCGTAAGAGACCTCGCCAAGCACCCCTGGTTTAACCTGCGGATATGCTTCGCTGTAATCAACAATTGGAGCATAGATATCTTTATCCTTAATTGCTGTATAGCGTAAGATTTCTTCATTCAAAATAGGGATAGGTATCCCCACTCCAACTGTGAGTGTTGTTCCATACCCCTGGAAACTTGTTCCCCGCAACCACTCAGGTTTCATCTGTTTTAGATCTCCGATCAGAGCTAATGTACCTGCCGGGACACATGGAGTATCGTTACTTTTTCTTTTAGCTGTCGGATTATGCTGCGTTCCCTGCCAGGCTACATAACCCACTCCACCGCCAAGAAATATCTTAGTTCCAAGTCCAATAGTTATATATAACGGATCATTTAATAGTGGAGAAAGTTGACTAGCGCTACAATAGTTAGCATTACCTAATCCAGGCTTTAGGGCACCCATATAAGTATAGATGAGCTTATTAGAAAGATTAACTGCAACATTGTAGTTCTGATAAACATTCCTCGGATTGAAAAACACCGCTTCATTAACATCTTTAATGTTTATCCAGGTTTCCAGTTTTCTTCTTGGATAACAATCAGTACCATAGGCAGTGGCAGTAAGTTTTATATCCCTACCTGCGACAAACTCTTCAATTACATGCCCGCCACCGTATTCAAACTTGCCAGGATAAACTCTATTCCGAGGATCATTATCAGGAAATTGAGTACAGCCAAGATATATATTCACCGCAGCAAAACCACAATAAGCCGGGACATCGTTTAAATAGCACGCCCCTCCTCCCAGTTTTATTCTTGGTTTTGCATGGCCAATATTGATATATGTCCCACTTGAGCACATCGAACCAAATGTCCCTGTAGTTACTACATCTACCTTTTGAGCTGTTTCTTCAATTCCCTTTTCCTCCACCAGATCTATTATCTCTTCAGCGGTTACTACAACCGCATCCCCTTTTGATATTTTTTCATTAATTTCGGTAATCGTTTTAGCCATTTTGATAACTCCTTCCAATTTTTACTACAAAAAATGACAATTACACTGCCACATCTCTTATACTCTTAACTTGCTCCTAAGAACAGATTTTTCATTATTTATGCTCCAACCGGAGCCATCCATGATCCATAACATTTCCGCCACCTCCAAAATACAAGTTATCACGAATATAAATGTCATATAGATGTATATCTTTAATGTTTGTATAATCGTATCATTGGAAAAGTTCAGTAGAGAGATAACGGTCACCTAAATCAGGAAGAATTACCACAATAAGTTTATTCTTGTTTTCTTTCCGCTTAGCTACCTTTATTGCTGCCCAAACTGCTGCTCCTGAAGAAATACCCGCAAATATCCCCTCTTCTTTAGCAAGTCGCCTAGCACAAATTATAGCTTCCTCATTAGTTACTTTGATTATTTCATCGATAATGTCCCTGTTTAAAACGTCTGGCACAAAGCCAGCACCAATCCCTTGAATCTTATGTGAACCAGGTTCTCCACCAGAAAGAACAGGAGAATTGGTAGGTTCAACAGCAATAGCTTTAAACGATGGTTTTCTCTTTTTTATTACTTCAGCTATGCCTGTAATTGTCCCACCAGTTCCTACTCCAGAAACAAGAATATCCACTTTACCATCTGTATCTTTCCAGATTTCTAAAGCTGTGGTTTTCCGATGAACCTCAGGATTAGCAGGATTTTTAAATTGTTGAGGTGTAAATGCTTTACAATTATTTTTCACAATTTCTTCTGCCTTTTTAATTGCTCCTTTCATTCCTTCACTACCCGGAGTTAAAACTATTTCAGCGCCAAATGCCTCAAGTATTTTCCTTCGCTCAATACTCATTGTATCAGGCATCGTAAGAACTAATCTATATCCCTTAACTGCACAAACAAAGGACAAGGCAATGCCCGTATTTCCACTCGTTGGCTCAACAACTACAGAATCTTTTTTCAGAAAACCTTTTTTTTCTGCTTCTGTAATCATACTTACTCCAATTCGATCTTTTACACTTCCACAGGGATTAAAAAATTCAAGTTTTCCGACAATCTTTGCCTCTACATCCTTGGCTATCTTATTCAATTTTACTAAAGGGGTATTCCCAATTAACTCAGTTACGTCATTTGCAATTTTACTCATTTTATTTTCTCCTTTTTCCTTTTAGTCACCGAACTTTCAATCAAATGTAATACATTCGATCTTTTTGCTTAAATAATTTCTTCTTTTGCATTTTAACCATATCTTCCAAGGTCACTGAATCAAAGACTTCTAACATTGCTTTTTTTACTTTTTTCCAAATATCGTGAGTAACACACGCATCAACCCGCTTACATAGTTTTGGGTCATCAACGCATGCCACCAGTGAAATTGACCCTTCCACAGCTTGAATTATCTGACTCAATTTAATTTCTTTAGGCAATTTTGCCAAACTGAATCCTCCACGTGATCCCCGCGTACTCTGTACTAAACCTGCAGACAGGAGGGCGATCATTATATGTCCAAGATATCTTTCTGAGATTTCTTGCCTTCTGGCTATATTCTTCAATGACAGAGGCCCTTTTCCATAATTTAGTGCTAAATCCAACATTGCTCTCGGGGCATAACGCCCCCTGGTAGAAAGTTTCATTACCCCCTCCAAGATTAGTATTATCATTATTTTAGTAATTTTAAAAACATAAAAGAAAAAATTTGTTAAACAAAAAACTCCCCACCATCTCACCAATAAAAGTATCCGTTATAGCAAAAAATTTAAATTCCTACAAACCTTGCATAGAGGGAACGAGCCACCTTCTCATCGTCCGTTCCCTTTATGATCGCCCTCCCATCCTTGAATAGCGATATCTCCTTATCTCTTTCCTTAAATACCAGTATAAAATTGTTGAACCTTACTTCACCCGATCGTTTCAATCTTTCTGCGAGTGATTTGAAGGAGATGTCTGCAGATTTTGCTGGTGTTATCTGGATGGCATTCCTCCCGCAAAGCGAAGTTATGATCTCTTTCTTTGCCGCATTCAAGAAATCGAACTTGTGCTCGACACAGCACCTGCATCTCTTATCTCGTATCACAGCAATCTTCTCGAAAGTGTTGCTCCAGACATCGTAAAATATCAGATCACTCTCCGCATTTGTAGTCATATTCTCTTTTAGCAGTATCTTTATCGCTTCTGTGCTCTCGATCGATGCAATAATAACCGGTATTGTGTTAAGTACCCCAGCCGTATCGCAGGTTGGGAGTGAGCCAGGCTCTGGTACATCGGGCAAGAAGCACCTGAAGCAAGGTGTCCTCCCCGGTACGATGGTCATCATCATCCCATAAGTTCCAACTGCAGCCGTGTATATCCAGGGAATCTTGCTTTTCACACAGACATCGTTGATTAAAAATCTTGTTTGCATATTGTCTGTTCCATCTAATACGAGATCTACACCACTCATGATTTTCTCATCGTTAGTATGGTTTAAATCCTTAATCATTGCCTCTATCTCCACATCAGAATTCACCCTCTTCAGCTTCTTAGCAGCGGCAACCGCCTTCGGAATGCCTATGTCGTCCTCGTCGAAGAGTATCTGTCGCTGGAGATTGTTTAATTCGACAAAATCTCGGTCTATAATTGATATTTTGCCCACTCCTGCCCGAACAAGATTATTTGCCACAACCGTTCCAAGAGCACCGCATCCGATGATGGCTATCTTACTTTTTAAAAGTATTTTCTGCCCTTTTTCCCCGATATTCGGTAATATCACCTGTCTCGAGTATCTATCCTGCATATCCTTTCTCCATTCGTGTATATGTTCATTCTCCTTCCTCTCGCAAACCCAATAGTCGTTAAACCCGTTTTCTCCGCAATCTCGATCGCCAAACTCGTGGTAGCGCCTCTCGATGCAATAATAGGAATGCTCGCGACCGAACACTTCAGTGCCATATCGAATGATATTCTTCCTGTGCATACCACAAAAGTCGTTGTAAAATCGACATTTTTGATTAATCCACAACCTATGACCTTATCAAGAGCGTTATGCCTCCCGAGGTCCTCTGATATGCATATTACAGCTTTTTTATGAAATAACCCAACTATATGCACTCCTCCCGTTATCCTGTGCAAATCAGAATTTAATAGAGATTTTAAGCTACCAAATATATCACCAGCGTCAATTTTCAAGTTAGAGCTTATCTTTGGTAGTTTCAATTCATCCAAGAGAGAAGATCCGCCACCGCATCCACTTACGATTAGTTTTTTTACTGATAATACCTTTAAAGGATTACTAATTATTACTTTTGCAATTTTCTCCTCTATCTGTAAAGATTCTATCTCCTTAATATTTTTTATGACTTTTTCTGAAAATAGATACCCTATAACAAACTCCCTTACCATTTGAGGGCTTATCATCGCGGTGACAAAATGCCTTCCATTAATAAAAATGGATAGCGGCAATTCTTCCACGACCTCGTGTATCGATTTTACGAAATTATTCGTAACAAATTTAAGGCAGTTGAACTTTTTTAACATTTTGCAATCTCATTGATTGTCTCCAGAAATGTATCAATCTCCTCTTCTGTGTTATATAAATACAAAGAAACCCTGACTGCTCCCTCTTTAAGTCCCAAATATTTCACCAGCGGCATACAACAGTGATGCCCGGAACGAACCATTATGCTGGAGGCTTCATCGAGCATCAATGCCACATCGTGGGGATTCAAGTCCTTGATGTTAAAGGATACAACTCCAATTCTCTCCTTAAAGTTTAAAGGACCATAGACCTCTACTCTCCTAATCTTTAACAGCCCTTCTAATAACCTCTCTGTCAACTTCGCTTCATGGTCTTTTATTTTGTCCATACCTATCTTTTTCAGATAATCAACAGCTCTCCCAAACCCGATTACACCTGCAATATTCGGTGTTCCACCTTCAAATCGCTCATAACCGCTCGTCAATTCATAACCATCAAAAGATACATCATCGATCATTCCGCCGCCGAAGGTGAGCGGTTCGAGTTCATCAAAAAGATCTTCCTTCATCCAGAGAACGCCTGTGCCTGTAGGCCCAAGCATCTTATGCCCTGAGAAGCAGAGAAAATTACATCCCAACTTTATTACATCCACATGAATATGAGGGACGGACTGTGCACCATCGACAAGTAATAAAGTATTCTTCTTCTTACAAATTGCGGATATCTCTTCTATTGGAGTTATCGTTCCTAAAACATTTGAGACATGCGTTACCGCAACCAATCTCGTCTTATCGTCTATCACCTCTCCAAAGTCTGATACATTAAATACTCCATTTTTATCTGGCTTTACGATATCCAACGCAACTCCAAATCTTTTTAATCTCAACCAGGGAAGAAAATTAGAATGGTGCTCGAGAAGAGTCGTCACCACTTTATCTCCTTTCTTCCATTTCAATCCACTGGCAACCGTGTTTATCGCTTCAGTCGTGTTCTTCGTGAATATGACCTCTTCTTCATTCGCGCCGATGAAATCTGCAATTTTCCTGTGCGCATCCTTATATTTCTGCGATGCAACCTGAGATAATCGATGAACACCTCTTCCCACGTTTGCATTATATTCTCTATAATATTCTAAAATCGCGTCTAGGACAGGTTCTGGTGTTAAACTCGTAGAAGCACTATCCATATAGATTATGTCATTCAGAATTGGGAAATCTGTTTTTATCTCAGCAAAATTCATATAGAGATTCCTCCAATCAGATATTTTTAAACTCTTCTTTAATCGGTTCAACAAAAAGAGTTCTTTCCCATCTTTCTCTGCAACCTATCCTAACTTCCGCTTTTCCTTGATAATTACTGTACCTAACGCAAACCGATGCAGCCATTTTGACATCTTCTTCATTACGACTATCTTTCAAAAGAGTTATCGGACTTCCAAATCCTACTACTTCCATCAACAAATCTCTTTCTCCAGCAAATTTGGATATTATGGAATTTTCTTCCTCATTCCTGCCAACTATTACCTTTACACCACTGGGCAACCTAAAATGTCTTCCATATTTTAGAAGATTCATATCTTTGATACCATCTTCATCGTGTTCAAATGCTTCTTTCACTCTCTTCGTAAATTGTGGGTCGGTTAATCTACAACCACCGGCTGGGCATTGATAATCCTCTATGCCGAATTCCTCTGCTAACTCCATCTGGGGCTTTCTCCAGCGCCCCCTAATGTTGAACATTCTCTCCCTATTTACCAACCCTTCTCTTTCTGGAATCGTTGGCTTCAAGAATTGAGCGGAGAGTGGTCTCAGAATCAAACCTTCCAGACCTGCTTTTTTCTCTATGATTGTCATCGCCTCCCTCCGTTGAGACATCGGGCGTTGACCTAAAACTTCTCCAGTGAATAAAAAAGATGCGCCCATTTCTTCCATATATTCCTTTGCTTTTTTCAGCATGAATATCCTGCAATCTATACAGGGGTTCATATTCTTTCCATATCCATGCTTTGGATTTTTTACCATTTGTATATACTCGTCACCAGCAGCAACTACTTTTATTGAAATATCAAAATTTTTCGCTATTCTGTTTGCTTCATGCGTACAACCCTTTCTGGTACACGTACAAAAAGGAGTGATAAAATTCAAGGCTGTTACTTTAATGCCTTGATTCATCATTAACTTCACTGCTAATGTGCTATCTAAACCACCGGATAATAAACCTATTGCTTTGGTCATAATACCTCATCCATACTCCCAGACCTGTATCCTTCCAAATCTAATGTAACGTATTTGAAACCGACTGTTTTTAATCTTCTTACTATTTCTTCTCTAAAACTAATAGCCCTTTCTATTTCCTCTTTTCCTACTTCTATCCTCGCAATGTTTTTATGACACCTTACCCTTACCTGCCTGAATCCTGAAGATAGAATAAATGATTCTGCTTCCTCGATTCTTTTCAATTTTTCTATGGTTATTTCTTCACCATACGAAATTCTGGATGACAGACAAGTTGTGGAAGGCATATTGTAGTTTGATAATCCTAAAAACTTTGCCATTGCTTTGATATCTGATTTTTTAATTCTTGCCTCAACTAAAGGATGGATGATATCTTCTTCATCCAATGCCTTTATACCTGGCCTATGCTCATCAAAATCAGATAGGTTTACACCATCCGCGATATATTTTATTCTATTTTCATTTGCTATCCTTTTTAAAACTATAGCCTCCTCTTTCTTGCAATAGTAACATCTGTTCTCAGGGTTCTTTACGAATTCATTATTACCAAGTTCCGATGATTCTATAATCTCATGAGTAATACCAATTTCTTTTGCAATTATTTTTGCATTTTCCAATTCTCTTTTAGAAAATGTATCTGAGGTCAAAGTCACTGCCAGTGCTTTTTTACCTAATACCTCATATGCAATCTTTGCAACTAAAGAACTATCTATCCCTCCTGAAAATGCAATTATTAAACTATCCTTCTCTTTTATAATCTCTTTTAAATGTTCAAGTTTTTCTTTCATTTTTATATCCATTTTTCTATCACTCCACCACCAACTACTATATCTCCATCATAAAAAACTATCGCTTGCCCCGGAGTAATTGCTATTTGTGGTTCTCTAAATTTTACATAAATTTTCTCTTTATCCAAAGGAATTACTTCTACCTCAGCTTCATTATGGTGGTATCTTATCTTTGCCTTTACTTTAATAGATTTCTCAAATTTTTTTATATCTATCCAATTTAAATTAGAAGCAATAAGTTTGTCTCCCAGCAAATCTTTTTTTGTGCCTACCACAATGGCATCCCTTTCTGGGTCGATGGCAGTTACATATAACCGCTCCCCGTTTGATATTCCCAAACCTTTGCGTTGACCTATAGTGTAAAATGGAATTCCTTTGTGTCTACCTAAAACCTTACCTTGCTTATTAAGAATAGGTCCAGATCGTGTTACTTTATTAAAGAGAAAGGAATAACCACCAGTGATAAAATCCTGGCTCTCTGGTTTATTATTAATGCCAAGCTCCAAATTTTGTGCTATTTTTTTTACTTCTTCTTTAGTATAATCCCCGATGGGGAATAGAATATGCCCAAGCTGTTCCTGCGATAGAGAGTAGAGGAAGTATGACTGGTCTTTGTTTAAGTCTTTGGCTTTTTTGAGAAGATACCGATGCTGTACCTTATCATATTCTACTCGGGTATAATGACCAGTAGCGAAATAATCAAACTTAATCCCACTGTCATAGATTTTTTTAACCATAGCGCCAAATTTTACCCGCTGGTTACACCTAATACAGGGGTTGGGAGTCCTCCCGGAGAGGTACTCGTGAGAAAAGTAATCCAAGACAAAAGTTTTATATTCCTGTTTCAGATCAAAAATATAGAAGGGAATCCCTAATATTTGCGCTACTTTTTGAGCATCTTTAATATCTTCTTCCTCACCCGGACCATAACAGGCGTGGTGAGCACCTTCTTTGGAAATAGTCCCTCCATCCCATATTTTCATAGTCACCCCTATAACCTCGTAACCTTCTTCTTTAAGTAAAGCAGCAGCAACAGATGAATCCACTCCGCCACTCATTCCTACAATAACTTTATCTTTAGACATATTTCAACATCGCCGTTAATGCCTTTTGGGCAGATTTAATTATTTCTCCTGCCAGTTCGATAGGATAACGTTCCTCCTTTAGTGACAAATATACATCGTTTAGAGTAGTCAGTTTCATATTTCGACACATCTTAGCTGTACCAGCGGCGTAAAATTCCTTCTCCGGATTTTCCTTTTTTAAACGATAGATAAGCCCTTCCTCTGTTCCTATGAGAAATCTCTTCTTATCCGATTTTTTCACAAAGCTCACCATCCCACTGGTCGATAGCACCTCATCAGCAAGGTCAATAACTGATGGATTACACTCTGGATGGACAAGAAGAAGAGCATCAGGAAATTTTTCCTTGGCCAGACGAACCTCTTCTTCCCTTATTTTTTCGTGAACGTAGCAGTAGCCATTCCAGGGAATTATCTCTTTATCTACAAATCTCTGACAATATGCGGCAAGGTTTTTATCTGGAGTAAAGATTATTCTCTTTGCAGAAATATTCTTTACCACTTTTACCGCATTAGCAGAAGTGCAACAAATATCCGATTCAGCTTTTACATCTGCATTGGTGTTTACATAGGAAACTACTTTCGCATCAGTATGTTTTTCTTTTAATTTCCTCAAGTCCTCAGCAGTTATCATATCTGCCATCGGACACCCCGCCTCCTTCCTGGGAAGGAGAACCATCTTTCCCGGAGAAAGTATCTTGGCAGTCTCTGCCATAAAACGTACACCACAAAAAACAATTATTCTGGCCTTTGTCTCTGCAGCTTGTTTTGCTAATCCTAGCGAATCGCCCAAAAAATCGGCAATATCTTGAATCTCTGGTCTCTGGTAATTATGGACTAGAATAATGGCATCTTTTGCTTTTTTTAATTTATTAATTTCTTCTAAAATATTCATTTTTTCCCTTGTAAGATTCTCGATTTATCATTAAATTAAATGTAAATCTTTTCCTCTTAATTTAATCCTGTAGATTAGGTGTTAGATTAGGTGTTAGATTAGGTGTTTGGAGCACTTCTGTTTCAACATATAAGCTAATCCATTTATCTGGTACCTGAGGATCATTTGAATAAATATGGAGATGTTTTTCATCTTTT
>Ga0307378_10003539_pt1 | contig 22850 bp, 17 predicted proteins | sample UN1MG_FD_202238 | JGI IMG/M metagenome (GOLD analysis project Ga0307378, IMG submission 202238) | Soil microbial communities from Risofladan, Vaasa, Finland - UN-1 | ecosystem: Environmental > Terrestrial > Soil > Coastal area > Acid sulfate soil | place: Finland: Risofladan, Vaasa | collected...
CACAATGCAGAGGGCGGGGAATACCCGCCGAAGACGGCGTGCACCCCGCCCCTACGGAGGAACGACGGCACACCATTCATGCCGATGTCTGAAAATGGCCACGCGCATAGTATATTCACCTGCAACTCCGGCGCATTACGCTAGCTCACGGCCGAGCCGGGTGCGACGTCTTCATCGGGCGCCAGAACGGTCACGTGGTCGCCGTCTTGTGCGGCCAGGAGCATGCCCTGGCTTTCGACGCCGCGCAGTGTGGCCGGGGCGAGGTTGGCCAGGATTACGATCTTCTTGCCAAGCAGCTTCTCGGGCGGGATGTATGGTTTGAGGCCGGCGACGAGCTGCCGTGGCGTTCCGCTGCCGTCGTCCACCTTCAGCACGTACAGTTTGTCGGCGTTGGGATGGTCCTGAATTTCGGTGACCAGTGCGACGCGAATCTCGAGTTTGCGGAAATCTTCGTATGAAATGGTCATTTTCGTGGCCTCGTTCAGGCCCGCTTGGCCTCGTAGTCTTTTTCGGAAGGCTCCTTGACGGCCTTGAGCAGCAGGTCGATGATCTTGACGGAGTCGACGCCCTCGGCATCGGCGTTGAAGTTGGTGAAGATGCGGTGCCTCATCACGGGCACGCAGAGGCTGCGGATATCTTCGCAGCTTACGTTGTAGCGGCCGTGGAGAATTGCCCTCGCCTTGGCTCCCAATACGAGGTATTGCGCCGCCCGCGGGCCGGCCCCCCACGACAGCCAGTCGTTCACGAAATCCGGCGCGTCGGGCGAGCCGGGGCGCGTTGCCCTCACCAGCCGCAGCGCGTATTCCACCACGTGGTCGGAGATGGGCACGCGCCGGACTATCCGCTGCGCCTCGAGGATGTCATCGCCGTGCAGCACCGTCTTCAGCTCGATGTTGCGGTCGTAGGTGGTGGTTTTCACGATCGCGCGCTCCTCGTCCAGCGAGGGGTAATCGATCAGGATATTAAACATGAAGCGGTCGAGCTGGGCCTCGGGAAGCGGGTAGGTGCCTTCCTGCTCGATGGGATTCTGCGTGGCAAGCACGAAGAAGGGCAGAGCGAGGTCGTATGTGGTGCCTGCCGCGCTCACCTGGTACTCCTGCATAGCCTGCAGAAGCGCCGCCTGAGTCTTGGGCGGAGTGCGGTTGATCTCGTCGGCAAGAATGATGTTGCCGAAGATCGGCCCGCGGACAAACCGGAAGCTCCGCTTGCCGGTGGCGGGGTCTTCCTCGATGATCTGCGTGCCGGTGATGTCCGACGGCATCAGGTCGGGCGTGAACTGAATGCGGCGGAACGAAAGCTCGAGCACCCGTGCTATGGTGCTGATCATCAGGGTCTTGGCCAGCCCCGGCACTCCCACCAGCAGGCAATGCCCTCGGCAGAACATCGCCGTCAGAACCTGCTCGATGACCTCGTCCTGGCCTACGATCACCTTGTGGATGTGCTCGAGCAGCAGGTCGCGCGACTTGCCGAGTTTCTCAATGGAAGCGATATCCTCGGCCTGATGACTGTCCATGGGGACCTCCCGATCGAGACGGTTCGCAAACGGTACGAAACCACACGGCGGCGCCGCAGAAACCTCTGCTACGCCTTCTGGACCCGCCCGGATTTCAGGCACCGGGTGCAAATGCGCATCCGCTTGGTTCCGCCGTCTACATTAACGCGAACCTTCTGAATATTCGGCTTGAAGCGGCGTTTGGTTATGCCGGTGACTTTCGTGCCGATCCCGCCCACTTTCTTGGGCAGACCGCGCGTGGTAATGGTGCGCCCGACAGCCGGCTTCTTGCCGCATAGTTGGCAAACTCTCATCTTGCTGACCTCACCTTCATAAGGACAGTTGACTGGAATTCAAAACTTTTATTGTACCAAAAACCCCCGCCATTGCAAGATAAAATGGTCGGCATGACAAGGCGGGCAATGCAGTAATTGTTTGTAACAGCCGCCGTCTCGGCCCCGCCCCTCCTCCCCAAGGCCTACGGCCGGGCCTGCTGATTTTCCGAGATAACGATTTCAGAAAGATCGGCCACCCGCTCGGTGTACATCGCGTTGATGCGTTTCATCAGCGACAGTCGGTTGCGCCTTACCGCCTGGTCTTCGACGTTCACGAACACCTTCTCGAAAAATTCGTGCACGCTTGCGACGAATGCGCGGGCGAAAAGCTCGGAGGCGCCAAGATATTCGCGCTCGTCTATCAGCCGCCCCACTTCCCTCTCATTGCCGGCTATCACCTGCCACAGTGCCTTCTCCTCGGGCGCTTCCAGCAGGCTCTCGTCCACGTCGGGCGTGGCCTGCTCGTTCTTCAGTATGTTGCGGGTGCGCTGCACCACGGTCACAAGCTCCTCCCAGTTCGGTTCGCGGCTGAGCGCGGCCACTGCCTCGAGGCGGTTGCGCGTGTCGCGAACGTCGTCGAAGCCCGCCGCCAGCACGGCGTTGACCTGGTCATAGCGGTAAGCCCGGTCTACGAGATAATTGTACAGGCGGTCGCGCAGGAACGCCAGCACTTGTTCGCCCGCGCCATCGGCATCCGGCAGGTTTGCGGGTTGAAGCCTTGCGGCTTCGCCCACCGCCGTCGAAAGCGGCACCGCCAGGCTGCGCTCCATCAGGATGCGCAGTATTCCGGCGGCGGCCCGGCGCAGGGCGTAGGGGTCTTGCGAGCCGGTGGGCGCAAGGCCCACGCTGAAACAGCCCAGCAGCGCGTCGAACTTCTCGGTGAGGCTCAGCACGCAACCAACGGTGCCGGCGGGCACCGCGTCGTCGGCGCCGCGCGGGGCGTAGTGCTCGAGGATCGCGTCGGCCACCGCCTGCGGCTCGCCGTCGCGGAGGGCGTATTCCCGCCCTACCACGCCCTGCAAGCTCGGAAACTCGCCCACCATGCTGGTTACGAGGTCGTTCTTGCACAGCCGGGCGGCACGCACGCAATGGGCGACCTTCTCGTCCGGCAGGGCGGCGCTCCTGGCGATGGTTTCGGCCAGCGCCGCCAGCCGTTGCACGCGCTCGTAATAGCTGCCCAGTTGCTCCTGGAATGTCACGCCCTTGAGCTGCTCGAGGCGGTCGGCGAGGGTGATTCGCGCGTCTTCCTGCATGAAGAAGCGGGCGTCGGCCAGCCGTGCCCGCAGCACGCGTTCATTTCCCTCGCGGATGCCTTCCGCGTGGCGGTCGTCGCGGTTGATGACGGTAATGAACTGCGGCAGGAGCTTGCCGGCTGCGTCGCGCACGGGGAAATAGCGCTGGTGGCTTTTCATCGATTCGACAAGCACCGCCTCGGGCAGGTCGAGGAAGTGGCTTTCGAACGAGCCTTCGACGATGTTCGGGAACTCGACGAGGTTGGTCACTTCGTCGAGCAGGTCGTCGTCGGCCGGTTGCGAACCGTGGCGGGCGAGGCATTCGCCGATCTTCTTCAAAATGATTTCGCGGCGCTCGGCGGCGTCGGCGGTAACGAAATGATCGCGCAGCGTGGCGAGGTAGGCGTCGAAATCCGCACGCTCGATCTCTATTGTGCCGGGCGACAGGAACGGGTGCCCGGCGGTTTCACGGCCGGTGCGCACGCCGTTTATTTCGAAATCGATGACCGCGTCATCCAGCAGCGCCAGCAGCAGCCTGAAGGGCCGCGCGAACGTGACGCCGCCGCCGGTGATCCAGTGCATCGACTTGGGGAATCTGATGGCCGCGATGGTGCGGGGCAGTTCCTCCGCGAGGACGGCCGCGGCGGCACGGCCTTGCACTTCCTTGACACCCACGCAGTATTCGCCCTTGTCGGTTTTTACGCGGCGGAGCGTGGCGGCGTCGATCCCCTGGCTCTTGGCGAAGCCGAGGGCGGCTTTGGTGGGGTTGCCTTCTGCGTCGAAAGCTATTTTGGCGGGCGGGCCGGTAACTTCGGCGCGGAGGTCTTCCTGTGTGTCGCGCACTCCTTCTGCAAACAATGCCAGCCGCCTTGGCGTGCCTGCGGTGCGTATGCCGGTGCAGCCGAGGCGCGACCTGGTCAGTGAATCGCTCACAAGCTGCCGCCATTGTACAAGTGCCGGCTCGATGTAGCCTGCGGGAAGCTCCTCGCAGCCGATTTCGATGAGTATATTGGCCATACGATGATCCAACGTGTCGCGGTCTCGATGGTGCCGCTGGTGATTGATGATGATTGATGATCCGTTTTCCGGGGCTGCCGGCATCAGGCGTTTGCCGGCGCGGCACTTTTCAGCAGCGGAAAACCCATTTCCTCGCGCAGCTTGAGGTATGCTTCGCAGCAGAGGCGCGCGAGGCGCCGCACGCGGCCGATGTACGCGGTGCGTTCGGTGACGCTGATCGCGCCGCGGGCGTCGAGCATGTTGAAAGTGTGCGATGCCTTCAGCACGTAATCGTACGCCGGCAGCGGCAGGTTCAGCTCGATCAGCCGCCGGCATTCGTTCTCGTATTTCTCGAACAGGTCGAAGTGCATCGGCACGTCGGCATGCTCGAAATTGTATTTCGAAAACTGCACCTCGTCCTGGTGATGGACGTCGCCGTAGGTGACGCCGCCGGCCCAGTCGAGGTCGAACAGGTTATCCTTGCGCTGTATGAACATCGCAAGCCGCTCGAGGCCGTAGGTGAGTTCAACGCATATCGGGTCGACTTCGATGCTGCCGACCATCTGGAAGTAGGTGTATTGCGTGACTTCCATGCCGTCGAGCCAGACCTCCCAGCCAAGCCCTGCTGCGCCGAGCGTGGGCGATTCCCAGTCGTCTTCAACGAAGCGGACGTCGTGCTCGACGAGGTTGATGCCCAGCGCGGTGAGGCTGTTGAGGTATAGCTGCTGCGCGTCGGGCGGCGCGGGCTTGAGGATCACCTGGAACTGGTAGTAATGCTGGAGGCGGTTGGGGTTGTCGCCGTATCGGCCGTCGGTCGGGCGGCGCGACGGTTCGACGTATGCGGTGCGCCACGGCTCGGGTCCCAGCGCCTTGAGCGTGGTGGCCGGGTTGAAGGTGCCGGCGCCTTTCTCGAGGTCGTATGGCTGCATTATCACGCAGCCGCGATCGGCCCAGTATTGCTGAAGCCTGAAAATGATCTGCTGAAAGGTCATCGCGGTAACTTACCTCCGCTTACTGTCGTGCATCGATGCGTATGGGTCGACCGGCCCGTCTCCGTCGACGGTGAACCCGGTGTCGTCGTCGTCATTCCTGCCGGCCTTGCGCAACCGCCCAACGCGCCTGGCGGCCACGATGATCATCACCGCGAAGGCGGCGTACATCGGCACGTCCCACCACGCGCTGGCCCAGTTGAGCCTGCCGGCGAGAGGCAGGTCTTCATAGGAGATGCCTTCGCTGTGTTCGGCCCAGAATCTGAGGATGCCGGGCCACAGGGAGAAAAGCGCCGCGAAGATCGCCACGCTCTCCCACAGGGGATTCTTGCGCGAATCAGCCATTTTGTTGAGTCCGATTTCCTTGGAAAAGCCGCCCTAACAGTGCGACACCCTTAGATTATACTATGATTCGGCCGGGGAATCAATAGAAGCGCGCCTGCTGAAACGGCCGCGGAAGGCTCCTGGGAGCGCCGCAAGACTTGCATCGTTTTGGTGTGTGTTGCTCGAGGTCTGCCGGCGCCGCTGGATTCGGATGGCAAGCGCAAAAATTCCACATGAAAAAAGCAGCGGCGGCCGCCCTGGTGCCACAGGCGATAAGTCTATGCAGCTCAATAGTTTACGCAGCGGTCACCGAACACGGTCGGGCGTGACGCAGAAAATTTTTCTGAAAAAAAAGCCACGAAAACTTGACAAAGCCGAAATCATGTGCTATTATTATGCTAGTAGACTGTCTTACCTCCACCCAGCGCGGGGGTCCGGGCAGATGAGCAGGCGCACCTTGCCCGGGCGTTCACGCAGGAAGCCGCAAACAACTAATGATGTTTTCTACGCTCTGCAAGGGCTGGATTTCGGCCCGACGGGATTGTTGGGCCATGTAAGGAGAACTTGACCATGGCAAGAATATTTTGGCTGACGGCGACACTTATGGCATGTACCGCGTGCGTGGTCACCGCGGCAAGTGGTGAATGGACGATGGACCCTTCGGGCCCGACGTGCGATCCGATGTATACGCAGGACCCCATCATGTATCCTGACTGCGATCCAATGTACACTCAGGATCCGATCATGTATCCTGATTGCCAACCGGTGTTCACTCAGGACCCGATCATGTTTCCTGAGTGCGATCCGATGTACACGATGGATCCGATCTACCCGGAATGCCTGCTGCCTACTCAGGACCCGATGGATCCGGACTGTCTGAGCATAACCACGATGCCCGAAATACCGACGGAATGCTACACCGAGCCTACCGTCTGTTACTATGACCCACAGTGGTGCCCGCCCCCGACGGTGATGCCGATCATGCCTACGGAGTGTTTCGTCGAGCCTACCGTCTGCTACGATGAGCCGACGATCTGCTACTTTGACCCGGATATGTGCCCTCCATACGTGACAATCGACCCGATCTTTCCGACGGCGTGTTATCAAACCCCGACGATGTGCTACGGCGAACCCACCCTGTGTTTCTACGAGCCGGACATCTGCGGAATGATTACCGTCGAGCCGTATGAGCCGACGACATGCCCTGATTACAGCACTACCGAATGCGGAGACACGCCGACCGAATGCCCCGCATGGGAAACTGAATGCTTCGGTGAACTGACCAGTTGCCCGGATCTGGCGCCCACCGAGTGCGGAGACACGCCAACCGAATGCCCGAAGATCGAAACACAGTGCTACGGCGAGGCGACATCGTGCCCTGAGCTGCTGCCCACCGAGTGCGACGATAACCCCACCGAATGCCCGGCGTGGGAGACCGAGTGCTATGGCGTACTCACTCAGTGCCCGGCCGTATATCCCACCTTATGCGGCGACCAGCCGACCTCGTGCCCGTTCATCGAAACCGAATGCGAGGGAGTCGTCACCCAATGCCCCAGGGTAGAAACGCAATGCTTCGGCGAGCCTACAATGTGCCCCGATCTGCTGCCAACCGAGTGCGACAATAACCCAACCGAATGCCCGGCCTGGGAGACCGAATGCTACGGCGAGTTCACATTGTGCCCCATTCTGGCGCCCACCGAGTGTGAAGGGATTATCACCGAGTGTCCGAAGATCGAAACGAAATGCTTCGGCGAGCTTACAAGTTGTCCGGATCTGGCGCCCACCGAGTGCGGCGACACGCCGACCGAATGCCCCGCTTGGGAAACCGAATGCGTAGGCGTTCTAACACAGTGCCCGGCCGTGTATCCCACTCTATGCGGCGACGATCCCACCTTCTGCCCCGTGATCGACACGCAATGCGGCGACACGCCGACCTCGTGCCCGTTCATCGACACCGAATGCGAAGGGGTCGTCACCGAGTGCCCGAAGATCGAAACGCAGTGCTTCGGCGAGCTGACGATGTGTCCCATTCTCGCGCCGACCGAGTGCGAGGGGATCGTTACCGAATGCCCTAAGACCGAAACACAGTGCGACACCGTCCAGACCGAATGCCCCATTCGCGACACATGGTGCCCGAACATTCGAACGGCGTGCCCGGAAATTCCGACGATGTGCCAGCCAAACACTCCGACCAATTGCGCCTTCGACGATACGCATTGCCCGAGCAGCAACACGAAGTGCCCCGTAGTCCAGACCGAATGCCCCGTGATCGACACCGAATGCCCGGGCAACATCACCAAGTGCACCGGGGATATAACGCTGTGCATGGCAAGCGACGACGTGACCGTCTGCCCCGACGGCATAGGAGGCACCATAACAATCTGCCCCGTCGAGCCTACAAAGTGCCCTGTGGTGAACACCGAATGCCCTCAGAAGCCGACCTACTGCAATGTGGGGGCCGCGGTGCTCACGATCTGCTACCATTCCGAAACACGCTGCCCCGTAGTCGACACCGAATGCCCGAAGGTACTGACAGAATGCCCGAAAGAAATAACGGTGTGTGTGGATGACGCCAACGTGACGTTCTGCCCCGACGGCGCCAACTATCCGACCGTCTGCCCGGCCATTGTAACGGAATGCCGGATAGTCGAGACGGAATGCCCGGACGAGCCGACCAACTGCAACGCATCCGTTCCAACGGAATGTGCTGCGGACGGCACCGGCACGCCGACGTTCTGCCCTGCTGAGCCCACCTGGTGCCCGAAGCAGGATACCAGTTGCCCCGCGTATGCCACGGAATGCAGCAACGGCTCCGAACCAACGATATGCAACGGCGTCGGCACACACACCGTCTGCCCCGCAGCAGAAACCCGCTGCCCCGCCGTGCCCACGAAATGCGGCGTGGTGACACACATAACTGAATGCACGATGCCCACCATCTGCCCCGAGCTGTTCACCAGGTGCCCCGCTGCAAACACAACCTGCCCGGCGGACAACTTCACAATCTGCGGTTCGCAGACCACCGCGTGCCCGTTGGCAGCCACCGCCTGCTCCGACGCCGCAACCATCTGCCCCGGGACTGCCGGCACGCCGACAATCTGCCCGCGCAAGGTTACCGAATGCCCGAGGTATTTCACCCACTGCCCGCGAACCGCAACCGTGTGCAGCCAGCAAGACACCGTGTGCACGCAGATAACCGTGTGCCCGGTCAGCGTCACTGCCTGCCCCAAGCAGGCAACGATCTGCTCCGGCGGCGCCACCGTCTGTGCAGTGCCTTATAATGTCGACAACCTCGAACTGATCGAGTTCGACGCCTTCGTAACACTCACCACCTGCCCGAGCCGGCCCACGCTGTGCGGCGGAGTGCAGACGGTTTGTCCTTACATCGACACCGCCTGCAGCAACCTGCCCACTCGATGCAGCAATCTGGTCAGCGCAGCCACCACCTGCCCCGACGGCTCCGGCACCCCCACAATCTGCCCGGAGCGGCGCACCGAATGTCCTTCCCAGCGCACAGTTTGCCCATACGTGGCATCGGCCTGCGGCGATCAGATGATAACCGGCTGCCCCGACGACACCGCAGCAATGACAGTATGCAACGTGATCGACACCGAATGCCCGAAGGTCGATACGGAATGCCCGGCATCGCCGACGACCTGCGCACCAGACCCGTTCATGCCGCCGACCATCTGCCCCGTGGCCGACACGCTCTGCCCGAAGGTGCCGACCGAATGCCCGCAAGAAGAGACCATCTGCCCGGTGCTGCCGACGATGTGCGCAGACGTCCAACGCACCAACTGCCCGATGGTTGCAACGATGTGCCAGGACGTCTACACGGAATGTGCGGTCATGTCGACCGTCTGCCGCGTCGAGTGGACGCGATGCCTCGACGCCAGCGTTTCGACGCTCTGCCCCAGCGGCCTCGGATCGCCCACCGTCTGCCCCATCAGCATCACGAAATGCCCGGCGCAGCCGACATTCTGCGAGCCGATTGCAACTCAGTGCAATCCCATCTTCCGCCCCACCTGGTGCTCGCAGGTCGACACGCAATGCCCCATCCAGCAGACAGTCTGCCCGCAGCGGGCAACCGTCTGCCCGGCAAATCAAGACACCGTGTGCCCGGCCACGGTCACGACCTGCGTGGCGGCACCAACAGTGTGCCCTCAGAACGTGACCAACTGCCCGGCCGTGCCCACGAAATGCGCCGGCGCGCCAACCATCTGCGCGGCCGCCAACCGGGCCACCTTCTGCGCACCAATCCTCACGCGGTGCCCGGTGCTGCCGACCATGTGCAACAACGTGATCACCATGTGCGGTCCGGCTGTAGCCATCACCGCCTGCCCTAACGGAGGCGGCGCCGCCACGATCTGCCCGGTATCGGCCACCAAGTGTCCGGTACAGCAAACAATCTGCCCGGGCCTCGCAACAGTCTGCGCGCCGCTGCCGGGCCTGTTCACCGCATGCCCCGACGGAACCGGCTCGCCCACGCTGTGCCAGTCGGTTGCCACCGAATGCCCGCAGGTCAAAACACACTGCCCCGTCAGGGACACCGCCTGCCCGGTGGTTGACATGCCGACAATCTGCCCGCAGGTCAGTACGGCTTGCCCGCAAGAACCGACAAAGTGCCCGGCAGAACGGACATATTGCCCGATGCGTGAAACGCTCTGCCCCGATATGCCGACCTTCTGCGCGCCTGTCTCCAGCGCGTGGACCTTCTGCGACCAGGGCATGACAATCTGCTCCGATGCAGCGACAACCATGTGCCCGATTGTCCGCACACAATGCGGCGAGCCGACCATCTGCCTCAACGGCTTGGGCATTGCTACCATATGCCCCGAAGTCGCAACTGCCTGCCCGACCAACATCACAAGCTGCCCGGCCATCGTGACAGAATGCTCGCCGAGCACGGAAGTCACTGCGTGCAACGACGAGCCTACCACCTGCAATCAGGTCGATACGCTGTGCCCCGCGGTGTTCACGAAATGCCCCGTCACGCCGACACGCTGCACGGGCGAAGTTACGCTGTGCGCGGACAACACCGCAGCGTTCACTGTCTGTCCCGTCGCCGCGACGATGTGCCCGGTCAATTCCACGTCGTGCCCGGGCCTGGCCACCCTGTGTGCAGTTTCCACTTCGATAACCATCTGCCCCGACACCGCAGGCGGCACCTGGACCATCTGCCCCACGAACGTCACGCGCTGCCCCGTCAATAACGCGATATCGTGCCTGATCAGCAGAGCCGACCGCAACATCGACGGCAAGGTGAACGTGCTGGACCTCATAACAGTGAGAAACCAGTTGGGGAGCGACGCCAACCTCAACGGTAACTCGGGCGACGCCAACGAAGACGGCAAGGTCAACGTGCTCGACCTGATCACCGTCAGGAACTCGCTCGGCTGGCGCGAATGATCCGTGCGGCCGCAGAAATGAAAACCCAAACCGCCCCCAACGCAATATGCGCCGGGGGCGGTTTCGTTTAGTTTCGGGTTTCAGAAAAGCATACCGGGCGGCGCGGGATCGGCCTTCAATTCGTACAGATCGAGGATCAGCCGTTCAATGCGGTAGTCGCGCTCCTCGGAGAACCGCCGGTGCTGCGCGCGGGCGAGGTCGGCCAGCGTAACGCACAGCGGATGGTCCGGCGGCGCGAGGCGCACCGGCATCAGCCGCAGCGAGTCCCTGAAGTACTCGAGCATGCGCCCCTTGCGGCGTCCGATGTGCCAATAGTAGCGCGTCATCATGTGCGAGTTGAGCACGGCGGCCAGGAAAAAAAGATCGGCCGATGCGTCGTTGCCGGTGAAGATCATCCGCACGTCGCCGCCGTCGTTCAGGCATCGCCGGCCGTCCACGGCAAACCTGTTTTCGGGTGCGCGATAAGGGCATATGATCCTGCGGGCCGCGTTCATCAGTTGGGGCGATCGCGGCCGGTGCAGCTCGAACCATTGAACGCGGCCCGAACGGCAGACCTCGCGCGCCTCGAGCGATTCACGAAACCGCTCGAGGTGCGCCAGCACCTTCGGGAATCGCGTCAGCGCGGCCCCACGCGGCAGGTAGATCATCAGCTCGTCGCGCGGCACGATGCTGTAGCGGCCGATGTCGCTGTTTTTCACCAGCGGGCGCAGCAGCTCCTCCTCCAGGCCGGCCTCGCGGGCATAGCTCGATGCAACCACAAACGCCTCGTTCAGCCCGCTTTCCGGCCCCTGCACGATCCGGCAGAACTCGCCCAAGGGCACCGCGTCCTTCTCGATCCGGCTCCGCCATTGCCGTTCGCCGTCGGAGATGATCACCCAAGGCGCGCCGGAAAGCCCGCCCTGCTCGAACTCGAGCGGATCGTCGCCCCGCCGCTCGAGCCGCAGGCGGCTTGCCGGGCCGGGCTTGCCCTTCGTTGCCACAGTTATCACGCAGTGCACACCGGCATCGGGAAACAGGTCGTCGCCGGTGCAATCCACCAGCAGCCGAATATGTGATTCGCGGGCGAGCAGCTTGCGGAGTTTGTCTGCATGCGAAGCCTGCATGAAGTATGATGAAGTCAGCAGCCCCATCATTCCGCCGGGCCTCAGCAACTGCAATGCTCGCTCGAAAAAACAATAGTGGAGGTCGCCGTGCCCGGCAAACACCTCGTAAGCTGCTGCGAGGGCGGCCCGCGAGGCGGAGTCGAGCCGCGACATTGCCCTGTAGGGCGGATTGCCGATGACGGCGTCGAATCCGCCGGAGCTGAAAACCTCGGGCAGAACGCGGCGCCAGTTCAGCCGGTCGTTGCGCAGCGCATCGCTGCAGATGATCCTCGGCTCGGGCAGCCCGGCGCACTGGAAGGCGAGCGCCGCCGTTTCGACGGCCTCGGGCGAGATATCGGCGCCGATCACCTGCGCGGCGGCGATGGCGTCCGCCTCGTCCTGCGGCAGCCCGTTTGCCGTGTAAAACGCGCGCAGCGAACCGGCGGCCTCGAGCAGGAACACGCCGGAGCCGCACGCCGGATCGGCCACGCGCAATTTCGCCGCCTCGCGGATGCCGCCCGAGCGCTCGAGCAACCGCCCGACCGTTTCCGCAACAATCCGCCGCACCACGCGCCGGGGGGTGTAGTATGATCCGGTTTCCTTGCGCGAGGCATTGCGGGCGACTGAAACGCGCCCGCCGGAGAAGTCGATCGTGTTGGAAAGGTAATCGAGGTGCGCGGCGCCCAGGAAATCGTAAGGCAGGTCGATATCCCGCAGCCGCCGGGCAAGTTCGTTGCGGAGGGGGGAGGTAAGCTTGCTGCTGCGGCGCGGCGCCTGGCCCGCGCGTTCCATCAGGAGGTCGATGATCTCGGATTGCACGCGCGCCCGGAATGCGTCGGGCGTCAGCCGCACTGCGAGTGCAGAAAGCTCGGACGCGACGGCCGTGCGTGCCGCGCTCAGGAATGCGTTGAAGATGCGCACATCATCGTTTTGCGTTTCCAAGCTCACCGGACGCCAGCTTCTCCTTCAGCTTCCTGTTCACGATATCGGGAACGAACGAGCTGACGTCCACTCCCAGCGTTGCAACCTCCTTGATCCGGTGCGAGCTCATAAACGAACACTCGACGCTCGTCATCAGGAAAACGGTCTCGACCTTCGGATTGAGCGCCTTGTTGCTGAGGGCCAACTGAAATTCGTATTCGAAATCCGACATCGTCCGCATGCCGCGCAGGATCGTCTGCGATCCGACGCTCAGCACGTAATCGACCGTCAGCCCGCGGAAGCTGGCGACGCCCACGTTCGGCAGGTGCTCCGTCAGGTGCTTGAGCATTTCGATGCGCTCGTCGACGCTGAACAGCGGCCGCTTGGCCGGGTTGTCGGCCACGGCAACAATCAGGCGGTCAAACACCTTCGCACCGCGCTCGATGATGTCGGTGTGGCCGTGGGTGCAAGGATCGAACGTCCCGGGATAGACGACGGTTTTCATCTGCACGCTCTCCTTATTCACGCTCGTCGCGTTCCTCCGCGAGTTTTTTCACGAACGAACCGATCCGCGGCGGCGCCTTGATCGACCGAGGCGACAGGCTCAGCCCGACTGTCTGCTCGTCGTTGCGGTGGTCGTTTTCGACGCTGATCGACAGATCGAACGCGTGGAAGCCGCGTATCAGCTCGAACCGGTCGCGCAGGCTGTCGTTGGTGCGCCAGTTCCGCTCGTGCTTGGCCACGGCCGTCCACTTGGGCGTAAGGCGGCAGGCGAGGGCGTAGCTTCCATAGTTATCCAGGCCGCGTTCGTAGGTCTGCCCGACGTATGCCGACCAGCGCTCGGTCATATCGAACCTCGAGCCCACCGTCACGAACTCGAGGCCCTCGTCCTCGCCCGAAAAATCGTAGTCGGCCGATGCGAAGATCGACAGCCCGTCGATGATGTGCGACCGGGCATCTATCCGCAGCGGCGAATAGCGTTCGTCCTCATTGTCGCGGTTGCTGTGCGGATACAGATCTGTCTCCAGGTCAAGCTCCAGCAGGTCCACTATCCGGCCTGCGCGGCGGGTCTGGAAAACATTCTGCAGCCGCAGTGCGACGTAATCTTCCTGGCGTGCATCGTCGAGTTCATCAAACCTGATCAGCTCGTCGGCGTCGGCCCCCCAGGTGTCGGTTCGGGCAACGTACGAAATGTCCGGCACGAGAATATGCCGGATGCCGTCGATGCCGAGCATGCGGCTGCGGACCTCCGCGACTCCGTAGAGCGCCGTCGACAGGCGCGCTCCGTAAAACGCCTGGCTGCGCACGATGCTGTTGTTATTGTCCAACTGCCTGCTGTAGTAGGTCTGGCTGATTCCGGCGAACGGCTCGAGCTTGAGGCGCCCCAGCGGAAACGGCCGCGAAAATTCATGCTGCGTATGGAAACGGAAGGTGGTGCGGTCCTCGCCGAGTTCCTCATCGGGTCTGATCGGCAGCAGGTACTGGAATGCGTTCCATTCCCGCCGGCGTGCTGCGATGGACGCGGGCGTATCGCCCGGCCGCTCGCGGATTTCCGACAGCTTACGCCGCAGGAATCCGAACTCGGTCTGCGAGGTCCACAGTATGCCCTTGTACAGCGGCTGCGAGAAGCCTCGGATGCCGCCGTAGGGCAGCCGCTCGGTGGTGTCGAGGTATTCGTTGAGCTGAATCTTGCCCTCGATGAACGCGGCCCAGTTGTTCTCGTAGCGCTTGAGATACAGCCGGTTTTCCGGCTCCTTGTCGTCGAAATACTCGTCTTCGAAAAATTCCTTCTGAAAGCCGGCGTCGCTGTATTTATGCAGCTCGAGATCAAGCTCCCAGCCGTCCGGCGAGTCCATCGAATGAATCCACTTGTAGCGGTAGCGGTGCGTGGTGCCGAGTTCCTGGCCCTTGATGTCTTCGCCGTTGTCGGCCGGAATCGTGAAATATTCCGCTTCGCCGCGCTCGAACAACCGGTTGGAATAATCCAGCCCCAGCCCCCAACCGAGGCGCCGCTTGGAATAATAAGCGCCGGTAAGCGTCAGCTCGGGCTTGAGGGGAAGCGGAAGGCCGACGGTGGCGTCGATCCTGGCATAGGTGCCGAAGCTGGACGAATTGCCCGCGCTGAATTCAATTTCCGGGCGGCGTTTCGGCACGTACATGATGGGCGCATAAAACGGAGCAGGCACGCCGAGGATGTGATAGCTGACGCCCCAGACGAGCACGTCGCCGTTGGCCTTCACAACAAGCTTTCTCACACGCAGGTAATGGTGCGGCACCGCGTAATCGCAACTGCTGATCGTGCTGCCGTGCGCAACGATCGTGCCGTCGGCCAGCCTCATTCCCAGCGGTGTGGAGGTGAACCACGCCACTTGGCGCGTTTTCTCGCGGCTGCGATAATCAAGCTGCGCAAACACGGCCTCGCCGGTTGCCCAGCTCACGTAAGCCCGGTCGCAAAGCAGTTCGTTGGCCGGAGTCAGCATCCGCACGTTGCCTTCAACGTATACCTCCTTGCGGGTGAGCGAGCCGACCGCATTGTCGGCGGATATCACCGTATCGCCATAGGCAATGCGGAAATTGCCCGTCGCAACAAACGAGCTGAGGTCCATCGTGCCTTCGATCTTGCCGTTATCATCGGTGGAGATTGAAAGCAGCCCCGAGGGTTCCGAGGTAAACGCCATCACCTCCGGGTCAAGCCCGAGTGGTTCGCCTCCGGCGGCGGCGTCATCCGCTTCAGCATTTTCAGAACGCGGCGATTCTTCCGCGAATGCGAATGCGGCCGCCAGAAGCAGCAGAATGGCTATGAAATTCCTATGCATTGAAACCCGCACTGCGACTCATAAACGATCAAATTGCGAGATTCCAATTATATCGGCGGGGGGCGCCAAATCAACGACAAAAGGCCCGCCCCGGCGTGTGGGGTGCGGCGCTGAAACCGGCGGCGATGTCAACCAGAAGATTCACTTCAATTGATCCCAGCCTACTGCGCTTCTCCTGGCGGATGGGTGGCGATTTGCTCACGGGGATATCAGCGATCGGACGGTGCGGCTTTGTCATCCTGCGACGTGGGCAGATCGATTTCTTCTGCGCGGACCCAGACAACTGTGCCGTCGCGCCATTGAGGGACGAGTTCGTTACGGAGTTTGGCTTCACTGATCGCCTTGCGGGTGGCGCGAAGCATCGCGGCTTGCGTACCGGCCATGTCTTGATTCTTGTCTGACCAATTCATCATGCCTGGCCTCCTTCATCAATAAGTACGGGCGGGGTCTTCGTGGCGTCATAGACCTGCCAGCTATCCACCAGAGGCTTGTAGAGGTTCTGAAAGTTCGACCAGCCCTGTTCGTAGCGCCGCCGGATCACCGGTTCCGGGATGTTGTGCCCACCCATGCGCACGCGGTGCTGCACACGGGCAATGGCCATCTCAGGGGAATCCAGTCGCAGGAACACGATCTTCACCACATAGCCAACTTGCTTCCATTCCCAGATCAGGTTGGCGTAGGTTTGCCCGGCCAATGTCGATTCGACCGAGAAATCCAGCCGTTGCTTGACGCACTCGCGGATACGTTCAGCCATGAGTCGCATGGCGGCGACGTTGGCCTTTTCAGGTTCGAATGGTGACAGCCCAGCGGCGATCAGGTCGGCGTTGAGGAACGTAGGGCAGCGGCCTTCGGCGGTGAGAAACTCCCTGGCGAAAGTAGTCTTTCCCGAGCCGTTCGGACCAGCCAGGATCAACACGCGAGGAACGGGCGTTGGCTGCGATGGAGTCATGCCGCCCTCCCTTCGCCGACGAGTTCGAAATCGCTTATGAGTCGGGAACGGACGGGGCTGTTAACTGGGCGAGGGCTGTTTACGAGAGAGTCGGAGAGTTCGGGGCGTTGCTCTTGGGTGGCAAAGCGGAACGTGTATGTTCTCAGCCGCAACGTCTCGGGGACGGTGCGAAACAGAGAGTCGGATTGTCGTTCGTTCTCGGCCATAACCCTCTGGTTCCAACGGGTTACAGAAAAGCCCCGGCGGCTTTCGCTCCGGGGCTTTCCGTTAACTGGATCGGCGGAGACGTTCGCCGTGTTCAATCAAGCTCCCCTTGGATTCGAACCAGCAACCTAGTGGTTAACAGCCACCCATTATACCGTTGAGCTACCGGAGATATCGCGTGTCGCGATACTTCCATGTTAGTTGTTTTCGCCTGCAAAATCAAGTGGTTTTGAGGGCGAAGTGCCGGCCGGGCACGGTCGCCGCTGCCTTGCTCCACGACGTGTACGCCCAGCACCTTGTCGGAGTAGTGGTCGATGACGGCAAATAGCCAATACAGGCTGCCGTCGGCCGTGCCGAACATCGTTGCGTCGGTGCCCCACATTCGATTGATGGTCTCGGGGATGGATCGTACCGACGTGCAGCTTGTCCTTTCGTGCACATCGCTGCGGGGAAAAAAGCCCCGGTGGCTTCGGCGCGCTCGCGACACAGTTGCATCACAACTTCCGGCCGTCCACGAGCGCCTTCACTTTGAAGGCTTTCTGCCCGCCTCAGCAGCCGGCAAGCTCGCGGATAACGTCTTCCAGCGTGCGCTCGGGTTGATAGCCGACGAGCCGCCGGGCTTTCGAGATGTCCGGCACGCGGCGGGGGAGGTCTTCGAAACCCTCCGCATAGGCCTGGTCGTAGGGGATGCAGGTGATCCGGGCATCGGGGCGGACGATGTCGCGGACGAGTTCGGCCAGCTCGCGGATGGAGACTTCGCGGTCGTTGCCCACGTTCACGACCTGCCCGCTTGCGGCCGGCTCGTTCATCAGCCGTATGATGCAGTCGACGGCGTCGAGCACGTGTGTGAAGCTGCGTGTCTGCGTGCCGTCGCCGTAGATGGTTATCGGGCCTCCGTCGAGCGCCTGCTGCACGAACCGCGGCAGCACCATGCCGTAATGGCCCACCTGCCTCGGCCCCACGATGTTGAAGAACCGCGCGACGACCACTGGCAGGCGGCGCTCGCGGTGGTATGCGAGCGCGAGGAATTCGTCCAGCAGTTTCGAGCAGCCGTAGCTCCAGCGGCCCTTGTCGGGCGGGCCGAGCACGAGGTCGTCGTCTTCGCGGAACGGCACCTTCGCAGGTTTTCCATAGACCTCCGACGACGACGCAAGAAGCACCTTCTTGCCGCCCAGCCAGGCGAGCTTGAGCACGCCCTCTGTTCCCAGCGCGGTCGATTCGATGGTCCGCACGGGGCTGTGCACCACGAGAAAAACGCCCACCGCCGCCGCGAGGTGGTAGATCATATCGCATTCTTTGACCAGCGGTGCAAGCAGCGTTTCGTCCAATATGCTGCCCACCTCGAGGCGGAAACTCGGGTGGTCCAGCAGATGCTCGACATTTTCGCGCCGGCCGGTCGACAGGTCGTCGATCACGACCACGCGGTGGCCGTCGGCCAGCAGCCGCTCGGCGAGGTGCGAGCCTATGAAACCGGCGCCGCCGGTGATCAGTATGGATGTTGCTTTCATTGAGGCCACCACAAGTTTAGGCTCTTGCTCTGAGTATAGATTCTGTTGAACGCTGACACAGCGGGGCTTCTCACACAACAGCTATTCGTTGGTTCTATTTGAATTTCTGAAAATATTGGTCAATTTCCCCTCTCAAATCTATGCCAGCGCGTTCAAAACAGCCTAATAGTTCTTCGTATGTGTGATTCTTACCAAGAAAATCCCAAAATTCCTCCGCAACTTTCAGTTCGCACGACAAATCCAACATGCCCTTCACCGTCCATCTCTCATAAGGCTTCGGTTCATACGGATTATAGGGAATAGCGATATACGAGCTTACCTTTGCATTCGGGTTGGTTGCCAAGAAGATTGCCACCCACTCCAATAAAGTCCTCTTGAAATCCTTGAAATTGCTAATGTTTGGCTTCGCCGTCTTCAGGTCAAATAGGTGAAATGATCCATCGTGGTCTGCAACAAGCAGATCTACCTTCACCGTCTTCATCTTATTCAGCGTACCCTTGTTGCAAACACTTCTTATCCTCTCGATTTCCTCAGCCTTATCAGTATCTTTCCCTTGTGTGAGATCATTCATAATGGCTTGAATTTCTGCCTGAGCTTTCGCGCTAATAGAATCCCCCACCACATACTGTTTCTTCGCAAACAGGAAGTGTGAACCTGCTACAGCTTCGGCAACAGGTTCGAAGACCGATGTCCCGAATGTGGTATTCAGAGAATGGATAAAGGAAAACAAAGCCATTCTGTCTCGGCCCAACAGTCGATAATGGAACGGCATATGGCTTGTTTCGGGTGTGTATGAACGGAACTTTTTCCTAATGCTTTCTTTAATCGTATTCTCAATTGCTTGTATCTGATTCCGATTGAGCGGCATCCTACACCCCTTTCAGATGAAATATTGTTTCTGAATACGCGTTGGATCTATCTTTCTCCACTCTATTGAGAACGGGACGTTTGAATCGGTTCACAATCTCCATGCCAGCCATTCTGGCTATATCCGGATAAAGATTGAACTTATCATTGGCCACAAGAAAAACATCGAAGTCTGGTTGAAGGTACTTCTTGCTGTTCACTAGTGAGTCAGCTATACCGCTAGCGTAAGAATCCCTTGCTTGCTTACCCTGTCCATTAGAAAGAGGGCCTATCTCCAAGTCGTCTCTCCGATCAAAACCAAATAGCTCGTATGAGTAAGCATGTTGCTCGTGATAATCTATAAGGCCTACGTAGGGAGGGCTGGAGAAAATCCCCCCAATCTTTCGTGTCCGCAGCAACGCGGCGAAGCGGGGCGCCTTCTTTTCAAGTTGACTGTCAATGTCTATGCTTCTGCTATCACCGGTAAGACATACTTGGCAGGTATCTGTTCTTAATCTGTCGAATTGGCGGAGCCGGTTCATTGTGTCTGTTGTGTAACGCTGCCACCACCCACCGATGGAAAATATCGGCTTGCACATCTTCCCGTGTTTTTTGCAATAGTATGTTGTCAGCACTGGGTCCTTGAGCGTTCCTAAGTCAGCATGTGTGGTAGCCCTGCAAGACCGGATTGTTCTGCTCAAGATGATTGCCAACACAGTCTTGACAGCCGGATTGTTTATCTTTCTTATTTCACCAAAAACAAAATCAATTTCTTCCCTTACTGGCGCCAGGAACCATTTGTCCAGAAACGTGCCATTGTTATCTTGCACAATCTGGATATCATACCGCTCGATCAAGCGATAATATGTGTCCAGGAGGAGTTGTTCTTTTTCTGCGGAATACTGTTTTTCATCGATTGCGCCTGTATGTATGTTTCTTCTGTAGTCGGGCGATGGAAAATACTTGTCGTTGAAGCGCGCAAGTGCTCCAAGCAGCTGCGCCTCGAAGGCGATGTTGTGTTTGGTTTCTTGAAAAGCCTGTAAGCTATGTGTTATCTCGCGAATAGCCCGCCCAATGGCCGGCAAATCATGCTTGCCCACTTTAGCATTGGTAATCATTGCATTAAAGGCGGAAACATCAACCCCGATAGCATGGATTCCCAATTCATTGGCCTGAACCAAAGTTGTGCCGCTCCCGCAGAATGGGTCTAGCACAATATCACCGCTATGGAAATAAGCCTCATGCTTGAACTCATCTGTATGGGAATCGAGGAAATACTCGACCAATTGCGGAATGAACTTGCCTTTGTAGGGATGCAACCTGTGGACGTGCTTTGTTCTTTCCGATTCCTTATATTCTACAAACGACAAATGCCAGTTCAGGTCGTCACCCAATTTCTCTTTCCATGCTTGTTCTTTGTCGTGAGAGTCATAGTAATGTCTCAATTCCTCTATGCTAATGAGGGTGTTCCCAGAGCTACCATGCTTCCTGATTCTGCCATATTGAATCAAGTATGAAATGTTAGAGGAAGTAATATTGCGGCCTGAATACTTGGATGCCCATTGGGCTGCTTGGGTGATATTGACGAATTTCTTGCTGTCTTCGCCGAAGAGTGTTAGTTGGTTCATCTTGTCCTGACTCCGATCCAATCTCCGGTCTGCAGATGCCCGGTCCCTCAACCTGCTTGCGCCCTTGCGTTCACACTCGCACGGGCAATTCCTCGTGGTAGTCTTGCAGTGCCCGAACGCCGTAGTCGCGCAGCTTGAGTGCGGCGATTCCCTGAACCACCGCGCGCGCGGCCTGCAGCGTGGTGATGCACGGTATTCCGTGGCTGATGGCGCAATGGCGGATGAGGGCGCCGTCGGTGCGGGGGCCTTCGCCCACGTCGGGCGTATTGATCACGAGTGCGATCTGTTTGTTTTTCATCGAGTCGAGGATGTTGGGCCGGCCTTCGCTAACCTTGTGGATGCGGTCGAGATGAATGCCCGACGCCCTGATGGCGCCGTAGGTGCCGGCGGTGGCGGCGAGGGTGAATCCAAGCTCGCGCAGCCGATGGGCGATCTCGGCGATGGCCGGCTTGTCGCGGTCTTGCACGCTGATGAACACCTTGCCCGACAGCGGCGGCGCCTGCGAGGTGGCGATCTGAGCCTTCGCGAGGGCGAGGCCGGCGTCGTGGTCTATGCCCATCACCTCGCCGGTCGAGCGCATTTCCGGGCCGAGCAGGATGTCGCACTCGGGGAATTTCGTGTATGGAATTACCACGGCCTTGACGGCGTTGTGCCGGGGGACGATTTCATCGGTGAAGCCAAGCTCGTCGAGCGTCATGCCCACCATCACCTTGGCTGCGAGCTTCGCCAGTGGCACGCCGGTTGCCTTGCTGACAAACGGTATGGTGCGCGACGCCCTGGGGTTGACCTCGAGCACGTACAGGATGTTGTTTCGGACGGCATACTGGACGTTCATCAGGCCGATGACGTTAAGCTGCCTGGCGAGCGCCCGCGTTGCCCGGCGGATTTGCTCGAGCAGCTCGGGCGTGAGGCTTCTGGGCGGCAGGAAGCACGAGCTGTCGCCTGAATGGATGCCGGCTTCCTCGATGTGCTCCATGATGCCGCCTATCACCACGCGGCGTCCGTCGGAGATGGCATCGACGTCCACCTCGGTGGCATCCTGGAGGAATTTGTCGATCAGGACAGGCTTCTCGGGCGAGGCTTCCACCGCGAGCGTCATGTATTTTACGAGGCTGTCGGCGTCGTAGACGATTTCCATTGCCCGGCCGCCCAGCACGAACGAAGGCCGCACGAGCACGGGGTAGCCGATTGTCTTGGCCACGCCGAGCGCCTGGTCGACATTTGTCGCGATGCCATTGAGCGGCTGCAGCAGGCCGAGGCGGTCGAGCAGTGCCTGGAATTTTTCGCGGTCTTCGGCCAGTTCGATGCTCTCCGGGCTGGTGCCGATGATCGGCACGCCGGCCTTCTCGAGGGCGCTGCACAGGTTCAGCGGCGTCTGCCCGCCAAGCTGCACTATCACGCCCATCGGCTTCTGCCGCTCGCAGATGGAAAGCACGTCCTCCTGCGTGAGCGGTTCGAAATACAACTGGTCCGAAACGTCGTAGTCGGTGCTGACGGTTTCGGGGTTGCTGTTGACCATTATGGTTTCGTAGCCGGCCTCCTTGAGCGCCATCGAGGCGTGAACGCAGCAATAGTCGAATTCGATGCCCTGCCCGATTCGATTGGGCCCGCCGCCGAGGATCATCACCTTCTTGCGGTTGCTGACCGGCGATTCGTCTTCGGTTTCGTAGGTTGAATAGAAGTAGGGTGTGTATGCCTCGAACTCGGCTGCGCAGGTGTCGACGCACTTGAAGGTGCTGCGGATGCCGCGGCGCAGGCGGTCGGCGCGGACGTTGTCTTCGGTCGTTTTCCACATCTTTGCGAGCTGGAAATCGGAGAATCCCGTCCGTTTCGCCTCGAGAAGGGCTTCGTTGGGCACGTCCGCGAGGGTTGCAAAGCGCGTGAGCTGATCCTCCCGGTCCACGATCTCCTCGATGTTATGGAGGAACCAGGGGTCGATTTTTGTGAGCTGGTTGATTTCGGCGGTGCTCATGCCCTGGCGGATGGCATAGCGGATGGCGAAAATCCGCTCCGGCGTCGGCGTCATCAGCGAATGGCGGAGGTCTTCGAGTGCGATCTCCTTGCCTCTCAGAAGCAGGTCCTTCGAGTCCCAACCCAGGCCGAAACGGCTGATCTCGAG
>Ga0307378_10003542_pt1 | contig 22845 bp, 16 predicted proteins | sample UN1MG_FD_202238 | JGI IMG/M metagenome (GOLD analysis project Ga0307378, IMG submission 202238) | Soil microbial communities from Risofladan, Vaasa, Finland - UN-1 | ecosystem: Environmental > Terrestrial > Soil > Coastal area > Acid sulfate soil | place: Finland: Risofladan, Vaasa | collected...
CGGGCCGCAGAGAGTATAGCAGGCTCGAGTCAGCCCCTCATCTATCAGCCCATCGCCATTATTATCCTTCCCGTCACAGATTTCCGATACTGCCGAAAACTGTCCGTCCATAACGGTGAAGGCGTGCTTGAGCACTGCATAACCGCCATCAGGGTTAATGACATGCAGATTATACGTGCCAGGGCGATAGCCGGCAGGGACTGTGGCCATAATGGTGCCTGAATCAATGTAGTTTATATCCTCAAGAGGCTTGAATTTTTCTATTACCTGCAAGCCTGAATGAAAATCAGCCACATAAGCATAGGTGCCTGAAACAGCTACGCCACTGGCACCGCATGGTTTGCTGCATGAGCCAATGAGGTGAGGAGATGAGGGAGTGCTGATATCTATTACCTGCAAGCCTGAATGAAAATCAGCCACATAAGCACAGGTGCCCGAAATGGCTACGCCATAGGCACGACCTGGTGTATCGCATGAGCCAATAAGACGAGGAGATGAGGGAGTGCTGATATCTATCACTTGCAAACCTGAATAATAACCAGCCACATAAGCATATGTACCCGAAATTGCTACGCCATAGGCTAAGTCTGGTGTACTGCATGAGCCTATACGGTGAGGGGATGAGGGCGTGCTGATATCTATCACCTGAAAGCCTGAATCTTGATCAGCCACATAAGCACAGGTAGCCGAAATGGCTACGCCCAGGGCAGCGCCTGGAGTATTGTATGAACCAATAAGGTGAGGAGATGAGGGAGTGCTGATATCTATCACCTGCAAGCCGGAATAACAATCAGCCACATAAGCACAGGGTCCCGAAATGGCTACGCCAAAGGCATAGCCTGGTGTATCGCATGAGCCAATAAGGTGAGGGGATGAGGGATCACTGATATCTATCACCTGCAAGCCCGAATCAAAATCAGCCACATAGGCACAGGTTCCCGAAATTGCTACACCACGGGCAGCGCCCGGAGTATCACATGAACCAATGAGGTGAGAAGACGAGGGATCACTGATATCTATTACCTGCAAGCCTGAACCCCCATCAGCCACATAAGCGCAGGTGCCCGAAATGGCTACGCCATAGGCATAGCCTGGTGTATCGCATGAGGCGATGAGGTGAGGAGATGATGGAGTGTTGATATCTATGCTGATATCTATCACCTGCAAGCCTGAATGATCACAGGCCATATAAGCACTGGTGCCTGAAATGACTACGCCATTGGCAGCGCCTTGTACATCGCATGAGGCGATGAAGTGTGGAGTTGAGGGAATGCTGATATCTATCACCTGCAAGCCAGAAACTCCGTCAGCCACATAAGCACTGGTGCCCGAAATTGTTACGCCATAGGCATGGCCTGGTGTATCCCATGTTGCAATGATGTGAGGGAATGAGGGATCACTGATATCTATCACCTCCAAGCCGTAATCATTATCAGCCACATAGGCACAGGTGCCTGAAATAGCTACCCCAAAGGCTATGCCCAGTGTAGAGCGTGAGCCAATGGAGTGAGGGGATGAGGGATCACTGATATCTATCACCCTCAAGCCTGAATTACCACCAGCTACATAAGCACAGTTACCCGAAATAGCTACGCCAATGGCCTGGCCCCAGTTTGGTATATCGCATGAGCCAATAAGGTGAGGAGATGAGGGAGTGCTGATATCAATCACCTGCAAGCCGGAGCTCCCGTCAGCTACATAAGCAAAGCCACCCGAAATCGCTACGTTATGGGCATAGCATGGGGTATCGCATGATGCGATGATGTGAGGGGATGAAGGGTTGCTGATATCTATTACCTGCAAGCCGGAACCCCCATCGGCCATGTAAGCACAGGCACCTGAAATAGTTACGCCATCGGCACCCCCTGGTGTTTTGCATGAACCGATGATGTGAGGGGATGAAAGATTGCTGATATCAATCACCTGTAGACGGGAGTTCCCGTCAGCCACATAAGCACAGGTGCCCGAAATCGCTATGCTCTTGGCACTGCCTGGTGTACTGCATGAGCCACTGAGGCAAGGGGATGAGGGACTGCTGATATCTATCACATGCAAGCCGGAAGCATAATCAGCCACATAAGCAAAGGTTCCCGAAATCGCTACTCCCTCGGCTTTTTCTAATGTTTTGCATGAACCAATGAGTTGAGGGGATGAGGGGTTGCTGATATCTATCACCTTCAAACCGGATATATAATCAGCTACATAAGCATAATTTCCTGAAATAGCTACCGAATAGGCTTCACCTTTTGTATCGCATGAACCAATAATATGAGGAGATGAGGGGTCGGCGACATCTATCACCTGCAAGCCCGAAGTATAATCTGCTATATAAGCAAAGCCGCCTGAAACGGCTACGCCAGAGGCAGTGCCTGGCGTATCGCATGAGCCAATGAGGTGAGGAGATGAGGGTGTGCTGATATCTATTATCTGTAAGCCTGAATAAGCGTCCAGCACATAAGCACAGGTGCCCGAAATGGCTACGCCATAGGCGGAGTATGATATATGATATGGTGGACAACATAGGCTATGAGGAGACGAAGGTGTGCTGATATCTACCACCTGCAAGCCTGAAAAACCACAGGCTATATAAGCACAAGTGCCCGAAATAGCTACGCCATAGGCTTTGTCTGGTGTCCAGCATGAGCCAATGAGGTGAGGGGACGAGGGTGTGCTGATATCTATCACTTGCAAGCCGGGACTCCCATCAGCCACATAAGCATTAGTGCCCGAAATAGCTACCCCCCTGGCTTCGCCTGGTGTATCATAAGATCCGATGAGGTGAGGGGATGAGGGATTGCTGATATCTATCACCTGCAAGCCGGAACTTCCATTAGCCACATAAGCACAGGTGCCCGAAATAGCTACATTTATGGCTTTACCTGGTATACTGCATGAGCCGGTTATATAGGGTCCTTCTCCATAAAGGGCAGCCTGAAGCGGAGATTTAAGGTCTGCCCCTTTTATAGTCACCCGGGTAGATTGATTAGTATACCCTATATTGGGTTGTATAGAGTCAATCACTTGGGCCTTTACCACCGCCGGGCCAAAAGACCAAAGAGCCAAAGCAGTCACCATTATTGCCAGACTGTTTATTGCCAGACCATACCCAAAATATTTCTCTTTCATTCCCAACTTCCATTTTTAAACTGATTTTCTCGCCTATAGAGATGCAATCATTAATATATAGCTTTCTCCTCGTTTTCTAATATATTATGCCATATTTCTTAATTATAGTAAACCTGTCCGGCCCATTAAACCCCTTGGTGGAGAGAGCAGGATGAGGGGTGTCTCTTTAAGGAAGAAGCCCCCACCTTAATTCACCCCATAATAACATTGCCTCTTTGGGAATAGTTTAGGGGAGGAGTGAGTGATTATGAGCACTATGCTCTTACGAAGGGCGGGTCTCTTTTGGCGATTCTGGTGAACTGCTGAGGGCCGCAAGCATTTGGGCCAATTCCTGGGGAGAGTAGGTGGCCACTGTTGCCTGTTTGAAGCCATCGACATCACGGGTAACGATAGTCTGGACACCGGCATGCCGGGCTGCCTCATGCAAGACCGCGTCCTCAAAATCTGAAAATTTCAGCTCCAGGCTGGATTCCAAAACAGCACGGCTGACCGGAGCAATCTCAAAGAGCATGAGAAGTTTTCTTATTTCACGGTGTGCCAAATCCGCTCCGATGGCTTTTGTGGCCAGATAATGAATGGTAGTCAGAGTTGTTGCGCTCAGAAAACCGGCTATAGCGCCAGTTTCCACCAGAGAGAATAATTGCGCTGCCACATCAGCGAAAGGCTCTCGATTTAACATTACATCAAGTACTACGTTCGTATCAAAAAGCACTCTCACTGGATAGTTGCCCTCACCGGATAATTATCCTTACCGATATTTATCCTCAATGTGTCGCCGATAATCACTTTCATCAATCTGGGTCCCCTTTAGTGAGCTTTTCAGTGAGCCCTTCAGCGAACGGACTATCGGAGCAAGTTCGGGTACCTGCACGAGCGGGTTCCCGGCTACGCTCTCTGATTCCTCCCCCGGCTCTTTCCCTGCCCACTCATCGATGAGCGCGAAATAGTCAGCTACTATTTGAGAAACTGACTTGCCAGTCCTCTTGGAATAAAATTTTGCCCGTTGGATGAGAGTTTCATCAAGCCTAAGTGTTAATTTTTTCTGCATACCTGCCTCGTGAGGTTTAGTTGCCGTACATTCATATGTATTATTATACGTCAAAAAATACTATTAAGTCAATCCCTCTCACTACAGATGTTCCCCACGTTAAAAAAACAATAACCCGCTATAATGGTAACTGGGCACTGGTTCAGTCTAATGAACCTATCCCAAAAATAGAGCCAACGGTTCCTTGGGACAGGCAGAACGACTGCCCTGGCAGTAGCACAAGCGTCTCGCTTGCGTAGGTTAGCAACAGGAGGTTTTTGGGGATAGACTCATTCATTGTATGCATGATATCATCGTATCCATATAATATTCCCATAATTCCCCCCCTCCGATAATATCCCTAACCCTCCTTCATCCTATTTCAGATACCGTAACCGGCACATTCCCCTAACCGGCACATTTCCAAAAAGGAACACCATAAAGTACGCCTTTGAATATTGCAGGTTAAAGAAGGGAACTTTTTAAAACAGCAACAATTTTAACCCGGATAACCGATATATGGTAAAAATTAATAAAAAAATGAAAAAATTTTTAAACTATCTCTTTACAGAGGGGATGCCATGAAAAAGGTGTGTGGAGGATCTTTCGACAATTCGATTCTGGTTCCACGGATGGTAAGAGCAATATTGGGAACGGTGGTGGTAATACTTGGGCTGTTCGGGACAGTGATGATGGCTTATCTTCCTTATGCAGCAGCCGATGTATGGCACGTTCCGCGTGATTACCCTACTATCCAGGCTGCCATTAACGCTGCCGGTAGCGCAGATGAGATCGTGCTGGATGTGGGGATATACTATGAGGGTATTAATTTTTTGGGTAAAGCTATTACCGTAAGAGGAACAGACCCGAATGATGCGGGCGTGGTGGCAGCAACCGTTATCGATGGTAATCAGCGGGATAGCGCGGTTGTTTTCAGTAGTGGAGAGGGAAAGGACTCTGTGCTGAGCGGGGTCACGGTGCAAAAGGTGAATGCCGAGCTCTCCTATGGCGGAGTCTATTGCTCCGGCTCATCCCCAACTATAAGCAAGTGTATCATAAGCGAGAATCAGGGAGGAGGAATTGACTGCTCTGACTCCTCGGCCACCATCATCAATTGTACGATCATCGAAAATGGTGATGGAATCGGTTGCTGGAGATCCTCGCTTATAATCACTGAGTGCGTCATAAACAAAAATTTGCGATCTGGAATATATTGTGGTGAAAAGTCCTCGTTAACTCTTACCAACTGCTCTATAAGTGAAAATCTCAGCACCGGTTTAAGCTTCGTAGATTCAACTGCCATGGTCAGTGATTGCACGATCAGCGGCAATAATAATGCTTCAGGTGCGAACGGCGGCGGTATTTGCTGCCTCAGCGACTCTTCGCCGACGATTGCCAATTGCCTGATTACCGGCAATTCATCGGGCGCAGGTGGTGGAATCGTCTGCGACTGGGGCTGTTCCCCGAAAATCAGCGGTTGTACTATTACGGAAAATTCGGCGAGTATGGCAGGCGGTGGAATCCTGTGCAGCGGAAATGCTTCACCAATTGTGGTCAATTGTATTATTGCCCGCAATTTGGTTTCTGATGGATCAGGAGGTGGAATTTACTGTGATGGCGCTGGTTTTGTCTTTCCCTATCCACCATTTTTGGGCATACCAAAGCCGTTAATCATGAATTGTACCATTACTGAAAATTCTGCCTCCCGATTCGGGGGTGGAATATGCAGCTTCTTCTCTCTGCCGACAATCACGAACTGCATCCTCTGGGGCGATCTTCCGCATGAAGTTACCGGCAAGGTAAAATCTATCACCTATTCTCATATTCAGACCGGATATTCAGGAGTCGGCAATATCAGGAAAGATCCCTTATTCATTGCAGCTAGTGACGAAGACTATCACCTCCAGTCGGACTCTCCCTGTATTAATGCAGGCACATTACGCGGTGCACCCTCTGAAGATAAAGACGGCCATTTGCGGGACAAGCGTCCGGATATGGGGGCCTATGAATATAATCTGCCACCCGGAACCCCCTTCAGGGGCTACCGACATCGAGGGTTATGCAGTAGTCGGGTTTTACCCAGTATATGGTGAAGGGTTGGGTTTCCCTTCACAATCGGTTGCCGATGAATTGCTATAGTTTACTCAGTATCAGTATATGGTGAAAAATTGGGCTCACACCGATGCGGCCTCTAAAGATTTTTCGGAAGGCAATTAATCACATTCCTTGTTGTCAAAGCGGTTATGATAGGTGAAATCCTCAATATCACGGCGCACTCTGGGATATTTCGCCGGTGTCTGGACTGGATATCCCAAACGGCATGAGAAGGCGATCTTCAGGGATTGCGGGATAGTAAGGATACGCTTTACTTCTTTTTCTACCTGATTTGCGCTGAGAGAACTGATTACATGAAAACCGATCCCGAGGGAAGAAGCCATCAGCCACATGTTCTCCATAGCACAACCCAGGCTTATAATACCCAGGAAATCTCCCTCTGAAGCAGGTGCTCTTCTGCCTGGATCATACAGCACAATGAGCAGGATCGGGCTGGATTGAATAGCTTTACCAATAAATAAATTCTCTTGTTCCCCTGCAATTTCACCCCGCTGAGCTGCAGGAGTTCTCCAGGAAGGTGGAAAATTGGTGGCTAAAAGTCCGACTTTTTTTTTCAACAGATCCTCTTCAGAAAAGGATAGCTGTTGATAATTTTCTTTAATAAATGTAGCCGATATTGGGTATTTAATATTTCCTATATCTTTAAGGACCTGTTTATCATCAATGGCAATTATTTCAAAGTTTTGCATATTATGTGCTGTCGGTGTCCAACGTGCGGCTTCTAAAATCTGTCGAAGATCCTGTTTGGCTATAGGCCGTTCAGGATCATAGAGCCCCCGTGCTGATTGTCTTTCCTGAATAATCTTGGAAATATCCTGCATAATAACCTCCTCCTGACAATAGCTAAACAAAAATGACTGTTGTTTTCATTTTTCTTTGTGCCTCTGTGCCTTTGCTCCTCTGTAACTACTCAGGTTGTTTAGGCTGTAGGCTGTAAGGCTTTTAGTAATGCAGGCTGTAGGCTTGTAGGCTGTTAGTCATTGTTTTTTTCTACAGCCTAAATGCCTACAGCCTATCTACCTGAGTAGTTACGCCCCTCTGAACCTGAGTAGTAGTTACGATAAATGAACCCTGACGGTTATTCACTGATCTTCAGTACCGCTCTAAAATGAACTTTCGAAGAGATCATTTTTTCATAGGCAACCACAGCCTGTTCAAGGGGAAATACCTCAACCATTGGGGTGACTCCAACGAGTGTGCTGAAGAGGATCGTATCTTCAAGATTACCTCCGACCCAACCTCTGATCGAACGCCCTCCTCGTAACAGAGTAGACGGAGAAAGCTCCATCATGTCACTGACGCCAGTGACGATAATGTATTCACCATTACGGCTGAGCCCTCCGACCATCTGGGCTATGGCTTTACTGTTTGGAGCCGTACCCAGGATCATCTGCGCGCCGCCCATTTTTTGCAATTCCGCTGCTGCATCAACAGCATTTGTATCAATATACTTATGAGCACCGAGCTTGTAAGCGAGGTTTTCCTTCTCCTTGCCACGGGATAGCACTACTGTTTTGAACCCGAGTTTTACAGCGTATTGCACTGCCAGATGACCAAGTCCTCCAAGACCATGGATGGCAACCAGGTCCCCGCCTTTTGCCCGGCAACTCTGCAATGCTCCGAAGGTAGTCCGGCCTGCACAGAGCAGGGGTGCTGCTTCCACGGAAGAAAGTTCATCCGGTATCAATGCCGGTACTTCTTCGCCGATAACCATATACTCTGCATAACCTCCATCAATTGAAAGGCCGGTTATCAAAGAATGTTCGCAGGCTCCAAATTCACCCTTTCGACAGGCGTTGCAATGGAAGCAATGTCCCCCATGCCACCCCACACCAACCCTTTGGCCTGCTTTCCAATTCACTACCTTCGAGCCTAATTTATGGACGATCCCAACAACTTCATGCCCGGGAACCCGGGGATAGGTAATGCCTGGGAAATGACCTTCTTTTGCAACCGCGTCTCCACGGCAAATCCCGCAGGCCTGGACTCTGATCAGAATTTCGTTTTCTTTCGGTTCGGGAATCTCTTTATGAACCAACTCAAAGTCTGCTCCGGGTGAATTCACCTGGATTGCTTTCATCAATGGCATAATCTTTATCTCCATTCTTATAATTAATTAAAGCAATATTACAACCTATTTATCGCATTGATAAAACCTTTTGTCAAGATATCAACTACTCAGGTTCATAGGGGCAAAGGTACAGAAAAGCAAAGGGTAAAAACTTTGTGCCTCTGTGCCTCTGAACCTTTGCGCCTACCTGAGTAGTAACATCAGGTCATTCTTTGGTATAGGCTCATTGCCAGACATAATCAATCCAAGCCAGACATGCCTCAACCCAATCAGGGATCGTTGTCCTGAGCGAAATTGCATTTTTGGTTGGTCATGTTGGTTATCATAATTGACAATCTTTTTTATAAATGCTATATAGACTATCACATTACGGATGATGTAACCGACGAGATTTGTTTAGCTTAAGCTCTAATTTTGCGGAGAAGTGGAGATAGATATGCCTCATAAAATATACATTAAGGCTGGCAACATTGAACTTGAGGGGATCTTGAATGATACACCTACCGCTCAACTTATCTGGGAGAGATTGCCCATCGAATCATCAGGAAATCTGTGGGGAGAAGAAATTTATTTCTCTATCCCGGTCAGCAGTGAACTTGATAAGACTGCCAGAGATACGGTAGAGCGCGGTGAGCTTGCTTACTGGCCAATAGGCAAGGCATTTTGTATTTTTTTCGGGCCAACGCCATTGAGTGAGGGGGAGGATGAAATAGTTTGTGCAGATAACGTTAATATCGTCGGTCGAATAATCGGCGATCCTGCCAAACTGAAAAAGTTTGAAGATGGAGACTTTATTATTATATCACGAGGAGGATTAACCCAATGATAGCTATTGTGGACGGAGAACTATGCATAGGCTGTGGACAGTGCGAAGAGATTTGCCCTGATGTATTTGAAATGGAAGACGAAAAGGCCAGCGTGATTTCTGATGAAATCCCTGACGATGCTCTGGATGCCTGTTATGAAGCAGTCGAGAGCTGCCCGGTCGATGCAATCATTCTGGAAGAGGACGAATAATAAGTAATCCTTTGATAATTAAGGTGAGGAAAGCCCCCCTGGGTAGCGTTTTCCACCTGCCTTTGTGAGCGAGGGTGGCAAGGGGCAGGTGAGGGGTTGAAACAAGCAACCCGTGACTAATGAGGGTTGGACCAGCCAAAAGGCCGTTTTGGTGTTGATGTATGTCACCAAAGCCTTAACTGGCGGGATTTAGCCGGGGGGGTCTTTTTACTCCTGACGATCAGATCAGGAGGGATTTCCGCCAGAAAAGAGGATGGTCTGGTCAGCATAAGTTGATTATATCGCCGGCGGTGATGCGCTGAAATAAGCACGAGTTCATCTTTGGCTCGAGTCAGGGCTACATAGAACAATCGGCGTTCTTCTTCCCTGTGTAATTTTTCCTGAAGGGTTGGCTGATCTATATTGTTGGGCTTGTGGTGCGTTTCTGGCGTTTGAGACGGGTCAGGCTTTTTGAGATCTTCGGGTTTTTCATGAGCTTCGTTTTTCAAATGGATATGGCCGTGACTATAACGATCATGATGGTCATAGGGGAGCAGCCCCTCTTCCAGCCCGCAGATGAAGATTACCGGAAATTCCAGCCCCTTGGCAGCATGAATGGTCATTAAGGAGACAGCATCTCCGCTGGCTGATGTTTTACTTCCCCGATATTCCAGGTCACCATCCCGAAATAAAAGAAGTTTCTGCAAGAATTCCGAAACTGATGGAAACTGCTTCGAGCATTGATATAACCGTTCCAGATCCGGATTTTTATCATTCAGAGTTTCATTATCCAGAGTTCCATTATCCAGATCTTCATTATCCAGATTTTCATCCCTCTTTGCCTTGATTTCCTGCCGAATCAAATCTGACTGAATCAAATCTGAAATAAGCTGATCAGTGCTGCTTTCTCTGATTCGGGAATGGTAAGTTTCCTGGAGGGAAAGAATTCGCTGCAATCCTTCCCTGGCCCCTGGAGAAAAGGCATCTATATCCAGCCCTATGGCTCTGAAGAGGGAGCATTGGTTCTGCCTGGCGATCTCCTGCAGGCGCTGCCTGACCAGAGACTCCGGAAAAGAAGCAGATTCCCACCTGTGGAGAAGATTCCATAAGGAAAAATCATCTTCCGGATTAACTAAAAAGCGAAGCATGGCCAGTACGGTTTGAACGCAAAGGTCTTGCAAAAAACCTTTTTGACCGACCACCCGATAAGGAATTCCCTCCCGAAGGAAGCATTCCTCCAAAGGACCTGCCTGCTGGCTGGTTCTAAAGAGTACGGCAAAATCAGAAAACCCAAGTTCTCCTCTATCCTCCTCTTCAAAGTGGATTGTCCCTTCGTGGAGTGTCCCTTCATCGCTGGTCTGTCCGATCGTCTGTTGTCCGTGTTGTCCGGCTTGTTGTCTGGCTTGTTGTCTGGCTTGTTGTCCCGCCTGTTGTCCAGTCTGTTTCCCGGCCTGTCGGCGGCATGCCTTGCCCTGACCCTGCCCCTGCCCGTGGGCCTGGAGCATATCAATCCCTCCCATCAACCGGGTAATCTCCCGCACAACGCTTATCCCTTCAGCTTGCTCGCTAGCGACAAAGTGTAGTTGAATCCCACGGGGCTCGCGGGTCTTTGGGCGGTGAGGGTGCAGTTCAAGGGGGAAGCGGTCAGGATTATGTTTGATCACGGCACTGGCAGCCTGAAGAATGCAGCTCTGAGAGCGGTAGTTCTCCTTCAGGTGGAACAACTGATGACCGGGAAAATCCTCCCGAAGCCGGGAAAAGAACCGGTAGTCCGCCCCGCGGAAGGCATAGATGGACTGGTCCGGGTCGCCGATCACTAAAAGGCCGACACCATCTGCGGACAGGAGTTTGACCAGGAGGTATTGAATTTCATTGACATCCTGAAATTCATCTACCAGGATATGGGAGAATCGGTCGCGATATTTTTGCAGGGTCATAGGGTCAGACTGCAAAAGTTTGACCACTTCCAGCAGCAAATCGTCGTAGTCATAGGCATGATAGCGATGCAACAGGTTTTGGTAGGCCAGGCAGAGGGACCAAAAATAGTCCTGGTGTTCACTGCCAGAGGATTCCCCGTCAGTATGTTCCCCGTCAGTATGATCCCCGCAAGGGTACGCCTCGCCGGAGGCTGGTCCGTAGGCAAAATCGGCCATAGCCAGAGATTCCTTAAACCACGGTGGAGGAGAAGGCTGGCCGGATAGGGATTGGCCGGATGAAGGCTGACCGGATGGGGACTCGCAAGGAGACTCGCAAGGGGACTCTTCCGAAGGAAAATCCAATGCCCATGCCCTTGATTTCACTTTTGATATCCACTGATAGAAGCGCTGCGGCCGAATACGATGGCCACCAGGGGAAGTCTGCTCAGCCAGGACCTCCTTGATCAGAAGCAGGGCATCCTGCTCATCGATCAGGGTCTTCTGTGCCTTGTTATTCGCTGCATTTTTATTGCTGGCATCATTGTTAGCATCATTGTTGTCATCATTGTTGGCATCCCTATTCTCAGTACACGTAAGTTCTTCCTGCAGAATACTCAGGCAAAGATGATGAAATGTGCCAGTGAGCAGGCCATCAGCAGCAATCTCAGGGGGGAGTGTCTCCCGTATCCTGGATTTTAACTCCTGGGCTGCCTTGTTGGTAAAGGTTATGGCCAAAATTTTTTCCGGCGGGATCTTTTGGGATTGGAGCAAATGGGCAATCCGGCAAACCAGTGTCCGTGTTTTGCCCGTCCCTGGACCGGCTATGATGATGATCGGTCCTGCACTGGATGTGACACACAGACGCTGCTCTTCATTAAGCTGGCTGAGTGGGTCGAGTTGATTAAGCCCCTGTGGCAGGTGAGGGGCTTTATCTGTGGGTACTTCTAAGTTAATGGCATTACAATTGAGAGGGGAGTCAGATCTGTTCCCCTCCCCCTTGAGGCAGTTCGCCGCGTTGGAAAAGCTCCCGGTGGCAGGGGATGACCGAGCCGGTCTGGCGGCTGGGTGGGGGTGAATAAAAGCCCCCCCTTTCCCCGGCAAATCCTTAAGTCCGAACAGGCTTGTCTGTGCCTTGAATTTTTGCCGGTCCCCATCATCAAACAGTTTGACCTTCCCATACTCTCCATCGAACCCGGGACTGATTTCCATCTCTCCTGCCCGTACCCGTCGGACCCCTTCCGCCAGGAGGGCATTCGATTGAGACTGGATCTCCTCCAAAGGAATGGTCCGCAGGATCTCCAGCTCACTTCCCAGGTTGGCTAAAAGCTGAAAGTAGGCCTGCTGAACCTTTTTGCTGCTCTCTCCCACTTGATGGAACTCAGCCAGGATCTTGAGTAAAGGGACAATCGATTCATAGGGCGGAGCCAGATCAGGGCGTCCGCCGGGAGGCCGGTCAGCCAGTTCAGTTGCCCGGTACATCACTCCGATCGTTACTTTTTTGCCGCACCGGGGACAAATTCCAGCCGCAAGCCTGGTCTCTTCAGGAGACCAGCATACCTGGCAGTTGCGGTGGCCGTCATAGTGGTATTTGCCTTCTTCGGGATAAAACTCAATGGTTCCCAGAAACTTTTGCGGATCTTTGGCCTTAAGCGCCTGCATGATAGCCGGATAGGAGAGTTCAGTCTCAAAGCAATTGGCCTCTCTGGCCAAATTTTTAGGCGAGTGCGCGTCGGAATTAGAAACCAGTGAGTAGCGGTCCAGTGCCGATAGCCTCCAGTTCATGGCAGGGTCTGAAGAAAGGCCCGTCTCAAGAGCAAAAATATGCTCGGAAAGATCCTCAAAACATTCCTCAAGGCTATTAAAACCCGACCGCGAGCCTAACAGGGAAAAGTGCGGCGTCCAGATATGGGCAGGGATAAAGGCCACCTGCGGGCAGCAGTCAAGGGCAATTTCCAGCAATTTCCTGCTGTCCAGCCCCAGGATCGGGCGGCCATCGGAGTGGATATTTCCAATACGCTCAAGGACCGCATTAATTTTCTCTGCACTGGCTATGTCCGGGACTAATAACAGGTTGTGAATTTTTCTGACCCGGCCATTCTTCTTATAGATGGAGCTGATCTCTGCCGAAAGCAGAAACCGGATCTGCTGCCGATCATCAACTGCCGGACCAGGCGATACAGCAGCCGCAGCAGCAGCCAGTGGCATATTTTGAGCAAATGGCCTGGCATACTCAGGCTTTAGACGGTATAACCCTTCCTCTGCCGGTTGCAGTTTACCTTTAAGCTCTTTAATCCAGCCGGGATGGGTGAAATCTCCGGTCCCAATCACCTGGAGCCCCTTCAGCCTGGCCCATTGGCTGAGTTGCTCCGGGCAGCAATCCTTACTGGTAGCCATTGAGTAATGGGAATGAATATGAAAATCGGCGATAAAACGCACAGAGTTTTCCTCTCTCCTACATATTAAGCCCGGCGCAAAAAGTGAATTGAATGAAGCAACTAATTCCTATAGGGAACGCCAACCCGGACCTGGATCAAAATTCGATTTACGGATAGGTCACTTATTGTTAATATTATTGTTGTTATCGTTGTTGTTGTTGTTATTGTTGTTGTCCTTGTTGTTGTCCTTATTTAGCATTTTTTCACGTTCTTTTTTATATTGTTGATAGTCCATAGGTTTCTCTTCAGGGGGAGGATAAGGTCTCTCATCACTCTTTAGTCGTTCCATAGACTGAAAACCGTTATAAATGCCTTCATAAACTCTATCCTTACCTGCACAACCAAAACAAAGGGTTATTAAAAAGGCTGCAATTAAAATTTTTACCATTTTCATGTACTAAAACCCTCATCTCATAAAAAAAGGTTGTACTGCTTCGGACTCAAAGTTAATGCGAAAAAAAATTACACTTCACCCTTTACTCTACTATTCTACCGTATCTTAACGTAAGACGATACATTATTTATTCGCTCATGTCTAGAAAGTGTGTAAGGAGTCATTCCTTGTCACCCCAGCGAAAGCGGGAGTCTAGCAGCTTGTCGGAGAAGAAAAAAGACACCACAGAGGCACAGAGACACGGAGAATAATACGGCACGATAACCTTTGTGTCTCTGTGGTGTCCTCAGTGTCTCTGTGTCTCTGTGGTTTCATTTGTATTTAAGTTTCATCACTCCGACAGGCTCCTAGAAACTTTTGAAAAGACCGGATTCCCGCGACGGCCGGGAATGACGTTGAGACTCTTTTTTAAAAGTGTCCGACATGGAGGATAACTTATCTAATATTGTATAGTCATGGTTAGCAATTGGCGGGAATAGTCTCTATGCTGAAAAACCGAGGGTCATAGAGGGGGCAAGGTCTTGCATTATCATAATGTTGATAAGGCAAGACCTTGACCCTCAAGGAATCAAGTCAATGCAAGGATGCTAGATTACAGGAAGCGATAGTCGACACTGCCCGAAAACTTCCAATTCCATGTGGTATCATCCACGCCGTCATCCACATATGAATAGGTAAAATTGGGTTCTAAGGTCAATTGATTGGCAAGATAGAAGTAATAAGTACTGGCAAACTTAAGTGTAAGGGTATTATATTTATCTTTGGCAGTCAATATATCATAATTAATCGTGAAAGTATTATTCCAGTCAATTTTATCGGAAAGCTCATAGTAAACTTCAAACGCTTCGTTTAAAGTATAGGTTTGATCATCGGCAAAGACCGTCTTGGCAAAGGTCGTATTATTGAGCTGCAACTGTAACGTAAGCGGTCTTGCCCACTCGAATTTCAGCAATAAATCCGGATCACCTTTTTCACCTTCAAAATCGGATATAACAAGACCAACCGCTGCGCTCGCCTGCCAGCCATAAAGACGAAGGCCTGTATGATGTTCATCAAGAATTTCCTGAATACGGATAATTCCCATAGCGCCTAGAGTTTCATGGCTCAGTGTCCCGCTTTCACGAATGATTTTTTCCATATCTTCATACCAATATTTTTTGTATTCCTCATCGGAATACTTGCTTTGGTATTCGTTTTCACGAGCAATGATCCGTGCCAATTCCAACATTGCATTATCCGGAATATCCTGCTTAATGACATTATACTTTTTTAAGTCCTCGTTTATTCGCATGGCTTGCTTCAGCACAGTAGCATCAACCCTTCTCCCATAGCCTGCTCCTACTCTGACCACCGCATAGACATCATCAGCTTCATCAGCCGACGGCTGTTTTCGATATTCCAAATCAACGGCTCCCAATCCAAACACAGAAGACTCATCACTTATATACTTTTTGAGATCGGTTTTAAGGTCCATGTCGTAATCTTGGTCGCTATCCGCACCTTTATCCGTACCCTTGTCAAAGTCAAATGTGCCTGCGAACTTAACCGTATACTCAAAAGGCAAGGAAGTATAAAATCGATCGTAGGAAACTATACCGCCAAGATGATACCCCGATTGTTTTGGTTTGTTGGGGTCCAACTCATTGCTCAAACTAAAATCTGATTTCACGTGGCCTTGTTGTGAACTGCTTTCGGGGAAGGTATAGTCAGTCAATGAAATTGCATATACGGACGATAAACTTCCATAGATCACCATTAGAGTAATGGATGAAAATAGTAAGGCATACTTTACAAGCCTGGTATCAATAAATGTAGTCTTCACAATAACCTCCTCAATAGTTCAGTAGAATATTTTTATATTGACTTCTCACTTATTTAATTTTTCTTCCCCTTAATTCTACTTCGTCACATTTTCAATTAATAAGTAATCAGGGTGCCCAAAACAATCACTGATTGCTCTCATTCATCAAGTATTAAAAGACCTATAATCGCCTAAATAACGTGAGCTCGACATAGCTAAAAAGCTACCATTGGCAAGCTTTAATCATACCAATAAAGAATTAATGATGGTTTCTTGGGCAAATAGGTATAAGGCTATGAGTCGAAATACGGTGTGAAAAATGGGGAAGGAAATCATTGTGATCTTCCTTCCCCATTTTTATCTTATTGTTACAGATTGTTACATATTTTTATAGATGGACGGCAAACCCAACCATAAAGGAAAGGTTAGAATAATCCGTGTCATCTCCATCAAAACTAAATTTACCCATAGTATAGCGCAATTCCGGATTGACGGAAACTTTCTCGGTAATGAAATAATCTAGTCCGGCTTGTAATCCATACAAAGGTGCGGTATCATCAGTGGAATCACCAAATATTTCCAGTTTTCGACTGGCAAAGGCCAAATTTAATCCAACATAAGGGATTACCTGTGTATCGGTATTAAAATGTGCATTGGCCTTTACACCAAGAGCCCATTGAGAAAAAGTCAATTCATCACCATCACCAAAGTCAGTCTTAGACTGTCCAACAGAGATTTCAGGACCTACTTCAAACATATCATTAATAAAAAAACCAACTCCACCCAATATATTGTATCCATTGAGTTTTAGTTTACCATCATCCGGTTTATACGTCTCATTATTCATATTAATCAGTGCATTTATCTTAAAGTTTCTGCTCTTCGGAGCTTGAGCCATAGCTGATAAAGAAAAAGCACCAACGAGTATAGCCAATAAAATACATACTCCAAAACCTTTCAAAATCCCTTTCATGATTATCTCCTTGCACATAGAAACGGTTAAGATTCAATGACTACCGGCTAAAGCCGGTAGATTGTTGTGGGCATAAACGCCCGTTAAGACTGAAGTCATCTGAACTATTCGGATGAAATATCCGTCTAACCTTAGCGCGCCCCTCTTCCATTCTACCCCAGCATCATATCTTCTTCCGATTAAGACCGGTTTCGGTGATGCTTCCGCTGGGCATAAGGAATGCTTTACTTCCCCAGTAACTGAAGTAATTACCTGATATCCCCCACATACCTTTATCTATCTCTATTGCATCCCTTTCCTTACTTGAACACTCTATCACGCTAAAGCTTCCGTCCTTAAAAGAACATGCGCTAAAGACGTTTCCGCCTAAAGGCAAAGGTTTGCGCCCTACCCATTGGAAATTAAATACCTTTCACTCTAATTACTGGACATAGATGATATTGTTAATTCCGCATCTCTCACCCCCTTTAGCTAAAGGATTAACTTGACAATGTTAAATTGCAGTTTAGCCTTTTAAAGGACTAAATATTACCACGAAATACACGAAATACACAAAAAAGACTTTGTATTCTTTCGTGTATTTCGTGTGTTTCGTGGTCAAAATCTTTTTACCATTATAAGACTTATATAAGATTTCTATATTATAATTATCAAGTTTCAGTATTGCCAAGATGGCTTGGCTAATATAACATTGTCAAGTTAATTACTCAGTGCGTTTATCCTCGCTAATATTTTGGTACTGCAAGGTGTTTCTACTGACAATAGGATACAGTTAGTCTTTTCAACATAAGGAGTCATCAGTTTTAGATTATTTTATGCCTTATGTTATTGGCTAATTTTCATATCACGCTTATATTGAAGTTAACCAACCTTTCCGATGACTGAAATGCCATGTTTTTGGAATGCTTCAATAACCTGCTATCCCTTTTATATCGAGGATGGGAGAGCTTTTCGAGGCTCTCAGTCCCTCTATCACACCTTGATGTGCTTCAGTTTCACATTCTACCCACGTTATAAGGTTAGACCCTTTTATTATAAGGTAGACTCCTTCAAATTTATTTCTGAAACAAACTGACAATTTCTATTTACCTATTTATAACTCATCATAATAAGGTAAGTCAATAATGATCTTTACTTTCCCCGTAGCAAAAAAATAAAAAGTGAAGATATTTATAAAAGTTGCTTCTTGGCCGATCGGATAATTTAGTAAGGCCAGACTCAAGGGAAAAGCGGGCGACGGCATCAAGGGACAGGGGCATTAGGGTCCCAGGAAAAAGCCAAAGGGCCGCCTGTGACGCCCATGTCATTTTGGCGACCTCCCTGGGAGGGAGGAAAGTGCAGGTCTTCGAATTCAGGGGAAGGAATGCCTCCATCAATGGCCGGAGACCATGTGTTAAGTCGAAAATCAAAAAGGTCCGGGTTACTGAACCCCGGATCACAGATCATGTCTCCCTGGTTTCGTTTCCTTCCACCCAATTGTTTGTTTTCGGTAAACTTGGAAGAGGAATAGCAGTCATCGCAGCAGGTACCTGATCCCCCATTGGCAAAGAACAGGTTATGAGAGTACCCCTTTTGCCTTTTGATATTGAGTCCAGTTTTGAAATTGTAGGCGAGAATGTTGTTAGCAATAAAGGGAATGCTTTTCTCCTGCTGGTCAATGCCTGATCCTTGTGAAAGGTTGCCGTTTGAGACAATGGTATTATTGATAATCCTCATAGTCGAAGCTCCAAAGCGAATCCCTGACCCGCCGTTATGAAAGATCAGGTTATTGCATACACCGATTGGCCCTGAGCAGGCACCGGTGAGCTCAAGTCCTGACTCCTCATTTCCCCGAATAATGTTCTGGTAGATATCCACCTGGGGAATCGGGCTTGGCCCTTTTGATCTATTCGCTGAAACCCCTGCCTTGTGGTTTTCATAAATGGAATTATTCCGTAAGGCCACTTTGGCAGCATTGGCTACAAGGATGCCCCCTTTCCGGTTCTGAAAGATCGCATTATACTCTGCGGTGAGAAAGATGGAATGCTGCGGGTATTCGGATTGACATTTGATCCCGCTCTCTCCGTTGTGGTAAATGCGATTATTCTGTATATCAACGGTGATGGTGGTCAAACCTTCCTGGATCTTGTCCCCTGCTTTGGCCTTGCCGTCCTCACCTTTGGTCTTGTCCCCAAGGGATTTGGACAGATTTGAAATCTGTCCAAATCCCTTATTAGTCTGGTTCCCACCTTGAGCAAGGATGACGCTTGGATTTTTCTTAAAACTTCTATGTACCGGCACCACCATCCGGTCTTTAGACCCTAATTGTAAACCCGCCATTTTGTTTTGGTGGATTTGGTTTCCGATGATGCTCACCTGGGCCGATCCTGCGCCCATGACCGTGATACCCGCACCCTCCTGGCTGTAGATCCGGTTATTCTGAATCAGTGCCTGGGCATCATTATCCACGACAATGCCTGCGTTTCCATTCTGATAGATCGTGCACTTCTCCACAGAGACTCGATTTCCCTGAATATTGACAGCAGAGACATTGTTAGCGTAAATCTCATTGTCCAGGATAACAATTTGAGGCGAATCTCCGGTAACGGTTTGAGGAGGACTTCCGGTAACGATTTGAGGCTGATCTCCCTGGCTGTTATTCGTTTGGGCTGGTGCGGGAGAGACGAGAAGACAAATAAACCACAAAGACGCACACGTACAAAGGAGAGTCAGGTATTTTGCTCTCAGTGCCTCAGTGCTTCTGTGATTGGCTTGCTTTTTATACGTATTCATGCTCAGAAGAAAAATCTCGTTACCCCAATTTGATAAACGGGCTTGGTAATCCAGGGATCATCAGGAATCAGGATCGGAACCTGAATCCCTAGTTCAAGTTTCATATTTCCGTAAAATAAGAGCTGGACTCCGGGAGACCAACAGAGGGTATTCCCGCCGGGATAGGTGGTCTTGCGCAGGGAGGTGCTTCCTGTTCCTGGCCCAGTGCTCGCCTCACCCCCTCTGATCTTCTCATATCCTCTGCTCTTCCCAATATAGACGCCATTGAGTTCCACCACACCGACCAGACCGGTAACGGGGACGGAGAGAAAATAGGGAGCACCGATCAGGGGAACAGGTCGGCAGAGGGCTATATTATAGCTGAATTCATCTCCAGGATCAAGCCTGTACCCAGGATCAAGCGTTTCATCTCTTTGCCGTGTGAAAAAATAGTGAAGATTGGCATGGAGATACCCAATATTCCGCAGACTTGTACTGAACGCAAGGCCAGGCATAAATTCGTACTTACCGGAGCCGAGGGGAGGAATTCTGTTCTCGTCTCCTGTGGGAATATTGATGTTCAGGGATGCGGCCCAACTGGTCTGCTTGCGGGACCAAAGGCACTGTTTCAGCAAAATGATCGTATCTCCCAACCCGTAGACAGAGGACTGATATTTCTGCTCCACAGAGCCTTCCCACAGGTGGACATTGGCATTTTTCCAGAGCATCTTGGGAATAACGCCCACCATAAAGCTGTTGGTCAATCCATACCGGATGCCGGTGATGAGTTTCCAGACATTGACCGACCGCTCCACCGGAGCTATCCACTCCCGTTTGATCTGCGAGTATTGCAATTGCAGATCAAACAAAGTTTTCCCCATCGGGAGGGTAAAGCCCGGCTCACGGCTGAAGATGGGGGATGGGATCAGAGAGTGCTCTTCCTCCTCCTCCTCATCGCGGCCACTCATCCGGTAGATATATTCCAGGTTGGATTGAGCGCGCTTGTCCAAAGGCCTGATATCCAGCGCTATCTGAAATTCCTGAATGGCCAGGTCGTACTGGCCCTGCATCCGATATATCTCTCCCAGACTGGTATGGGGGTCTGAGCCGTTGCTCATCTCACCGGCAAGCTGCAGCTCCTTAACAGCCATATCCCATTGCTGGCGGGCCTTGAAGATATTGCCCAACCGCTCATGCGCTTCTGCATATTCAGGGCAAAGCTCAACCGCCTTCTGATAGCAGGTCATCTCCTCAAAAGAGTCATCGCTGAAGCTGATCCCCTGCTGGTACCATTCCTTAGCTTTCGCGCAATCATTTGCTTTTGCATAATCAGCGCAAATGGCTTGTCCAGGAAAGAATAAAAACACCGCAGAGAACACCACAGAGAACACTACAGAGGACAAGACATAGAACACCACAGAGACACAGAGACACAGAGAAAAATACAGCGTGATAACCTCTTTTCCTCTGTGTCTCTGTGGTGTCATTGGTATTTTGATCTTTCTTTGGAAAGAGCGTAACTACTCAGGTTCATATGCGCCTGCCTGAGTAGTTACGAAAGAGCTATAGTCTAAAAAACTATCAGTGAACAAACGACTAAAACTCACGCTCCAGAATTTCCATCCCTCTTCGGCAGATTTCCAGTCCGTAATCAGTCCATGCCCCCTTACCCCAGTAGCGATAGCAACTGGTCTGGCTGACCAGGAGATCGAAGAGTGCCTTGCGAAAGGCGGGTCCCCGTTTATCAACTGCCGCATTCTGATTAATCTTTTGATGGAACAGGGCGCTTAAGGATTCCATACGGCCCAACACACCTTCATACCCTTTGACCCAACTGCGGTCGTTAGTCCAGGAGCCCATATCCAGATGAAATCTGCTGTCCTCTTTTTCAAGATCGACAATGGCCTGTTTGACAGCATCAGGGCTTGGAGCAGCGACTCTGTCCCATATTCTCTTTTGCCCCACGGGCTGAATGGGAAGAGCGGATTTTTCCAGATCGATCCCTTCCGCTTCCAGAAGTTCCAGGTATTCACTGCCGCACAGGCTGACTGTGCCTGAGTCGGCAATCTTATTAAAGGCGATTTTATAGTCCCGGGGGAATTCATTCATCATGACCCCGCCGTTCTCACCATCTCCGATCTGGAGGACAAAGGGAGGAACGAGTTTTCCACCAAACTCCTGACGACGGAGCCCCTTAGCCTCGGAGTAAGGCTGCATCTGCGCTACCAGCTTGGTATCAGACCCCTTGGTCTTGACCAGGGCGATCATGGACACTTCCTCTCCGCGGGAATTTTTGGCAACCAGAAGGTGCGGGAAGTGAGGACTGCGAATACGGCTGCCGTCCAAATTTTCGACCGTGTGTTCCTGGACCATGAGCCATCGGAAGCCGCAGGCCTTTAATGTCTTGATATATTCATAGCAGACATCGGGGTGGATCGGCAGATGCATTTCCGGGGGTGAAAATCCCCTCACCCTGGCCAGTGCATCCCATCCGAAAATAGAAGCAAAGTGCTGTTGCCATGCCTGGACATGCAATTTTATGTCAGCCGGAGGGGTGGAGGATGCCACTGCATGAGACCACATGGTTCCGAGCCACTCAATGCAGCGGCTGTAAGGCTCTTTAGCCATGACCTTCTTGAATTTTTCCAGAATGTCACCCCTCCCCATCTGTCGAAGCCCATAGAAGAGGTTGCCGGAATAATCCAGCATTATTCGGGGATGATGGCCCTCGTCGACCAGTTCCTTGATAAAATCAGCCATACGTGCATAGCATTGGGCAAAGACAGGGGCATTGTGATTATCGCCGATGCCCTGATTTTCCATCATATATTGAAGATTACCGATAATGCCTGCTGTTTGCAAGTTTGGCCCGCCTGCCGGAATCAGCGGCTGGTGCATGTGGAGGGCAATCCCGAACGAAGATTCTACCTGGCTGAGATTGACTGAAGCTGAAAAGGCTGGCCTGTTGCGGCCCATGACCTCTTCCACCAATGATTCATATCCGCAAAAGTTAGGTAATCCGTCGATTATTTCAGAAAGTGGCTCCATAAGAATAAACTCCTTACTAGGATCAGGGATTAGGTATTAGGGATACGGTTGACCTGCCGATCCCTAATCCCTAGAATAAACTCCTTAGTACGCTGCGCATTAAATACGCGGCCAGATAGAATCAGCAAGTAATATGTAGGGTGGGGGCTTTTTGCCCCACCAAAACAATGGAATTGGTGGGGCAAAAAGCCC